>ERZ1292623.3374-Hain-H51-01um-R1-3374-length-13653-cov-6_pt1 | contig 13653 bp, 12 predicted proteins | sample MGYA00564398_ERZ1292623 | MGnify/ENA primary metagenome ERZ1292623 (study PRJEB36523, sample SAMEA6512633) | groundwater metagenome | collected 2019-01-07 | study: AquaDiva: Metagenomics assemblies of 32 groundwater samples
AAATAAAGAAATAATAGTGGCCGGGTTGTTTAATCGTTTGGAAATCTGGGATGAGGAAAAGTGGAATGTTTATAAAGCGAATTTAGAAAAAAATGGAGATAAAATCGCGGAAAAACTGGGTGAGTTGGGAATGATATAAACGATGCATTTTCCAGTCCTTTTAAACGAAGTGATACACTATTTGGACCCAAAGCCGGGAGCAAAGATTATCGATGCCACTATTAGTGGCGGTGGTCATGCCATGGCCTTACTGGAAAAAATTTCGAATGGGAAACTGCTGGGGCTTGAGTGGGATCCCCAAATCTACGCAGACCTCAAGTATAAACTGGAACATAGCAATTATCAGGAACGGGTAATTCTGAAAAATACCAGTTATACCCATATCGCAGAGCAGGCAGAAAAATATGACCTGATTCCGGTAGATGGTATTTTGTTCGATCTCGGTATTTCCAGTTGGCATTTTGAAGCATCGGGCAGAGGATTTTCCTTTCAGCGCGATGAGCCGCTGGATATGCGTTTTGATCCCCTCGGTAATCCAATTACCGCTGCCGAGATTATAAACAAGTATTCAGAACAAGACTTGCAAGCAATCATTCACGATTTTGGGGAAGAGCGGTTTGCCAAATCAATCGCGCGCGCCATTGTAAAAGCCAGAAAAGAAAAACCCATAATTTCTACCTTTCAACTGGTAAAAACGATTAGGAATGGTATGCCAGTCTGGTACCAAAAAGGTAGTGCGATCAGAAAGATCCATTTTGCCACCAGAACTTTTCAAGCCTTGCGCATTGCTGTCAATCGGGAATTAAGTAATATCACGGCTGGCCTAAAACAGGCCATTAATTTACTAAAACGGGCGGTCAATGGCACGTCCGGCGGGAAAGTATTGGTAATCACATTCCACTCTTTAGAAGATAGAATTGTTAAACATTTTTTTAAAGAGAAAGCGGCGGAAAAGGTCGTCAAAATACTAACCAAAAAGCCAATCATGGCGGGCGAGACGGAAAGAAGGGAGAATTACCGGTCCCGCAGTGCAAAATTAAGAGTAGCGGAAAGAATATAACGATATTTAATTATTCAAACATTCAATATTTAAAAATTCAAATATAAAACGAGTCGAGCGGAACGCCTTGGCTCCGAAAATTGACTGTCATAGCAAAAGCCAATTGTAAACAAGAATTTTACCCAACCGTGGTTGTCAATAAGCGAGAGCAACCATTTAAAAAAAGTAAATTAGAGGAAAAGGCAAGAGCTTTTTCGGTTAAAGAAGAAAGTTTTATTAAGTTTTTATTAGAAAACCGTCGGGCCAGGTTGAATTTAGGAATGATCGGGATGACAATATTTTTGCTCGCATTTTATGCGGTTATTTCCAATAATGTGGTCTCTAAAACTTTCGCAATAAACCAGCTAAAAAACCAGTTTAGCGCGGCTAATGTAAACTCGGAACTGGTTAGCGTCGATGTTGAGAATCGGCTTTCCCTCGATAATCTGATAAATTACGCGCGGCAAAAAGGACTGGTTGAGGCCAAGGACCCACTTTCCATCGTGGCGGACAATGAAGTAGCGACTCTTCCCACAAAACAATAAAATAAATATATATGCGTTCGCAAAAGGTGGTGCGACCCGCCCCCAAGACCTCAACAAATACTTGGCGAGTTAACCTATTGCTATTTTTTGTATTTGCGTTATCAGGTCTAATCATTTATCGGTTGTTTAACCTGACTTTTGTTGATCATGAAAGCTTTGTAGCCACGGCGAAATCGCAGTATGCGAGCCCGACCGCGGCGCTGGCTGGACGGGGGAGTATATATCTTACCGATGCCTCAACTACAACCGGTCCGGTAAAAAAAATCGCTGCCGCCAATCGCTCTGCCACTTTCATTTATTCGAACAATAAACAACTGACCAAGTCACCCGCCGAAATTGTATCGATTTTAGCGCCGATTTTAGGAGAAGAAACCCGGCCTTTTTTGCTGGACAAGTTAAGTGACCCAACGAAATCGTATCAAATATTATCAAGCAATTTAACTAAGTCCCAAGCCGTTAAGATTCAGGCTTTAAAAATAAAAGGTGTTGCTGTTTCCTCGCAAATTGACCGTTTCTATACTCTGGGAGCGACCGCCAGTCAGGTATTGGGTTTTGTCGGATACGACGGCAGAGAACGGGTGGGTCAATATGGTATCGAGGCCTTTTATGATTCTGAACTGAGCGGGAAAAAAATGACCCAAAAACTTTTTGGCAATAGAACTTATTCCCACATCTGGGATATGCTCGCTTTCTGGAAAAAAGATGAACCGCCTGCCACTGTGGCGACCTCTGTTCATAATGGCGGCGATATTATATTGAGCATTGACAGAGATATTCAAGAAATGGTCGAAGCTAAGCTGGAGACGGTAATAAAAAAGTGGAGCGCGACCGGCGGTATAATCATTGTTCAGGACCCGAAAAGCGGTGAAATCTTAGCCCTGGCCTCCTCTCCCAGTTACGACCCAAATAAATATTATGATTATAAACTTGGCGACTTTATCAATCCCTCCCATCAAGTCATCTATGAGCCGGGCTCTAGCTTTAAGCCAATTACTATGGCCGGAGCCATAGAGTATGGTGCGGTCTCGCCGGATACAAAATATACGGATTCGGGACAAGTCCAAATCGGGGGGTATACCATTAGAAATTTTGACGAAAAAGCGTATGGAGTGCAGACAATGCGCAAGGTTTTAGAAAAATCGCTCAATACCGGCGCAATTTTTGCCCAACAAAAAATGGGTGATGACCCGTTCCTCAATAATGTAGTGGCTTTTGGTTTTGGCCAGAAAACGGGTATTGATTTAGCTTGGGAAGTGGGCGGTAATATCTCGAATTTATATAGCGGTCGCAAGATAAATTTTGCCACCGCCTCATTTGGTCAGGGAATTGCCGTAACGCCAATTCAACTCCTAAATGCCTATTCCGCGATCGCTAATGGGGGCAAGCTGATGTGGCCTCATGTGGCAAGACAAATAGTAAAATCTGATGGCAGCATTGAAAATATTGTGCCCAAAATTATTAATTCGCCGATTACTGAAAAAACAGCCAAACTGATGCAATCAATGTTGGTTGATGTAGTTGATAAGGGCTTTGATAAAGCAAGGATTAACGGTTATCATGTGGCAGGAAAGACGGGGACAGCTCAAATTCCCGATTCCAGTGGGGGATATTTGGATAATGACCGGTTTATTCATAATTTCGTGGGATTTGCGCCGGCCTATGATGCCAGGTTTACCATTTTGATTAAAATTGATAAACCCAAAGGAATAAAGTTTGCGGCCGACAGTTTATCTCCCGTTTTTGGAGACGTAGCTGGTTATTTAATTAGATATTTTAATATTCCACCGACGAGGTAATTGTGGTGGAATTATCTCTTCAGAACTTCATAAATCTCTGCGCGATGAGATATTTTCTAAAAAAAATTCTGGGCACTCTGGCTAAAAGAACACTCAAGCGCTACCAACCAATAGTTATTGGAATTACCGGTTCTGTGGGCAAAACTTCAACCAAAGAGGCAATCGCTGCCGTGCTATCGAGAAAATTTTGGGTTTGGAAAAACGAGGAGAATTTTAACAATGAAATCGGAGTGCCAAATACTGTTTTAGGCATTAATTTTACTGGAAATTACTTTTCTAAACTTATCAATTTATTTAATGCCTTCCGGCGGGCATATGGTTGGCGTGAAAAATATCCGCGAATGTTAGTTCTCGAATTAGCCGCCGATCGGCCCGGAGATATTAAGTATCTAACGGGCATCGTTAAACCAAAAATCGGCATAGTTACTGTGATTGGCCGGATTCCAGTCCACGTTAAATATTATGAGGATCCGCAAGCGGTGGCTAGCGAAAAATCCAAGTTGATCGAAGCTTTGCCCGCTGACGGTTTGAGTATATTGAATCGAGAGGATAATTTTGTCCTGGCAATGTCCAAATTATCCCTAGCCCCGGTTAAAACTTTCGCCTTAAGCCCCGGAGCCGACCTTTGGGCCTCCGATATTGCATACTTTGTCGCCGATGGGCACTCCGCCTCCAACGACCCCAAACCGGAAATCGGCGGACTGTCTTTTAAAATTCATTCTGGCGATCTGGTCGTCCCGGCCAGAGTGGGTAATCTGATCGCACCTCATTTAATACTTAATTTTTTACCCGCTGTGGTCATTGGGCAGCATTTCGGCATGAACCTAGCCGAAATAATTGACGCCTTTGAGGACATTGAAATTCCACACGGTCGCATGCATTTAAACGGGGGCATCAAAAATTCATATATAATTGACGATACCTATAATGCCTCACCCGTGGCTACCCAGGCCGCCCTCGCTGGGCTCAAGAATTTTGCCAAGGCGGTTTCGAATCTCAAGGGTAAAACTAGGGAAATAGCCGTGTTAGGCGATATGAAAGAACTAGGTAAGTATGAAATCGAAGCACATAAATTAATAGGCGATTTAGCCGGGGACACAGTTGATTTTTTAATTACTGTTGGTGCCGCCGCCAAATTTATAGCTGATGCGGCGGGTAATCAAATGCCGACGGAAAATATTTTCAGTTTCAGCACCGCCGAAGAGGCCAAGGAAAAGGTGAAAGAAATCATCCAAAATGGAGACGTAGTCTTGGTTAAGGGATCAAGGTCTATGCAGATGGAAAAGATAGTTGAGGAGATTGTTATGTAATCATAGGCCATGATTATTTATTTTCCGGGACGTTCATCTATCGTCTCGCTTAATATCTATAACTTTATATTTACTTAATTTTTTGATAGATTAGAAAGTTATGGCGCCATCGTCTAGCCCGGCCTAGGACACATGGTTCTCAGCCATGGAACTGGGGTTCAAATCCCCATGGCGCTGCCAAAATTGAAAAATTCGCTGAATTAAGTTATACCTAACTTAATTAAAAACTTGAAATTGTTAATACTCACGGCTTCGCACTTCATTTTGCCCGCCCGATTCATCCGAGCCCAGCTCTTTCGTAGAAAGAGGCTGGACGAGGACAGCCCCGAAGCAGAGCAAGCTCGCTACGGGGTAAAAATTCCGTTCGAGCTATTTCAAGAATACACCGCTACTGTTAACAATTACTTAGCGTGTTTATACCAAGCAAGGTATAATGTAGTTGATTTGATGGAAGGAGGTGGATTATGAAAGGATTACACATTATCGCTTTCATCTTAGTTATTATCGGCGCTTTAAATTGGGGATTAGTTGGCGCCTTTGATTACAATTTAGTTGATAGTTTACTTGGCATGGGAGGTGTATCAACCACTATTTATGTACTCGTGGGTTTGGCCGCATTATATGAATTATTTACCCACCCGAAGAACTGCCGTCTGTGCAAGCCGTCGATGTAGTGACTGTCAAAAAGAGTGTTACTGGTAACACTCTTTTTGATTACTTTAGGATTTACGCGCGCATAAGTCATATACCTGACTCTAATTTGCTTTTTGGGGAGTTTTTTAGTATTATCTATGATTATGTCCTATGCCGTAATTAAAACTGGGGGAAAGCAATATTTAGTCGTCGAGGGGGATAAGCTCTTAGTTGAAAAGGTTGGCCATAAAATAGGAGATGAGTTTGATCTTGAATCTGTTTTAATGATCGGAAATTCTTCGCCAGGAAATGCTAAAATCGGCACACCTGTTGTTTTGGGGGCTAAGGTCAGAGTAAGGGTCTTAGACCAGATAAAAGGGGATAAAAAAATAGTTTTTAAGTTTACTCATAAAACCCGTTATAAAACGAAAAAGGGCCATCGTCAACTCTATACCAAAATAGAAATCCTCAAAATATCCACCTAAAACCGCCAAAGTTCATTCTATTTACCTCCTGTTTTTTAAAGCGTTCGCTAACGTCGTCTCATTCGCGTATTCAAGCGTAGATCCCGACGCCAGGCCATGAGCAAGACGAGAAACTTTAATAGCCAATGGTCTTAACTCTTCCTCAAGATATAATGCCGTAGTTTCACCTTGCATATTGGGATTGGTCGCGATAATAACTTCTATATTGCGGGTAAGCGTTTTTAATTTTTCAATTCTTGTCTTCAGCTCGGAAATTCTTAATTTCTCCGGCAGCATACCCAAAGCAGGGTTAATGCTTCCGCCCAGAACATGATAAACTCCTTTATAAATGCCAGTTTTTTCCATAGACTGAAGATCAGTTACTTTTTCCACGACGGCAATGCTTGTCTGATCTCGACGGTGACTAGCGCAAATTTCACAAAGTTCATTATCAGCAAAGTTAAAACACTGTTTACATAGCAAAGGACCGCTCTTGATGTCACTAATAGAGCGGGCCAGGCCATCTAATTCAGCCACCGGCCATTCAATCAGATCTAAAACCAGTCGGGCCGCTTGGCGCGGTCCGATGCCGGGCAATTTCGCGAGATATTCGGTTATTTTTTTGATTTTATTTGACATATATTAAACCCCAACCTAAAAATTCTTAGCCAGATTTCTAAATGATACCTGATCTTCGTCGAAATATAACTCTACCGAACCCGTTGGACCGTTGCGATGCTTAGCTATCAATATTTCGGCAATATTTTTTTTATCTGTCTCTCTTTTAACCCGATCTTCACGGTATATAAACATAACCAAATCAGCATCCTGTTCGAGGGAATTATGGATAAAAATATTATTAGCAATGAAATTATGATTTTGTTCTATGGTTGCGTCATATACTGCCTTTTCCCCAATTCTTTTAATAGATATGATTTGGTCCCAGTAGATGTCAGATTTCTGTAACTTAAAAAGCCATGGATCTTTAAGAAAGGCGGTTATTCGACCCAATCTAAAACGACTTACCCCATGCTTGAACAGCGTAGAACCACAGTATGCGGTTCCGAGTTTTCTGCTAAAATCTCGCCAACTCATACCCTGCTTGTCTTTGGTAACCCTAATTTTTTTCCAAATCTGGTTGGGGATAATATCAACATTAGGATTAGAAACTCCAGACCTTAAAAATGTTAATGCTTTACCTACCAAAACATTTTTTCTACCAAAAATTCCGACTTTGTCCAAAAATAGTAATTGGTTTTCACGACCCTGAACATATATATTGTAGTTAATACGATAACTACTTTTCCTTGACGTTCTAATAGTCGAAAGAATACCTAATCTCAAAAGTAAGACGTGTACTTCGTTAGCCAATTTTTTACTAGTAGTTGAGTAGTAAATAACGTAATTATTGGAGGTTCTATTGAAATAAAAATCACCATCAGTAGCCCAGAGATGTTTTAGAAATAAAGTTATTTTTGAATTGGGAAGAGAAAAAATAAAATTTGGGAATGTTTTTTCATAAGAGCGTTGACCATAAACGCCTAAATTTCTGAGCCAGTCAATCATCGGATTAAAACCACAAGTTTTTGCCGGTAGATATAAATGAAACCAGTTGTTTTGTTTTACCAGTCTAGGTCTTAAATCAAAGGTTTTCTTAGCGGCCGTTTCCACGGCTTCAAGACATAGACTATCGGCGCTAGTATAATGAATTGGCTGTCTATCAACATAACGGCCGTCTCCGATCAGATGAGCCAGCAGGATCAGTTTATTTTCATCATAATCCCTTGTTTTTTGGGGTTCAGGTATAAATCTAGGGGTAGCAATACACTGACCGATTTCGAGTTCATCCAACCTGGTCCAGCCATCAAGCGTATAAAAAGGATGATTTGCGCTCGCTTTTATTATCTTACCGGTGCGGAGTTTTAATTCGAATATTTCCTTTATACCATTGGGGAAGGCTCTGCTAAGTTTTGCTTTCTCAATTTTCAGCTGATTATTAATCGACCAGACATAAATTTTTTTGCCAGATTTGGCTAATTCCCTAAGATTGTAAGTTTTACCCGTATTTGCATCCACGATTTCCGTATCCCCGGTAACACAACCCGAATCTCTCAAATCAGATAATTTAGGCCTCTGATCCGGGCGGGACTCAGAATTGCGTGAAAGTTGGGATATGGCCAATACGGGAATATTTAATTCTCTGGCTAAACCTTTAAGATTACGTGAAATTTCGGTAACTTGCTGCACGGGGCTATCGTACGTCCGATTGGGTTGAATGAGCTGCAGATAATCAACAATTATCAACCCTAAACCTTTATCGGCCTGTAAGCGTCGAGTCATAGCCCGGATCTGAAGAACCGTCGGTGATGATGCGTCATCAATAAAAATAGTGCTTTTGGCAAGGCTATCAAGAGCTATTTGGATTTTTTCAAAGTCATTACCTTCGCCTTCGGAAGAAAGACGCCCAGTTCTTAACTTCCATAAACTAATGCCAGCCTCGGCGGCAATCAATCTATCAACCACTTGATCGCGGGACATTTCTAGGGTAAATAACCCGACCGGCAGTTCTGAATTTTTTGCGACATGCCTCGCGATGTCAAGCGCGAAAGTGCTTTTACCAAGTGACGGACGGGCACCTAAAATTATCAGATCAGATTTTTGCAAACCGGCGATCAGATTATCTAAATCAGCAAAACCAGTCGGTACGCCGCGCATCTGACCGTCACCTTTGTGAAGCATATCCAGTCTTTCGAACGCTTCCTGCAAAGCGGAACCAATAGGTACAAAACTTTGTTGAATCGATCTTTGAGAGACGGCAAATAATTTCTGCTCGGCTTGATCCAGCAGTACGTCCACGTCTTCTTCCTCCTGAAAACCCAGACCAATAATATGATGGGCGGTATCTATGAGGTCACGCAGCACTTTTTTACGTTGGACAATTTTGCCATAGTGGCTAACATGGGCGGCGCTGGGCACTGAATTAACCAGAGAGGTTAAATAACCTACCCCACCGATGGTTTCGATATGACCTAGTTCATTAAGGCAGTTAGATAGACTCAAAAGGTCAATCGGTTCACGTTTTTCATATAATTTCATAACGCCCTCAAAAATTAACTGATGGCCGCGATTATAAAAATCTTCTGGTTGCAGAAAATCAACCACCCTGTTAATTGATTCCTTGTCAAGCAAAATAGAACCCAGAAGGCTTTTTTCGGCCTCAATATTTTGCGGGGGCAGCCGTTCGATTGTTTTGACCGCATCAACGCGGGTTGAGCCGTTACCTTTAGCCATAATACCCCATTATACCGCATCCAAAATGAGGGGAGAATCAGCCTTGGTTGATAAATTGTTTAAAGATGGGGTATTACTCGCTTGAGACCTTTTTTACTAAAGGGCCATATCCCGTATCTTCTATCACCCAGCCGGCGGAATATATTTCTTGACGCAAATTATCAGCGCCAGTAAAGTCTTTGTGTTGCCGGAGTATCTCCCGCTTTGAAACCAATACCTGAATATTGTCGGGAATGATGATCTGGGCCGATGAAATAAATCCAAAGAAACTATTTAAGCCATGTAAAATATCAATAATTTTTTGAGCGGCCGCAAAACCAAATTTCTGTTCGTCAATAGCGATATTGGTTTCTCTGATGAATGTAAATAGCGTTCCAATTGCTAGGGGCGTGTTGAAATCATCATCCAGCGCTCGAGTTAAAGCCATTAGTAGAGACGAAATCTTATCGGTAAATAAATCATCACCGTCAGCTTTAATATTACGTAAGCGATTAATAAATTCACTGATCCGACAGATGGCCGCCTCTGATTGCATTAATATTTGATCGTTATAATCTAGCGGTGAGCGGTAATGACCGCTTAACAGATAGAACCTAAGCACCTCTTTCGAGTATTTTTCCAAAAGTTCATGGACGGTAGAAAAATTACCCAGCGATTTTGATATTTTCCTGTCTTTATTTATTAAGAAACCCGCATGCATCCAGTATTTTACAAAAGGTTTTAAACCGGAGGCCGATTCCTGTTGAGTGATTTCCGCTTCATGATGGGGAAAAATCAAATCCTGACCGCCACCGTGGAGGTCGTATTGCGGTCCAAAGAAATGCTCCGTGATGGCCGTATCTTCAATATGCCAGCCGGGTCGCCCAGGACCCAGTTCGGAATCCCAGGACGGCTCGACCGGCTTAGATAATTTCCACAGGCAGAAATCACCCTTATTTCGTTTGGCCGGATTATCATCAATTCGGCTGACCGCGTCGTCTTTACCAAGACTTGTCCGGCCAGACAGTTTGCCATATTCGGGAAAAGTAGTCAGGTCAAAATACCAGCCATCACCGGCGATCAGATAAGCATACCCTTTGTCAATTAAGGTTTTAACTTGTTTAATAACCTCCGGAATGTATTCAGTAGCCGACGCGTGTTTCGTGACAGCATCATTTCCTAACGTTTTCATATCCTTATGAAAAGCATTTTTAAAATCATTTGCCAGTTCAATCGGATCCAATCCAGATTCCTTGGCGCGCGTAATTATTTTGTCGTCAATGTCAGTAATGTTTTGAACGTAATTAACATTATAGCCGCGGAAGCGGAGATACTTTGCTACCAAATCAAAAAAAGTAAAAGTTCGGGCATTGCCAAAATGAACGTAATCATATACGGTCGGTCCGCAGACAAACATGTTTACATTTTTGTCCTGCCTGGGAATAAAATCTTCTATTTTTTTTGAAAGGGTATTATATATTTTCATATAATTACGACTTATGCGTTTGGCCTAATAGTGATAAAGAAAAATATGGCCCCGGCGGTCATAAGAAGCATTGTAACATAGCCTATTATGTTGGAAAGGAAACTATTCATATTAGGCCCGACAATTTTTGGATTATTAGCCATGTGGATAATTGCGGCAAGCAGTACCGGAGCGGAGAGGCCATGCAGAATCGCGGTATAAAAAAGCGCTTTGACCGGATTTATGCCAAGGTAGGTAATAGCCAGTCCCACCGCGGCAGAAGCAATAATAACTAAGTAGAATTTTCTCGCTTTTGAAAATGGCTTGTCAAGACTAGCGGGCCAATCGAAAACTTCTGAAATCACATAAGCGCTGGAACCGGCCAGAATCGGGATGGCCAGCAACCCCGAACTGACAATGCCCAGAGTGAAGAGAAGATAAGCATACTGGCCAGCTAGAGGTTTCAAAGTTCCGGCGACATCAGCAATGCTTTCAATATTTGTCACACCGGCCCTGAATAATACCGAACTGGTCAAGGCGATTATAAAAAAGCCTATTAAATTTGAAAAGGCCATCCCGATTCTGGTATCTGCGCTGGCATTAATAAGCTCGTGGCGAGTGACCGTGCGATATTCACATACCAGGTTTGTTTTGCCAGCTTTCAGTTTTTTTTCCTCTGCCTCCTCGCTAGCTTGCCAAAAGGCAATATAGGGCGAAATCGTTGTTCCCAAAATGGCAAAATGCAGAATAAAAAAATGCTTATCAAACTGAAGTACGGGGGCGACAAGATGATAAAGTACACCCGACCAGTTGTCAATACTGAAAAAGCCTGCGATAACGTAGGCAAATAATGAAAAAGCTAGCCATTTAAAAATGGACACGATTTTCCGATAGGAAAGAACCACGGTGGTGAAAAGGATACCGCCAATGATTAATACTTTGGTCAGGCTTCCGAAGCGGGGGATTAGCAGATCAATAGCGGCGGCCATGCCCGCCACATCTGCTCCAATGTTAAAAATGTTCGATGCTAGAATAAGTATCGCGATAGAGAACAAAAGTTTTTTTGAATAATATCTTTTTAAGTTTCCTGCCAGTCCGCAGCGCGATGATATACCGATGCGAGCGCTCATTTCCTGCACGGCGACCATCAGCGGTAGTGTATAAAGCATTGTCCAAAGTCCCGCATTGCCTAATTTTGCTCCGGCGATTGAATAGGTGGCAATGCTAGACGGATCATCATCAGACGCGCCAGTTATCAGGCCGGGGCCGATTAGTTTCCAAAATTTCTTAAATTTGGGCATAATATATTTTAGCACATTATAGTAAATTACCGTATGATCTTCTCGGGACTTCCTCGGCTCCAGCAAGCTTCGCGGCGTCGACTTCTAATTAGCACTCTTGACTCAAGAGTGCTAATGAATATAATTAGACTAAATGACCACCAGACAGGAAGCATTATTGGCCTTGGTAATTGAAGAATATATAACCATGGCCGAACCGGTTAGCTCAAAATTACTGGAAAAATCAGGATTTTGCGGCCTCAAGTCGGCTTCGATACGGGCGGAGATGAACCAGTTGGAAAGATGGGGATATTTATTGCACCTTCATACTTCTGGCGGTAGAATACCGACTGATAGAGCCTATAGATATTTGGTTGATAATCTAATTTCCTGGGATGAGCTGGAACCATCGTCTCAAGAAAGAAAAACAATTTCAGCTGTTATTAACGATAGCGATATCAGGAAACTGAACAAAAATATCGCTCATACTCTATCGGTCTTATCTGACAGCATAGTAATTACCAGCGTGATCGAACAGGATGATTTCTTCAAATTTGGTTTGGCAAGTCTGTTTGAAATGCCTGACTTTAGAGAACTGGAGAGAGCCTTTAAGGTCACTAGTTTTGTTGACGAATTTGAAAAAATATTCGACCGGTTGGAGCGCTATATTTCTGAAGATATGGAAAATCCACGAATATTTATTGGCCGTGAGAATCCAGTGGGTGGAGTCAAAAATGAAACTATAATCCTGGCAAAATATAACTTGCCGGACGGATTGACAGGATCTATGACCATGATCGGACCGACCCGGATGGATTATGAAAAAAATATCGGGCTGGTTAAATATGCCACCGAAGAACTGAATAAATTAGCCCAAAATATATAAATGGAAGAAAAAGAAAACCAAAATACGGATTTAAAAATTGAACTTGATAAATGTCGCCAAGCGGCAGATGAATATCTTAATAATTGGAAACGTGAACGGGCCGATCTCATTAATTATCGTAAAGATGAAGCGCAGCGAATAGAAGAAATTATTAAATATGGCAATGAGAGTCTGATCCTTGAATTCATAGAAATTATTGATGATCTGGAATTAGCCGCCAAGCATCTGGAAGCGACTGCCGGTATTAAACGAATTATTAAAAAATTTGAAGATATGTTGGAGAAACATGGCGTCGAAAAGATGGAAATTGGCACCGTATTCAATCCGTCACAACAGGAAGCGATAAGTACGGATGACGCGGGTGATAATTTGGAAGAAGTAAGGGCTGGTTACACCATGCATGGGAAAGTAATTAGACCAGCCAGGGTAAAGCTTATAAAATAATTTACAATTTTTCATTCTCAATTTTCATTGATTGAAAATTGGAAATGGTAAAATTGAAAATTTTGATCTATGGCAAAAATACTGGGCATTGATCTGGGAACAACGAACTCGGCAATGGCGGTGGTAGAAATCGGTCAACCACGAATACTCGAGAATAAAGAAGGGATGAGAACAACTCCGTCAGTCGTAGCCGTGGGAAAAAATGGCGAACGCTATGTAGGCGTGGCCGCCAAGCGACAAGCCGTTACCAATCCAAGAAATACAATTTTTTCCGTAAAACGTCTCATCGGGAGGCGGTTTTCTGATACCGAAGTGCAGCGCGATAAACAGCTCTTACCTTATGAAATGCGAGAGGGCGCCCATGGCGACGTTGAGGTAAAAATGGCTGACCGCTGGTTCAAACCAGCCGAGATTTCGGCCATGATCCTACAGAAACTAAAAGCTGATGCCGAAGATAAGCTTGGTGATAAAATTACCGATGCCATTATTACCGTGCCGGCTTACTTTGATGATTCACAGAG
>ERZ1292623.3375-Hain-H51-01um-R1-3375-length-13652-cov-9_pt1 | contig 13652 bp, 9 predicted proteins | sample MGYA00564398_ERZ1292623 | MGnify/ENA primary metagenome ERZ1292623 (study PRJEB36523, sample SAMEA6512633) | groundwater metagenome | collected 2019-01-07 | study: AquaDiva: Metagenomics assemblies of 32 groundwater samples
AGATGGAAGAAAAACAACTATCCCACACCATGCTGGAGAAGAAATAGGCCCAGGATTGCTAACTAAAATAATAAAAAAAGACATTCAGATATCAAGAGAAGAATTTGAAAAGTTGCTGTAAAAAGTTAATTTAAAACTTTAATAATACCAGTAAGTGCACCTTTCTTATTTTTAGAATCCCTGAAAATAAAACCATCTCTCTTTATATCATTCCTGCCTTCATATTTATGAATAACTCTTTTTAATTTTGCAAAATCATAAATAAGAAGAATATCTAATCTAAGAGGACGTCCACCATATTTTATTCCCATATCATAAAAAGGTTCAATTAAATATCTAATATATTTTCCTTTCTTATTAATCTTAAAATCGAGAGCAAAAATATCTATCTTTTTACCTTCAACATTTTCATATCTATCTCCTTTTCTTTTAGGATTATATCTATCATATCCTAATTTCTTTATAATCTTAATCAGTTCATTAACATTTTTACTTTTATGATCACTTAAACTAATTCCCCTTATAGCAACCTTTCTCCCAAGAAAATGTTTTTTTATTAGTTCATCAATTACAGAACCAATTTTAATGTGATCTGGTTTAGTTTTAATATCATATTCAGGTATCTTAATTGAATAAACAGGTATATTTCTCATTTCTTAGTAAACTAAAAAAATTATAATTTATAAAATCTATTGAAATGCTTAATTACCCTAATATAGCCTTAGCTTTTTCTCTTAATTCTTCAGAAAGTTGAGCTTTCTTAGCCGTAATTTCTCTCTCTTGTTGATCTTTATACTCTTTAATTTTTCTATCAAAGTGTTTCTGCAATCTTTCTTTCAAAGCAGCTTCTCTTAGTTTAAGCTCTTTTAACATCTCCTGATGTGATTTTTCTGCTAACTCTAATTCTCTTCTCTTTAATTTTTCCTGTTCTTCTTTTCGAACAGCATCAATCTTCGTGCCTTCTGATCTCTTAAATATATTCATCTTTTCCATAAGAGTCTTTTTTTCAGAAGCAAGAGCAAGAGATTTAGCTTTATGTGTTTCTACAAAATGTTTTTCTTTCATTTTAAGAGAATCCTCCCTGTCTTTGTACTTCTGCTCTAAATCCTTGATTTTATTTTCTAACTTTTGTCTTTCAAGAAGAATTTTATCATTTGCTTCTCTAAAAAATTGTTTTCTCATCTCATTTTGCAATTTTTCTTTTTTCAGTTCAACATTTTTCCTTAGCTTTTCATCATACTCACCCCTAAGCTTAGATTTAAACTCTCTAACCTCTCTGCCAGAAAGATCTTTCATTTTTTCTCTAGATTCAGCTATTTTCAAATTAAATTCCTTATCTAATTGCTGTTTTTCAAGAGAAATATGTTTTTGTAATTCCTCATCAAATTTACTATGAAACTCTTTTTTTAATTGTGTTGTAAGATATTCTGTATCTTTCCTGTGTTGCTCAATAAGCTTTTTATGCTCTTTCGCTCTTTTCAAAGACTCTTTGTGCTTAATACCAGATACTTCTGATACAGTTTTTCTGTTAAGCTCTTTTAATTTTTCAATGTTATAATCTTTCTCAGAAAGATTTTTTCTTAAAATATCATTCATTTCATGTTCATGTTCCAAAGCTTGCCTGATTTTATCAGTTCTTTGGACAATATCAGATTCCTGTTTTTTCTTTTGTTCATTTAGAAAAACATTCATCTTCATAGCTAATTCACTTCTTAATTCAGATTCTAACTTTCTTTTATGTGATTTCAATTCATTAGCCATTTTTTGATGAGCTATCTCTTCAAGTCTTTTTTTAACAATTCTCTGTTCATCTAAGATTTTAGTTTTGTTTTTTTCTCTTTCTTTATTCAATTCTGCAAGTTTTCTGTTAAAAGAAATCTCATGTTCTTTTTTTTCCTTTTCAAGATCTTTTAATCCTTCAATAATTTTTTTCCTTTTATTTTCAGTTTTACTGGTTAAAAACCTTCTAAAAGTGCTTTTCTCTCTTTCTATCCCACTAAGTTTTGTTTTAAGCTTTTTTTCCAATACTGCTCTTTCTTTATTTATATTAGTTAGTTTATTATTAACATCACTTTCCAAATTCCTTTTCTTAGACTTATATCCAGAATTTAGTTTCCTCAGCTCACTATTAACCTTACTTCTATATTTTCTCTCAAGTAATGCTTTCTTCTTCTGCATTTCATCACTATATCTTTTCCTCATCTGAGAAATGTATGATAAATCAATCTTCTTTTTCTCTTCTTCAAATTTCTTTTTCAGTTCTTCTAAAAATCTTTCATTAACCTCCTTATCAAGTTCATCTTTAAGTTTTTGCTGATACTTATTTTTTAATTCTTTTTTCAGCAAATCAACTTTCTGAAGTTTTTTCTGGTAATTTACATTTAAATTTTCCTCCATATCTTGATATTTAAGGTCAAATTCCTTGCCACTTACAGCTAAATCTTTTCTTAACTTATTATTCAGCTCTTCTAATTTTTCAATTGCATAGCTTTTTTCAGAAAGATTTTTTCTTAAAAAATCATTCATCTTTCTTTCATGTTCCAAAGCCTGTCTTATTTTTTCAGTTCTTCTTTCAATATCAGATTCCTGCCTTTTTTTCTGTTCATTAATAAAAAAACCCATTTTTACACTAAGCTTATTCTTCAATTCAGAATCTAATTTCTTTTTATATAACTCAACTTCTTTAGCAATTCTTTCATGGGCTTCTTGAGAAGATTTCTTTCTTAAAACCCCTTGTTCTGACAGCAGTCTTGATTTATTTTCCATGCGTTCTTTATTTAATCTTTCTAAATTAGAATTAAAAATCAATTCATGCTTTTTCTTTTCAGAATCAAGATACTTTAACTTATTTATTGTTTTTCTATGTTCATTTTCAAGAGCTCTTTTTTTAGAATCATAATCAGAACTGAGTCTTCTCAATCCTTCAGAAATTTTATCTCTGTATGTTTTATCAAGAATTACTTTTTGTTTTTGGAACTCATCATTATACTTTTTCTTCATCTGGGAAATATAATATAAATCAAGTCTAGTCCTTTCTTCTTCAAATTTCTTTTTCAACTCTTCTGAAAATCTTGCCTTAACTTCTTTATCAAGCTCTTCCTTAAATTTTTGCTGATATTTATTTTTTAATTCTTTTTTCAGCAAATCGATATTTTGTAGTTTTTTCTGGTAATTTTTATCAAGATCTTCCTCCATATTTTTATATTTCACATCTAACTCTGTTCTTCTCACAGATAAATCTCTTCTAAGACTTTCATTAAGCTCTTTCTCCTTATTCTTAACTTTTTCAGAAAGATCTAATTTTATTTCTTTAACAAAATTTTGAAAACCCTCATCAACTTTTAATCCAACTTCAGAATCAACATGCCCGCTTTTTTCAAGAGATTCATCAATCTTTAATTTAAGACCTTTAATCTCATTTTTCAGCTGTTTTGTACTATCTTCCATTTCACTGCCAATATTTCCAACTTTTCTATCAATTCTCTTCCTTACATCATCTATAGCACTACCAACTTCACTTACCTCTCTTTCAATTTTTTTAATTGGAGATTTTTTCTTAATTTCCCGTTTATTTCTTATATTACTTCTAAGTTTTCTAATCTGTTTTTCTAATTCAGGGATTGCAGTAGTATCTTTAAGTCTAGATCTCATCAAACTAATTTCTTTTTCAAAACCTTTAGTCATACCTTTAGATTGTAAAGATTGTAACTCTCTTTTCAACTCTTCAAGTCTTGCAATTTTTCTTTGAAAAGAATAAAAATCTCCCCTGATTTTTTCTTCAGGATTAATTCTTTTTTTAGAACTTGTTTTACTAACACTTTTTTTTCTCTTCACCATTTTTGCCTCTTTTTATTTTCTCCTTTTTGGGAACCTTTTCATAAAAGGTTCATTTGGAAACCTTTTTTAAAGGTTTATTTTTCACCATTTTCTCTTTTTACTTATGCTAACTGTCTATTTTCTAAATTTAAATATATAATATCTTTTCCAAATTTATAATTTATTTTTCTTATTTTACTTTTATTTTATTTGTTTACATTACCTCTTTTTTATTTATTATCTTTATTTTTTAATTGCAAACGTATAATGTCTTACCTTACTTATCATTATTTTAATGATTTTACCTTATTTTCTTCTTACCTTTTCTCTGTTTGGATATTTCTTATTTCCCCTATTTTATTTTTATCCATTAACCTTACTACCTTATATATAAGTTATTTTTGATTTTTATAGGTTTCGTTTTAGTTTTAGTTCATCCTAATTTTAATAAAACTTACCTCTTTCCTTCATACTCATCTAACTTCTTTTGAAGATTAGTAGTATCATAATATCCTTTTTTATGCCATTCATTCAACTGTCTTTTTAATGAAGCTATCTCTGATTTATTTACTTCTTTTCTTCTTATACTTTTATGTATATGTTTAACATGTCTTTTAACTTCTTTTCTTCTTATCCTTATTTCTCTTCTTTCAGCTATTTTTTTCTTTCTCTCAATTCTTTTCTCAACTCTCTTAGCTAATCTTAATCTAAACTTGTGCTTTTTTATTTCTTTTCTTCTTTCTATTATTTCTTTTCTTCTTTCTATTATCTCTTTTCTTTCAGCTCTTTTAGCTAATCTTAATCTTAATTTATGCTCTCTTAACTTTCTTTTCTCTGATTTTCTTAAAGCTATAGCACTTCCTCTTGCAAGTTTCTCATTAGCCTTAACAAGCTTTCTATGTGCTCTTATTGTAGCTTTTTCTAAGGCTCTCTTTCTTGCATTTTCTTTATATCTATTCCAAGCATTAGATGTTAATTTCAAAATGCTCTTTCTAGGTTTTCTTATTTCTTTATATTCTCTTTTTTTCTCTTTTCTTTCTCTAATAAACTTTATATGTGTTCTTCTCTCTTTCCTTCTTTCCTCTCTTATTTTTCTAATATGTTGTTTTCTAGCAGTTCTTTCTGCTCTTCTTTTTCTTACATCTTCTCTATGTCTTCTCCATGCATTAGAAAAAGATAAGAAAATGCTCTTTTTAGACTTCCTAATTTCCTTATACTCTCTTTGCTCTCTGACTTGTTCTCTATTCTGCTCTCTAATTCTTAATTCTTTAACTCTTGCTTTTTCTAATCTTCTCTTTTGTTTTTCAATTTCCTTGTGTCTCTTTATTTTTTCTCTAGTTTCTCTAATATATTGTTTCCTGACAGCTTTTTCTAACTTTCTTTTCTTTACATCTTCTCTATGTCTTATCCAAGCATCAGAAAGAGATAAGAAAATGCTCTTTCTAGGTTTTCTTATTTCTTTATATTCTCTTCTTTCCTCCCTTATTTTTTCTTCTCTTGCTCTTTCTCTTGCTTCTTCTTTTATTTCAGTTATCTTAGGTTTTCCAAACCATATTTCTCTGAGAGTTTTATAGTCTCTATATTTCTTAATTTTAGGTAATCTTTCTCTTCTTCCAAAAATTAATTCTCTGAAACTTCTACCTTTAGCTTCTCTATATCTTGTTTCTCTATATTCAATTTCTCTTTGCTCTCTAGCTTGTTCTCTAGTCTGCTCTTTAATCCTTAATTCTTTAATTCTTTGTCTTTCTAATCTTCTCCTCTCTCTTTCAATCTCTCTAGCTCTTTTTTTCTCAGCTCTGCTATTTCTATAATCTCCAATTCCCTTAGAAAGCTTTCTTTCTAAGCTAGAAGTTGCATAATATCCTCTTCTCTGCCATTCTCCTAATCTTCTCTTAAGATCTGCATAAGGAACAATTCTTCTTGGTAACTTAATGCGTATTGGCCTAATTACTTCACGAACTGGAGTTATTACTGGTTCTCTAATTTCTGGTCTTCTCAATCTTATCTTAAACTCTAATCTAGGCACTAATCTTGAAATTATGCTTCTCAAACTAATTCTACTTCTTACTCTTTCTTTAACAATAATTCTTTCTCTTGCCTTTGCTCTTGCTCTTTCCCTCATTACTTCAGGTATTGGTGCAAAGGTCTCTCTTAGCTCTCTTCTGCTAGTGATTATAAAGATTATTATTAACAACAATAATAAAATCCACAAGAATAACTTAATATAGAAAATCCAATCAAAGAAATATCCTTTATCTACACAAGGCCTACATCCACTACCTCCGCAATCAATATCTTTTTCATCATAATTTTTTACTCTGTCATAACAATAGCTACAATAACCTCCAAAATCAGAAACAATAAGTCCAATTTCTAGTTTTTTCATACCTTTAACTGAAAAATCTTTTATTCTACTTACCAATTTATTAGTTTGTATATCATGAATTTCTATATATTGCTCATAACACCAATCTGCTTTTGTTACACTAACTGGCAAAACAATATTACAAGATTTATGCTCGATAGATTCATTTCGACAATCATTTACATCACTACATGTTCTAAACTGTCTTCCGTTAAATTCAGTCTGCCCAGAAAATAAATCCTGAGTAATATCATAATTAACTGCACACTCTGACCATTCAGAACAATCCCACTTAGGCAGACAAACATTTTCAACAACATAACCTTCATCAGTCAATGTACATTGCAACTTTGTTGGCTTTCCATCTTGTTTATTACAATTATTTAAATCCAAACAATTTACAGGATTATTATAATAAGTGGTGTTGCTTTCTTCTTGACATCCAGTCCAATCACACTTCCAGTTTGGAACACAAACACAATGCTCATCTGCAGAACAATCACTATCAGAACAATCAACATTTCCATCATTATCATTATCTAATCCATCATTACAAATTCCCTCTGCAACAACCTGACAGTTTGGACTTGCAGAACAATCACTATCTGCACAATCTATACTTCCATCATTATCATTATCTAATCCATCATTACAAATTGCTTCCTGAATCTGGCATTGTGGTAATGCGCTACAAGTCCCGTCATTACAATCTGCATTTCCATCACAATCATTATCTACTCCATCACTACATAATTCTAAAGCTCCGGGATGGATATTACCATTATTATTATTACAATCTGTAGTACAATAACCATCTCCATCTGAATCAATACATGTTTCCCCTTTATTATGCGCTAAAATATTATTAGCATAAAAATTTCTATTTTTAGAAACAGACTTAAGATTATATGTCTGAATTGTCTCGTTCCAGCAAGAAATATTTTCAACTTTTTTATAATCTAAATCACTTGAAAGAATTAAATCTCCAAGAGATAATTTTTCAACAAAACCCATATAAGATTTTTCTTTTTTAGTATCTTCTGGGTTTATTGATTTCCATCCAGTTTTAGAATAAATTGGATGTTCTGATGTTAAATTTAATTCAGAGTTATCTGAAAATATAATCTTACACATATGGTCTCTTATAGGAGACTCAATTTCAAGAACTTCACTATCTTCATTCTTTTTATTTATTTCATTATAACTAGTAACATACTCTCCAACTTCAATGTCCTCTATATTTTTGTAACTTCCATCAGACAGTAAAATCTTTGTCCCAGCAGGAAAACAGCTTTCAGTCGTTCCGCAATCACTACTAGTCTCAACTTCTGAACATCCAGTTGAATCACTTCTTGTTCTTGTTTTAGTTCCAGCAGAACAAGCACTCCAAGCACTCCAAGCTCCAAAATCAGCTTGACATATTGCTTTATCTGCATGAACAGCACTTCCTATAAAATTAGAAAAACCATCATTACTAAGCCAGACATCCCATCTAACAAAACCTCCGAAACTATAATTAACAGTTACATTAGTTGTATACACTCCAGTTCCTGTCCTTGTGATATTAACACCAGGATAAAATTTAACACCATTGGAATATGGTATTTCAGCAGCATTAGTTGCATTTGCACTTATATTTTGAGAATCATAAGAAGCAGTTCCTGTTGAACTAATCTTATTTATTGAAATTCCAAGCACAGCACTATCTCCATCATAATACTTTCCATTACTCCTTAAATTACTCATTGTTAAACTAGTAACATATCTTATAATTGCAATATTTACTTCAGAAGCATTATTATCTTTAATATCAGAAGTAAGGATAGAATAATTTACACTAATATTTCTTGAACCAACACTTAAACTGTTTTTTGTATAACTTACATTACAATGTCCAGAAGAATTTGTACTAGAAGATCCAAGCAAAACACTATTGTCATAAAAATAACAAGTTGCCCCAGAAAAACCACCAGTAGTTCCATTTTCATAAACTTTGGCAGTAAGTGTAATACTATTTGGCACAACTCCTTTATCATCTTCTCCAGAAGAAGCATCATTTCCCCTAATTACCTCCTCATTATTTGAATGAGAGGTAATTGCAACAGCTAAATTTTTAACACCTTCTAAAATTCCAAATCTTCCTGTAAAACTATTAGTTAAATACTGCCCAACTGTCTCTATTCCTCCAATAATTCTTTGAGTAAAACTATTACTTGTAGAATTTGTTTGTGAAAAAGAATCTGTTTTTATATCACTAGAATAACTGCTCGAACTTCCTTGAAATGCAAAAATAAAACTTATAAAAAATATTATAAAAAACATCGATACAAAAAGCTTAGAATATTTGCAAATCATTTTTTAAGTTTTTTAATTATTATCTCCTCCTTTTCAACATCTAGAAATACTTCAACATCATTACCTTCTAATAAAGAAAGATTTTCGAGCAAAGAATTAGGAAGTGCAACTCTATTAAGCTTCTGAATTTTTAGATTTCCAAATTTAACTCTTTTAACTGTCTTCGCCATAATACTAATTAAATACTTAAGAAATACTAATTTTAGTATTTAAAGTTTGCTATGGCCAATTTTAAGCCAAAAAATCTATGATTCTTTATGTATAAAGGTTACTGCAGTGTTAATTTCATAATGAAACTTAATATTCTATACAACCATATATAACTCAAAATGTCAAAATATAATCAATATTAATTAATTTTACAAATAATCAATCTAAAAATCAAGTAAAAATATGGCATGATATAAAAATAAATTATGTTAAAATTTACTTTACATACTATAAACCCATACTTAATTAATCAAAGAAATCCCTAATTTTATGCATTTGAAACATTTGTAGTATTTGTAACATTTAGGGTACTTTGAATATTCTGACTACTTTGACTACTTGCAGAAAGATTAAATTCACCAAGATAAGATTCAACATTTTCTGATTTACTCTCGCCTTTATTAAGACTTTGTACAAGAAATTTAACCCATTTAGTCATATCTAAACCAATCTGATAATCTAAATCCTTTTTATTCATTGAATTATCATAAGAATTTTCAAGCCAATAATCTCCTATTTTAAATCTTATTATAAGTCTGCCATTAATCACTTCTGATTTAACAATTGAAACTTTATCACTTCCTATTTTAATCTTTAAACTAGCTAATTCTTCATCTGTCAAACTATAATCAGTTAAATTACCTTGGATAATTGTAACATTAGTAACATTAGTAACATTTGTTGTTTGATTAACTATTGTTTCATTAGAAACTGTAACATTAGAAACACTTTCGTTAGTGTTTGTAGTTTGTTCAGAACTTTCAATACTAATAGTTTTAGATACACTTGTTATTTCCTGACCATTATAAACTAAAGAAATTTTCAAATCACCTTCTTCAGCATTTATATTAAGTTCAGATAAGTCAACTTTTAACCCATAAATATTTTCTCCAATAGCATCTTTTCCAAATCCGCCTTCATATCCTGTTGTTATTCTAACTGTTTTACCGTCAATAGATATATCTACAGGTTGATCTGATGAAACTATCTCAGCTGTTTCTCCACCTTTTAATTCATAAGTATAAGGACTATCTTTACTAACACTTCCACTAATTTCCTCACTAATTTCAGATGTTGCTTTTCCAGTAAATCTAAAAAATCTAAAAATTCTAGATACTGCATTTCCAGTTATAGGAGCTGAATTAACTTCCACATTAATAGGTTCTGAATTAGTACTTGGTTCAATTGGATTTTCTATATTTTCAGATTTTTCTTCTTCCGTTTCGGAATTTTTATTCTCATCTTTGGGAACCTTTTTCAAAGGTTCATTTTCTAAAGGTTTATTTTCTTCTTTATTCCCATTATCACTAGTAGTTTCAGTTACACTAGGAATTGTTTCAGAATTAGTATTAGAATTTTCATTTGTAGCTGTTTCAGTTGTGATGGTTTCCTCACTAGTAGTTCCAATTGTTTCTCTATTAGTTATTTCTTGATTAGAATTATTTGATTCATTTCCAGAATTTTCATTTGCAGTTGTTTCTTCAGTTTGTTCTGACTTTTTAGTAATTTTCATGACGAAGTTAACCTCATCACTGCTCGGAGAACCATATCCTTCTCCGCTTCCAGAAATATCAGCATTATCTAAATAAAAATTTCCTTCAACTTTATCATTAGAAACTAAATCAGAAAGAACATATTCATAACTATTATCATTTAAACTAATTAAAATTTTAGAATCTACTGGAAGCAGCTCTCCTTGCTTTAAAGAGAACTTAAAATCTCCTTCTAAACTACTATTTGGCTTGTAAACAGTACTTGCTTCTAAAACAATATTTCCAGTTATAGATTTTCTAAATATTGAATTTCCTGTAAAATTTTTATAATTAAATAAAAAAATACCTAACAAAACTATTAAAAAAATGACAATAAAATACTTCCATTTCAATAATTTATTTGCTGCCATATTAAGAAGTTACTTCTACACTTGTAATAACATTACTCCACTTTAGATTTCCTTGCTGCTCAACATAAACAGAAATAACATCTCCAGATTCATAATTAACAACATTCTCTGATTGTAAATCATAATCTACTTTTTTATTATCATTTGAACTAATTAAATTTTCAAATCCAGTATCTTCTCCATTTTTATAAATTTTAATTTCTAACTTTCCATCTCCTTCTGAAATACTAAGACTTGAAGAAATTCCAGTTATGCTTCCAGTATGCATCATTACATACCCTACATTTTCTCCAGTTTGTACTCCAGTAGAACTATCTAAGAATTTTGATTCGCTATTCTGGGTATTAGAGCCAAAAACAAATATTTGTGTATTCTTAGATTCTGTTTTTTGTTTTAACTTTTGTGTTGCATAAGTTATAACATAAACACTTTCCTCATTTCCAGAATCAGATGTATAATTAACTTCATAAATCCCAACTTTATTTTTATCTATTTCTTTTATTTCAACATCATCAGGTAAATTTGCCTGATCAATTTCTGTAACTTTACCCACACTGCTTCCGTTTATTCCACCCTTTTCAATAAATCCTTTAACATAACTGCTTATATCATCACCAACTCCTGTAGCTGTCTGAGCAAAAGCTCCAGCTGATATTAATACAAGTAAAACTAAAAATACACTCACCTCTTTTCTCATTTTAATAATTACTGCTGTTGATTAAGCTGTCCTTGTCCAGGCTGTCCTTGCTCAGGATTGTACTTAACAAGTATAATTGAGTCATTTCCCTGTCCTAAAACAACATATCCTTGTTGGTTAACAACCTGAACTATAGTTTGAACTGCAACTTGCTGAGCATCAATTTGTCTTTGTACAACATATCCTTGTATTTTAGGTCCTATCAAAAGTACATAAAGCAAAACTAAAGCAAGAACAACTATCACTACCATAGCTATAAGGAATTTTTTATCTTTCATATTTCCTCCCATATATCCTCCTTTCAATACAAATTTTAATATTTAGAAGTTTAAAAAGTATTCTATAACATAAAAAAGTAAAGAAAGATTTATAAGGAGATTAAATAAAAAGGAGAAATGACCAATGGAAAGGAAAATCAAAAAGGAATGTTACCTAGGAAAAATGCAAGAGATATTATTGAAAACTGTTTAATTCCTTCTCTGAATTCAGATTTAGTTTTAAGCTATCTTAATTATATCTTTAATTTTAAAGAAGATTTCTCATGCTCAGAAAATTTAGGTAATTCTTTAGAAAGTGATGTAATAAAACTTTCTGAATTATATTTAATATATGCATCAACACTAGACAATAAGACAAAAAAATTATATTATATAGACGCGGCTTTAATGTTAAATCCCAAATGTAGTGCTCCAAAACATATGATACTTGCTGAAAGACCTTCTGTATCTCTTCACATAGGATTAATACCAGGTATGACTACAAAAATGATAAATATTGACTTACACTGCATTAAATATGAATTATCAGATAAAGAAAGAGAAAAAATGAATATTATAATAAATACAAGAAGACCATACTAATAATTAAAAATTAAACAATCTCTCCAAAACCAACTAATCTCCAGTGTCCATTTATATTTCTTGCAATGCCTACATTATCTCCAGTAAACGGGACAACAGGAATATTTAGCTGAAATTCAATAACTCCTTCTTTAACTCTTATAACTTTACCTATTGTAATAGAAGTATTAACACTTAACATTAGTGTTTCTCCCGGTCTGAATTCTTCAACACTAACATGATCTTCTACACCAAGAACTTCTTTAAAATGTGTGGCTTTAACTTTCAGAGAATAAGTTATATTAGGAACTTTCCCAATTAAACCTGCAACACAACCTGATAATTTATCTGATTTTGTGAAAAACATATCTAAACTAGTTTCTATAGCAAGACTTCCTCCGGGAATTGCTTCATCAATGGAATAACTTCCCCTATGTAATGAAATTATTTTAGTTTTAACAGTTTCATATCTAACTCTATCTTTTTCTTTAATAGCTAACCCGGGTTTTATTTCAATATCATCTCCAATTTTCAAAGCTCCTTGTTTTAAAGCTCCTCCAAGAACCCCGCCATGAAGGGCATTTACAATAGTTCCTGGACGGTTTATATCAAAGCTTCTTGCAACAATAAAAAATGGTTCTCCAGTTTTTGTTCTGTCAGGAATTTTAATATTTGCCAAAGCTTCATAAATTTTATCAATATTAATTTTTTGCTGAGCACTAACAGGAATTATAACAGAATTCTCAGCAACAGTTCCCTTAACAAAAGCTTTAATCTCTTTATATCTTTTAACAGCTTCTTCTTTAGAAACAAGATCAATTTTATTTTGCACAATTATTATATTCTTAATGTTTTTTGCCTGCAAAGCAATAAGATGTTCCTTTGTCTGCGGTTTAATTCCTTCATTAGCTGCAACAACTAAAATAGCTACATCAATCATAGCAGCTCCAGAAAGCATTGTTGCCATTAGCATTTCATGTCCAGGCACATCAATAAAAGTAATATATCTGAAAGGTTCTCCATTTTCAAGTCCATACTCATTTTTATTTTTTCTAAGAACAATATCTGCATAACCTAACTTAATAGTTATCCCTCTCTTCAATTCTTCAGAATGCTGATCTGCAAATTTACCGCTAATTGCCTGCAATAAAGTAGTTTTACCATGGTCTATATGCCCAACCATTCCAACATTCAGCACAGGAAGTTTTTCTATGTCAATTATTTCTTTTTTTGTTCCTTTACTTATTTCATTATTTTTTTCTTTATTCATAAAAAACATTAGAGAAAGGTGTTTTTAAAAGTGCTGGTTTTAAAAAGGTTGTTTTGTTACTTTTTTTCGTTTTGGGAACCTTTCCCAAAGGTTCATTTGGAAACCTTTTCGTTAAAAGGTTTATTTTAAAAGTGCTGGTTTGTGTGACGTCCTCTGATGGGCTAAAGCCCACAGCGTCCCTCAGACGACTTCATTGA
>ERZ1292623.3376-Hain-H51-01um-R1-3376-length-13652-cov-4_pt1 | contig 13652 bp, 11 predicted proteins | sample MGYA00564398_ERZ1292623 | MGnify/ENA primary metagenome ERZ1292623 (study PRJEB36523, sample SAMEA6512633) | groundwater metagenome | collected 2019-01-07 | study: AquaDiva: Metagenomics assemblies of 32 groundwater samples
TCCGAGGTACCTTTGCCAGCCGTTTCGATAATAAGAGTGCCGTAGTTGAAATAGCTCCTCAAAACCCCTTCCATCTGCGTCGAAACGTTCTGGACCTGACGTAAGTTTAGTTCGGAGACTTCGCGCGCCAGTAACCCTTTTTGACTGACATTGAGCAGTCGTTGGCTGGTGATAAAAATGACATCGTAATAAAAATCCAGCCACGAGCCGAAGATAAAGGTTAATAGAAAGAGATAATAACCAGACAAGACGGTGACGATAATCTGATTGTACTGGTCGAAATTGGAGGCGAGCGTTAGGTTGCCAACAATAATTAGCAGTAAGGGAAACGCGGCCATGGCTAAAATTATGCCGATTGATCCCAAAAATCCGGCCCAGTGATGACGAACGACAAAGAGGATTTTTTCGTCCTCATGTAAGTTCAAGTATAAAAAGGCCTGTTCGTTGTTATCAACGTCTTCCTCGATTAAATGGGGCATCAACTAATCCCCAAATAAATAGAGCTGATTATTAGAATAGTCATAATTAAGGTCAGATGAATAACTAAAATTGGGATGGAAAAGTCGCCAGGCAGGCGATATTTAAAAACTTGAAAAAAGTAGAGGAGATTAATCACCAGAATTAGGAGCAGAAAGGCGGCGTAAACCCCCGAAACGATTCCGTTGGTTAAAGTCATACTTCAACAGTATCCCAAACCAGTCGTTAGGGGAAGATGTAGGTGACATTGCCGTAAGGCGTTGGATCGACGCCCAACCTTTCGCTGTAGCCGCGAGCGACTGACCAGTTGTATTCTTCAATGTCAATAGTACCATCGGCGTTGACCCGATTGAGCCAAGCGGCGTGACCGTAAGGTCGGTTGGGACCGATCGGAATGGAAATGATTGAGTTGGCGCGGGGAGTGGAACTGGTTTGGTAGCCTTGGTCACGAGCGAGCGCTGGCCAGTTCCAAGCGCTACCTTGGCCAGGACGAGTATTGAAAAAGACTAGCCCAAATTCCGCTTGAAATTTCCAGGCGCCAAAAGAGGTACATTGGCGTTTATAGTATAACCACGGATCAACGCCGTACGGATCAGGTTCGCCCGCCCAAGGATAACCGCCAGTACCGCCGACTAGTAATCGACCGTTGCCAGACTGGCGACGAGCATCATAAATGGCCTGACTGATTGATTCTTGCTCGTTCTGGAGCTTTTTCAATAATGCCTCATACTGAGCTTGCTCGCCTTGGGTTTGGGAGAGTAAATGGTTTTTTTGAGTTCGGCGACTGTTGAGGGAATTTTTAGATTTTGTCAGGTCTTGTTTCAAACTGACCAAGCCGGTTTTTTGCTTTTCGCTCTCGGCTTTTTTGCCCTCAAGTTCGGCCTTGGCGGCGTTGGTTTTATCAATATTACTCTGAAGCTCGGTTTGTAGGGACTGGATGTATTGCGATTGGGAAACGATTACTGTCAGAGACGACGAGGCTAAAATTGAATCAAGCGCGCTGGTTTGTGACAGCTCGTAAAGCGAGATGTAGGCATTTCGTAGTTTCAGCTGTAGGCCGTCAAGCTGACTTTGAGTTTGGTCAATATCGACCGCTAGACGGCTAATAACTTGCTCGGCCAGAGTAATTTGAGCTTCAGTATTACTGATATTGGCCTGGGTTTCGCTGATGTCTTGATCGAGACCACCGACAATGCCCGTCAGATCACTGACTTCGCCTTTCTTCTGTTCTATCTTCTTTTTACTTTCCTCGGCCGCCCGACGGAGATCGGCTTGGCGAGAAAGGAGAGAATTCAAACTTTCGGCGTTGACGCTAGTCGGAAAGAACAGACCGATTAGTCCGATCACGGCGACAAAAGTGATAACCAATCTTGCTAAACGACCTCCAATCATCATTGAGTAGTCTAATTGTAACAGAGAAGTCAATGTTGGATATGGCAAAAGTTAAGAGTTGCTATTTAGATTAGTATTCTACATCCCCAGCCATATCGCACCCCTGGGGTGCGATATGGCTGGGGTTTTGCGGCAGTTTCTTACGCTTTGAGAAATCTTCTGACGGATATAGAACTGACGATGACGCCCAAGAGGACGCCGATGGCGATCTGAATACCGATCAGCGTCCAGAGATTGACTAGGATTAGCTGAAAAAAATTGACGCCAAAGTTAGCAAAAACAGTATCAACGGACGGCGAGACGAATTTAGCAATTATCAACAGAAAGATGGTTGTAAAAATCGTCCCCAAGACGCCGTAGAGAATGCCCTCAACGATAAACGGCCCGCGAACAAAGGCGTTACTAGCCCCGACATAACGCATAATTTCGATCTCGTCAGAGCGAGCGCCGATAGTGATTCGAATAATATTCATCACATTGAAGACAGCGATCAGGCCAAAAAACAAGCTCAAAAACAGTCCCGCCCGTTGAATAAAACGGGTGATTGAGAGTAAACGGTCAACTGTTTCTTTGTTTTTCGAGTACGAAACACACTCGTCACAGACGATTTTCTGGCTATCCTCGACGGCGATTGTCTCAACTAAACTTTGGATATTATCGGGGTTAGCTGACCGAATTTGTAAACTTCGGGGGAGGGGATTGTAACTTTCTCCAACCGGCCGCTTGATGTTTTCGTTAATTGGCAGGCGATTCCAAATCGTCAAGGCCGCCCGTTTATCGGTAAAAGTGACCTCGGCTACCCCATTCTGGAGTTTAATTCGATCGCCAAGGGCAGTAATGTCACTGTCGGGCAGGGCATCGTCACGAAAATAAATCGTTAAATCGATCTTGGAACGAATAGTCGTCGCTAGATCGCGGACAATCAAGCTTAAGACTAGAGAGACCGAGATCATTATCAGCGTCAGTGTCATTAACAACGTCGCCCCGAGCGTCAACCAGCGGTTGCGCCAGAAGTTGGTGTAGCCCAATCTTATAATTCGACCGAAAGTTTCCATTAAATAACATACTTTCCCATTTTCTGGTCGCTAACTAATTTGCCGGATTTCATCAATAGAACCCGTTTTTGAATCCGATCGACGGCTTGCCGGTTGTGGGTCGCCAAAATTACCGTCGTCCCTTTTTGGTTGATTCGGTTAAGCAGATCGATAATTTCGAAGGTGTTAACAGGGTCAAGATTACCGGTCGGTTCGTCGGCAATCAGGAGTTTTGGGGCGTGAACCAAAGCTCGAGCAATAGTAGCTCTTTGGCGCTCGCCGCCGGAGAGTTCGCTCGGGTAATTATTCTTACTCCTTCCCAAATTGACGAGATCGAGAACTTTTTCGACCCGGCGATTAATGTCGGCCCGAGCCGTACCACAAACTTCCAGAGCAAAAGCGACGTTCTCAAAGACGGTTTTTTGCGGTAAAAGTTTAAAATCCTGAAAGACGACGCCGATCTTTCGACGATAGTAGGGAAGTTCACTACCGCGCAATTCGGCTAAATTGCGACCAGCGACAAAAACCACGCCAGAGGTAGGCGACTCTTGTTTGGTTAAAAATTTAATTAAAGTGGTTTTGCCAACCCCCGATTGGCCGACCAAGCAGACGAACTCCCCTTCGTAAATAATTAAATTAACATCGCTGACAGCGACTCGATGGCCGTATTTTTTAGTGACCGCCTTCATTTCAATCAGCGGCACTTTAACCTCTTTGTCGGCCAGCGGTCGAGTCAGTTTTGGCGAGCCGACAGTTAAAATATCATCCATCAGCTTGATGTTACCAGGGTCAGCGCCGCAAGGGTAGTCCTAGAGCACAAACACTCCAATGGCGGCAACCGCCATTAAGATCATCACCAAATAACCAAAGAGATTACTGATTGGCGAGTTGGTGTACCGACCCATCACCTGCTTGTTATTGACGATGTGCAAAATGGCGAAGATTAGAATTGGGGCGGTGATCCCGTAAAAAACACCAGTGTAAAATAAGGCCTTGATCGGGTCAATGCCAAAGAACGGGATCATTAGTCCAACTAGGGTTGAGATAATTATAACACCGTAAAATTGCTTGGCCTGATGGAAGGTTTTGTTTAGCCCCTCCCGCCAACCCATTACTTCGGCAAGAGCATAAGAGCTACCGCCGGCAAGAACAGGAATAGCTAATACCCCCATACTGATAATGCCGAACGTAAAAACAAGATAGGCGGCATTGCCGACAAACGGTTTGAGCGCTTCGGCGGCGGCGGCGGCCGTGGCAATTTCGGTCACGCCGTTGGCGTTAAGGGTCACGGCGGTGGCGACGATAATAAACCACATCACGGCATTGGAAACGAACATGCCCAGAGTGACATCTTCGCGCATATCGCGCAGTTCGTGCTTAGTGATAATCCAACGAGCCAAATACCGCTTCATCTTCGTCAACTTATCCTCCACCTCCATTGAGGTCTGCCAGAAAAATAGGTACGGCGAGATGGTTGTCCCTAAAATAGCAACGAACAGTAGAACCGTCTCTCGATTGAATGAGATTGACGGCACGACGGTATGATAAATCGCCGCTTGCCAGTCGGTTTGGCTGAAAAACGGGACGGCGACATAGGCCAAAATCGTCAGCGCTGTCCATTTTAAGATTTTGGCCAACGTTTTATAGGATGTATAAATAAGCAAAAAGACAATCAATCCAGCAAAGGTGATCGCTAAAATCCATTCCGGTATCGGTAAAAGTAGATGGGTGACTTCGGCCATCGCCGCCAGATCGGCACCGATATTAAGCGTCGTCCCAGCGACCGCCAAGCCAATCAGAACCAGCAGAACCGGTCGTGGGTAGTGACGCTTCAGGTTGCCGGCTAAACCGTGGCCGGTCACCAGGCCAATCCGAGCACACATTTCTTGAATTGCCGCCATTAACGGAAAGGTAAAAAGAGCGCTCCAAAGCAGACCAAAACCAGCTAAAGCGCCGGTTTGAGCGTAAATAATGATACCGGACGGATCATCATCGCTGACGCCGGTGACTAAACCCGGACCAATTTTAGACCAAAATTGTCGCAAACGACTCATCAACATAACTGTAGCGACTTAAACGCTACCGAGCCAGCCCGTTTAGATCCTGCTCGACCACTTTGATTGCGAGCGGATCAAAATTTTTAACGAGATTCCGGTAGCGATCATAGCTGGCGATAGCCGCTTTATTTTCACCAAGTTCGGTCTCGATCGCCGAAATGAGGCCGTAGAGTTCGGCTTGACGTCGAAGATAATTTTTACCCGGATGCTCGGCCTGAAACCAGCTTAAGGCAATTTTCGCCTGATCGAGCGCCGCCTCAAAACGACCGAGCTGAAATTTAACCTTGGCGCCATCAAGCAAGGTTGTCGCCCGAAAAAATCCGGCCGTTGGCTCTTTTTTAAATATTTGGAGGGCCCGATCGATAAACATCTTTGCTTCATCTAGTCGACCGATTTTGGAGAAATGCCGACCGATTTTATCGTAAGTAATAGCCAGCTCGCCGAAAAAATCCGATCGCTCAAACGTCGCTATTGCTTTCTGAAAATAAGTCAATGCGGTCGGATAATCGGCGGCATAATCAGCGCAAATAGCCATATCGCGATCAACGGCACCGACCATTCTTTGATCGGCCAAAGAGCGATAAAGTTCTTTGGCCGCGGTTAAAAAAATCATCGCGTCACGGTAATAGGAGCTGTTATTATCAAGAATCGATTCTTTGGCCGCAACACCGGCGCCATGTAATGCCCGGGCTTTGAAAAAAGTTTCGTGATCGTCTGTTGCTAGTTGGACGATATCTTGGTAGGCGCTAATCGCTTGATCGACCCGGGCGCTATCGCGGAGCTGGTCGGCTTGAATGAGTAAATCATCAAAATCAATTAATGGCATAACAAAAATATTAATCAATGAATTGGTTATTAAGCCCTGTGGTGTCGGGCGTTGATGAGGCCACACTGTTTGTATTTGTAAGTTTTTCCAGTCAGAGGATTAGTCGCTCCACACGGGCAAGGATCGTTCCGACCGACCTTAGTTTTAACAGCGCTGGATCGGCCGATGTTGTCGTCGTTACCAGTTGGATCATTAGTTATTACCTCCTGCGGCGTCGGTTCCAGCTTGACGGGAGCGTTGAGCTCGATTTGGGCGCGGAGCAATAAGATAGTAATTTGGGCGTCAATATTGGCTTGGAGTTGTTGGAAGTAGTCATAAGCCTCCCGTTTATACTCAACAATCGGATCCCGTTGACCGTAACCTCGCAATCCGATGCTTTCGCGCAGGGCATCGATCGTTTTTAAGTGCTCAACCCACATGGTGTCGATTATCCGCAAACTGATCGCTCGCTCTATATCAAGCCGTAATTCTATCGGCCAAGTGTCAGATTTTTTTTGGTACTCCACTTGCTCGGTTTCGGTCATTAACGCCAACAGCTCCTGGTGAAAGGTGGCGGACTGGTCGGCCGAAATTCGCAGAATATGATCCCGTCGACGATAAATTGCCTCGCGATGCTTGTTCATGACGTCGTCGAATTCAACTAACTGTTTACGAATATCAAAATTGTGAGTCTCGACTTTACTCTGCGACTGTTCGATCGCTTTGGAGAGCAGGGCGTTATTAATGCTGATATCGTCAGGAATTTTTAAGCGTTCCATTAAACCCTTCATCCGCTCGCCGCCAAAAATGCGCATTAAATCATCGTCCATCGAGATGAAAAATTGACTGACGCCAGGGTCGCCCTGACGACCGGATCGGCCTCGGAGTTGGTTGTCAATCCGACGTGATTCGTGTCGCTCGGTGCCGATAACAAACAGCCCACCTAGTTCAATAATTTGCCGATGATCGTCTTCCCATTTCTCAAAAGCCGCCCCAGTCTGGTCGGTTGAAGGTGGCTGACTGCCTAAAATGCTCCCTTCGTCGTTCTTGGCGGTCAGCCCTGGAGGCTGTCCACCAAGAATTATATCGACACCTCGTCCGGCCATATTGGTTGCCACCGTTACCCCGCCCGGTTTTCCGGCCTGGGCGACTATTTCGCCCTCTTTTTGGTGATGTTTGGCGTTTAAAATTGTGTGGGGGATTTTGGCGGCCTTGAGAAATTTCGATAATTTTTCTGATTTGGCGATGGAAACTGTCCCGACCAATACCGGCTGGCCATTAGCGTTTTTCTCGCCGATAAGGTTAGTAACGGCCCGGAATTTAGCCTCTTCGGTTTTAAAAATGACGTCTTGGCGATCGATTCGAACCATTGGTCGGTGAGTCGGAATAGTGACGACTTCGAGGTTATATATCTTGGAAAATTCCTCGGCTTCGGTCACGGCTGTGCCAGTCATGCCTGATAGTTTGGCGTAAAGCCGGAAGTAGTTCTGAAAAGTAATCGTCGCCAGGGTGACTGATTCATCCTGAACCGACACTCCCTCTTTGGCCTCAATAGCTTGATGAAGACCGGCCGAGTAACGGCGACCAGTCAGCAATCGGCCGGTAAACTCGTCGACAATAATGATTTGACCATCTTTAACGACATATTCTTTATTTTTTAGGTACAAAGTATATGCTTTTAGAGCGGAGTCGACATGATGAACTAATTCGACATGTTGTGGGGCGTAAAGGTTTTCGATGCCAATTAATTTTTCGAGCCGAGTGATACCTTCGGCAGTTAACGACGCGGCGTGGGCCTTTTCGTCAACAGTAAAATCAACAGTAGCCTTTAATTTGCTAACCGTTTGAGCAAATTTGGCGTAGAGATCGGCCGACTCGGAGCTAGGAGCGGAAATAATTAAAGGCGTTCGGGCTTCGTCAATTAATATTGAATCAACTTCATCAACTATAGCATATACTAATTCTCTTTGAGATAGTTGAGATAAAGATTGAACCATATTGTCTCTCAAATAGTCAAAGCCAAATTCGTTGTTGGTTCCGTAAGTAATATCGGCCATATAAGCTTCTTGGCGAGAAACTTCCCTGAAATGGCATAGTCTTTCGTCGCTGGCGCCGTTGTTAAAAGTCGGATCATATCGATAGGAAAATTGCGGACCGATTACCCCAATCGTTAATCCGAGGAGTGTATAGACCGGACCGATCCAACCGGCATCGCGACGAGCCAGATAATCGTTAACTGTCACTAAATGAACGCCCAAGCCAATTAAGGCATTGAGATAAAGAGGCAAACTAGCGACCAGGGTTTTGCCCTCGCCTGTTTTCATCTCTGCGATCTGCCCGCGGTGTAAGACCGCTCCACCGAGAATCTGTTCGTCGTAGTGGCGTAAACCGATCGCCCGTTTAGACGCTTCCCGGACTAGTCCATAAGCATATGCTTCTTTAGGTGCTAAAATCTCAAAGATGAGTTTCTTACGTTCAAGATTACGCTCCTTCCGATCATCGATCAAATTTGTTTTGGAGATGATTTCCAAGGCTGATTTAGAAACGGTCGCCTTCATCTCTGTTGATAAGGCCGTCAATTCCGAGTCGCTAATCGACTCAAATTGGTTCTCTAGAGCATTAGTTTGGTCGACAATAGTTTGGTAGCGACTAATTTCTTTTTTGTTGGCGTCGCCCAAGAGGCGCTTCAATAGAAACATTAACGGTTTAAAGTCACTTTTAGAATTGGCTGACTCGATTGACTCGACATTTTTAGACCCGCCAATGCCGAGGCAAGTTAACCGAGCCGTCAGGACGCTGGTTATTCTCGATATAGGCGATCAACAGACGCTCGGTCGCCAGTGTCCCGTTAAGAGTATGGACTAGTCTCTCTTGGCGATTGGAGCGACGATATTTAATGCCAAACCGCCGGGCCTGGAAATCGGTACAGTTGCTGGCAGAATGAGTCTCTCGATAGCGAGCCTGCGACGGGAACCAGACTTCGAGGTCAATCTTTTTAACCGCCACTGGGCCCAAATCGCCGCTGCCAATTAAGACTTTTTGGTAAGGTAAACCAAGTTTTTTGACGAACATCTCCTCCATCGAAACCAAAAAGTCGTGTTCTTGAGCCGATTCTTCCGGGGTAGTAATTGAGACCATCTCCACTTTATCGAATTGGTGAGATCGAAACATTCCTTCAACATCCTTGCCATAGGAACCAACTTCGCGACGGAAACAAGTTGAAAATCCGACTAAGCGAATCGGCAGATCTTCTTCCTTATAGACTTGGCCGGACGCTAAGGCTAATAATGTCTGCTCCGATGTACCGGTCAGTAACAGATCATCTCTTTCAACTTTGAAAAAATCATCTTCAAAAAATGGCAAATAGCCGGCTTTTTCGACTGTTTCTTGGCGGGTCATAACCGGTGGAATGACCGGAGTGAAACCTTTACCGACCGCAAACCGGAGGGCCGAACCGATTATTTGTAAGTGAGCCCAGGCGGCGTCGCCTTTGAGGTAGCGGAACCGGCTACCGGAAAATTCGGCGGCAGTTTTAAGATCTAACCAGCCCAATGGCACCATTAGCTCGTGATGGGCTTTGCCCTCGGTCAGACGGATTCGGCCAATTTTTTCAATGACCGTATTGGCTGTTTCTCCCGGCCCAATCGGCACATCGTCGGCGACAAAATTTGGAAATGACCATAATCTGGTTTTAGCGGCGGCGGCGGCTTTTTTTAACTCATTTTCAAGAGCGGAGATTTTTTGATCGAGTTCTTTAGCTTGTTTAAGTGTCGCCAAGGAGGGCTTACCGTTTCGACTTAACTTGTTTTTTTCGGCTCGGAGCGGCTCAACTAGACTAGCCAACTGGCGCCAGTTGGCGTCCAGCTTTAGATAATCGTCAACTTGGCCGGGATCTTCGCCGCGTTTTGTCAACGACTCTTTGGCAATCTCTGGATTTTGACGCAACAAGTCACGATCAATCATGGTCGTAGTGTACCAAACCCCCACCTGGCTCGCCATGGAAGAGAAGTTTTTTTAACTAATGGAAAGTGGAAAGATTTTTCCAGCTCTGTTCTTAGCCAAAATTAGCTAAGAGAAATAATTTTATATTGAATTTTGCCGTCTGGTGTTTCGACCGCCACGGAGTCAGTGGCTTTGTGCCCAAGTAACGCCTTGCCGACTGGTGAGTCAACAGAGATTTTGCCTTTGGCTGGATCGGATTCGGTCGGGCCGACTAACTCGAACTGATCTTCTTCGCCATCAACCAACACTTTAATGGTACAGCCGATACCGATACTGCCGTTGTGATTATTTGTTGTTGAGACAATTTTGGCGTGTTTAATAATTTCTTCAACTTCTTGAATCCGTCCTTCAACAAAAGATTGCTCTTCTTTAGCGGCCGAATACTCGGCGTTTTCCGACAAGTCGCCGAGTTCTTTTGCCCCCTTAATGCGGTTAATTACTTCTGGACGACGAACGTGAAGAAGCTCTTTCAGTTCTACTCGCAATTTCTCCAGACCTTCTTTGGTAATAAGAATATCTTTTTTGGGCATTGTTGTTATGGTCGCAGGTTCGCTCTTGAACGCGGCATCCTGCCTTATATAATATAATTACTTAACTTTCCACTTTAGCCAATCTGACGGCCAGTTCGTTGTTTTGGATTTGTTTGTTGGGACAGATGACTTAGGCTAGAACCGTGAGTATTCTCAATCGAGCTTTTCATCCGACCAGAATCAATCGACTCGACATCAGCTGATACAAAGAGTTTAGCAACTCCTCATTTTTTGTCAAGAGTCGATGTTCTTTTGTAGGAAATAACAAAAAAATAATTATTACCGCTGATGCTCTCGGATGAAAATAACAGGGGCAGATAAAATATGGGAGGATACCCCAATCAAACCAATTCTCCAGTCGTTGTATACTGCGACTATGACTGAAGATCGTCGTTTTGTCCGTCTGCCGACTTTGCCATCGTGGGAAAAATTATTGTCGCGTCTTTATATCTTACCGGAAGCGGCCTTCGATCAAAAAGCGCTCCGGCTGGAACTGCTTGGCTTAATCAGTAACGAATCAGTCAGCTTAAGCCAGCTTTACGCCCGGCTCTGTGTTTTTCTACCGAAGATAACTGGTTGTGAAGGAATTATTATTTGGGGAGTTAGTAGTCTTGGTGCCCAAATCACGGCGACGAATTTATCGCCCAAAAAGGCCTTGCGCTGTGTCGAGACCCGAGCAATCCAAAAGATTACCAAGCCCGACTGTTACTACTTTAATAAAGGGACGCCGATCTCGCTCCAAATCAACCAAAAACCGATTGCTAATAGTCACGTTATGTCTCTAGGCGAGTTTGACGGACAGCAAAATTATCTCCTCTCCGTCAGTAGTCGATTGATCTCGAATGAAACAAGTCGCGTTTTTGAAGTCGTTCGACAAGTATTGGGCTTAAGGTTAAAAATTAGTCAGCTTGATCAAAATTATCAACAACAAGGGACGACGATCGCCAACCTCACCAGTCAGCTCGGTGAAGGTATGGTGATGACGGACGGCGCTCTTAGAGTGACAATGTGGAACCGATCGATGCAACGCCTGACTGGTTTTCGAACCTCCGAGGCGATCAATCGCCCCTTTGAGCAGGTGTTTTGCCGCTTTGGACAACCAGATTGGTTAACGGCTCTGGCCAAGGCGACGAAAAGCTCGGAGCCAAAACATAATCTCGCTGATTTTGAGATTCTTACGAACAACGGTGATCGTCGGTGGGTTAGCTGTTTAGTGACTATTTACAAAAACCGTTCCGGTATCTTCGAACGGGCGGTCTTAGTCGCCCGCGATATATCTCATAAAAAAAGTTTAGAGCAGAAAAAAAATGAGTTCATTTCGATCGCTACTCACGAATTGCGTACCCCTTTGACGGCGATAAAGGGTTACCTTAATCTGCTCGAACGTAAAAGTGGCAACTTAACCGAAAAACAAATTTCTTACCTGTCGCAAGCAACCAAAGCCAGTGATCGTTTAGGAAGCTTGGCTGAGGATTTGCTCCGAGTGACTCAAATTGACCAAGACCGAATTCAATTTAAGCCCCAGAGCATTCATCTCTTTCCGCTCTTGAAAAAAGTCGTCCGCGACTTTAAACCCAAAGCCGCCGCCAAAGGCGTCATCCTATCGCTAACTAATAGCCAGTTGCGAGACAAAGTTTGGCTCGATCAGGAACGAACCGAGCAAATATTTGCCAACATCATCGATAACGCTACCAAGTACACCGAACGAGGAGCGATTAAAATTTGGTTAGAGAACACTGCCGATCGGCAGGGTTTAAATCAGCAACTAGTCGTCAATATTCGCGATACCGGCATCGGCATCGGCTCGAAAAATGTTGAAGAAATTTTCGATAAATTCCACCGCGCCCATCGGCCGGAGCAGTCACGTGAGCAAGGCGCTGGTTTAGGATTGTATATTGTCAAATCATTTATTGAAAAACAAAATGGTACGATTGCGGTTAAAAGTCGGGCCGGCAAAGGAACCCATTTTGTCGTTGCCTTCTCTTTAGAACCAACCAAAAGGAGTAACAAGTGAAAACAAAACGAGGCTTACTAGTCGAGGACGAGCCGTTGCTGATCGATTTGTATCAAGAACGATTTAATGAAGAGGATTTTGATTTAGAGATAGCCCGAGATGGCAATGAGGCCTTGAAGAAAGCCGACCATGGCGTCGATTTGATTTTGTTGGATATATTACTGCCGGGCATAAACGGTTTTGAGGTCTTGCGGCGACTGAAGAGAAATTTGGAGACCCGGGATATTCCGGTCATTGTTTTGACTAATTTAGGCAGTGAGCAATCGGATTCCGATAAACAGTTGGCTTTTTCGCTTGGCGCTGTTGATTATCTGGTCAAGTCCTACCACACTCCCGATGAGATGGTGGAAATCATCAACAAACGGCTCCGCTAGAAGTTGTTTGTTGACAAGCGTTTGAGCGACATCAACAAACGTTAGTTAAATATTACCCCCAAATACCCCTCGATTAATCGCCGAGTTAGAGTTTTTGCTAATGACTTCAAGGCTGAAAGTGACACTATAAAATTGTGTTATTTATTGTTTGCTCCTTCTACCTTCTGCCCCGAAACGACCTAGTATCATCCACAGAAGGGCATTCGGGATCGGCGCGAAACTAAACGAGGCCGAGCAGATTGCTCACCGGTAGCGACAGAAGGCGGTCAAATTACCAATAGTACTCGAGCATTTAGGAGAAAAAAGGCCTCCAGGTGGTGCTCGGGTACTTTTGGTCTTTAGCCAAACAATTTGGCGAAGAGTGAGGCCAGGTAGAGCTCGACGGCGTCGGTAAATTTACGTGGATCTTTGCCCAACTTTTCCTGAATCCGATCAAGCCGGTAGATAACGGTGTTACGGTGAATTTTTAGTTTAGCCGCCGCTTGAGTGAGATTTAAGTCTGCGGCAATGAACGCTTCGAGTGTTTCGGTCAGCTGATGATCATCGAGCGATGAAAAAAGGAGGGAGGAAAATTCTTTTTTCTGTTGGTCATTACCCATTAGCAGGAGCGGCAAAACGCCCAGGGTTTCAAAACGGTGAGTTTGATTGCCACCGATAATTTTCTGACCGATCGTTAAAACCTGGATCGCTTCTTGAACCGAACGAATTAAACCGCTCGGCGTTACTGCCACTGATCCGATGCCAACCGTCACGGCGCTAATATGAATGTTTTTCAACGAGTCGGTGATTTCGTGGTAATGGCGAGACAAGAGTTGGCAGAACCGAGTATAGGCAGTATCGCGAAGATCCTTCAATACCAAAAAGGTATCGCGCCCGATAAATCCGACTAAATTGTCTTGATTTTTGGTAAAGAAGCTGGTCAGCGATTGGTTGAGATCACGTTTCTTGGCCTCAATCAAGCCCTCTT
>ERZ1292623.3377-Hain-H51-01um-R1-3377-length-13650-cov-22_pt1 | contig 13650 bp, 15 predicted proteins | sample MGYA00564398_ERZ1292623 | MGnify/ENA primary metagenome ERZ1292623 (study PRJEB36523, sample SAMEA6512633) | groundwater metagenome | collected 2019-01-07 | study: AquaDiva: Metagenomics assemblies of 32 groundwater samples
GACCCGACCGGGGGATATTATTCCAGATTTACCAGAATAGAACTGCTTAGCCAATGGTGGTTCCAATGGGACTTTTGGTCCGAACTGGTAATTTTAGTGGGCGCGTTGTGGCTACTTTTTAAAGGTAAGAGATTTGTGGCAGATAATTATTAAATAATAAAGATTAATTCTATGAAAAAAATTGTGGACGCTATCGCCGCTACGATACCAGCTAAAGCTATTGAGGGATTGTCTCGCAATCCGCATGTTGCCTCTATTGACCTTGATGATACCGTATATGCCACTGATGCTGAACTTGATAATTCATGGGGTGTGAAGCGCATCGGCGCAGGCACGGGAGACAATGTTATTTATCCGGCAAAATTTGATTCAGTGATTGCCGTTGGCGCCATTGATTCTACCAATAAACGCGCAAGCTTCTCAAGCACCGGTCCCAAGGTGGAACTGGTAGCACCAGGGGTGTCTGTATATTCAACATGGAACGATAATACCAGTTACTCTACTCCACAACCGAAATGCAATCGCTCGGATGGCGGTTGCTACAAATACGGTTCCGGCACTTCAATGGCCTCGCCTCATGTCGCAGGTGTTGCGGCACTTGTTATAGCAACGGGGGTTAGAGATACTAACCTCAACAGACGCATTAATGACGAAGTAAGAGCAATAATGAACTCCACTGCCCAAGAGTTGGGAACTGCTAGTCGCGACAACCAATATGGATATGGATTGGTAAATGTGGCGGCTGCGTTAGCGCAATAGACCTCAGTATCATTCTAGGATTAGAAAACACTAATGGTTAAATCATTATAATTTTGCTACAATCCATCTGACGCTTTTTTGCGTAACGGGCCTATAGTAAAGTGGTATTACGTGGCATTTGCAATGCCAAGTCGCCAGTCCGATCCTGGCTAGGTCCACCGAACAGAAAAAACTTCCAGCAGTGCAAGCACAAATTATTTTCTTTCTAAAGTTTTAGAAAGAAGATGAGAGAGAAATTCTTTTATGTTGCCGCCAACGGCTTCCAAGGATTTGATAAATGAAGAGCGGTGGGAAAGTTCTGGCAGAGTATTGACTTCCAGAACAAACAGGCCGCGTTTCGGATGAAGAATGAAATCAGAGCGAGAATAATGTCTAAGGCCCAAGGCTTGATGTATTAAACCGGCCGCTTTTTGAATTTCCATTTTTTCATCCTCTCTAAAATTGCTCGGGATTTTGTATCTTGATTCCAAGTTTTTATATTTTGAATTATAGTCAAAAAATGCGTGGTGGGGATTGATTTCAACTGGTAAAAGAGTATAAAAATTTTGTCCGCGGAAACCTTCAATTACTCCGCAGGTAACTTCTTTGCCATTTATAAATTCTTCCACTATAAGTTCAGGAGAATGTTCAAAAGATTTTTTTAAAGCATTTTTTATATCGCCAACTTTTTCCACAAAAGAAACTCCCAAAGAAGAGCCGGAATTTAGGGGTTTAATGATAATGGGGAAGGGCAGTGATTCGTTTATTTTTTTTATTAAAATATTTTGGTTTTCACCTTTATCTACGACTATATATTGCGGGGTCTTGAGGCCATAAAGATTAAAAATATTTTTGGACATTACTTTGCTCATGCCCAGAGCCGAGGCCATAGAATCTGAACCAGTATAAGGAATGCCAAAATTTTCCAGCAGTTTTTGCACTGCGCCATCTTCGCCATAAGCGCCATGCAAGGCATTCACAGTCACATCAATTGTTTTAAGAATCTGATACGGACTTTTCTCAAGACCCGCTGTGTGCCAAGCGCCGTCTCTGGAAATAAAAACATCCAACGGCTCATATTCTTCAGGCAAGTTTGCCAAAATAGTTTTACCGGTATTGAGCGACACTTCATACTCTGGCGACGGCCCGCCACGCAAAACTCCCACTCTTATTTTATGGGCAAATGACATGTGATTATTATAGCACCAAGATAACTCATCCCCCAACCCCCTTCCCTTAACAAGGGAAGGGGGTTTCAGAAACCCTCTCTTGTTGTAAGAGAGGGTAGGGTGAGTTATTATGATTCCATGCCAGAAATCGCATTGTATAGAAAATATCGCCCCCAGAGCTTCAAAGAAATAAAAGGGCAGGACCATATTGTTTCGGTTTTGGAAAATGAGGCCAAGATGGGCAAGGTTTCTCATGCCTATCTTTTTTCGGGAAGCAGGGGAACGGGCAAGACAAGCGTGGCCCGCATTTTTGCCAAATTGCTCGGTGTCAGCCCGGAAGATATTTATGAAATGGACGCTGCCTCAAATAGAGGCATTGATGAAATAAGAGAAATAAGAGACAGTGTTCATACTTATCCTTACTCCTCAAAATACAAAATTTATATTGTTGACGAAGCTCATATGCTGACCAAAGAGGCTTGGAATGCTTTTTTAAAAACTTTGGAAGAACCGCCCGAGCATGTCATTTTTATAATGGCAACAACAGAAATGCACAAACTGCCGGACACGGTTATTTCAAGATGTGAGTGCTTCGCCTTTAAAAAACCGACCCACCAAATGCTTGTTGAATCAATACTCAAAGTAACAAAAGAAGAAAAATATGATATAGAAAAAAAGTCGGCATCGCTTATAGCCACACTTGCCGATGGTTCCTTTCGCGACGCTCTCTCTGTTTTGCAAAAAATAATAAATTCTTCAAAAGATAAAAAGTTGTCGGTTGCCGAGGTTGAAAAAGTTTTGGGCGCCCCCAAATCAGATTTTATTTTGGAAGTTTTGGAAGGAGTGGCCGAGCAAAATGTGGAGAAGGGGATTGGGGCAGTAAGAAAAGCCAGTGAAGAAAATGCCGATATGCAAGTTTTTTTGAAAATGATTCTGCGTTCTCTACGATTTGTTTTGCTTTTGCGATTCGCTCCTGATATGAAAAAATTAATTACAGATGAAACGGGTGAGGAAGAATTTGAAAAACTTTCAGCCCTAGCCAAAACAGCCAAAAATATAAACTCCAAAACTTTGCTAGCATTTTTGGAATCCTACTCCCGCCAAACCTATTCTTCCATTCCCGAACTTCCCATCGAACTCGCTATTATTGAAAGTTGTGGTATAAATAAGGAATAAATGGGAGGTCGTCTAATGGTCGGACAGCAGCCTTTGAAGCTGTATATGAAGGTTCGATTCCTTCCCTCCCAGCCCGAATAAAACTTGTTTGAAAAAAAGGAATTAAAATGATAGGGTAGTGAGCAGAAGAAAGGAGAAGTATGGTAAAGATTATTGCGGTTCTTTTTGTTATTTTGTCTAGCATATTGTTAGCAGAAAACAAATGTGAAGAAGTGAGTTATATGCAAAAACAATTTTTGCAACGAGTCGGAGAAATTCCTCTGACAGATGAGTATCAGAAGGTTGTTTTTTTAAGAGTGAATGCCGCCCTAAATCTGGATCCGGTAATTAAATCACCGCAGTATGTTTTGTTTGTGGATAGAAACCCTTCTGTCCAGCTTGCTGTTTTGATTTTCGTTGATCCATTAGACGATCGCTTGACCATTATCGGAGCAGATAAAGTCTCCACTGGCAATTATGCCCGCAGAGGCCACTTTGTTACCCCCCTTGGTTTTTTAGAAAACTTGCCGGGAAATATGAGTTACCGAGCTCTCGGCACAAAAAACTCAAGGGGTTGGCGGGGACTTGGCGTCAAAGGTAGTCGAGTGTGGGATTTTGGTTGGGTAAAGACTCATACAACCAAGGGCCACCCGTATTTGATTCGCTTACTCTTGCATGCAATCGATCCTGACAGCGAGTCGCGACTCGGTAAAGTGGGTTCCAAGGGTTGCATTAGAACATCCGCCAAGTTAAATCGCTTTCTTGATTACTTCGGCATTCTTGATGCTCAATACGAAGTTGATCAGAAAGCGCGCCGCGTGCTTCTTTCCAAAAGAGAACCGGTTTGTTTTTCGGGACAATTCGTTCTTGTCGGCGATTCAAGCGAGATTTTAAGCAACACAGGGGCGTTCTAACGCCCCTTCTTTTTCTTCTTCTTTTTTAATTCTGTTTTCATAAATAAATTAAAAATCATTCGCCAAAAATGGAGAATGATTGGGAATGATATGAAAACTTGATTTTTTGCCCAAAAAGCGTAAAGTTTGGGTATTGGTTTTTAAAATTTATGAAAAAGTTTTGCTTGAGTTATTTGATGGGAGGGAAGGATATTACCAATGAAGATTTGGTGGCTTTGGGAGTGGTTATTGAAAAGAAAGATGAGGATGGGGACAGATCGATTAGAATAGAGGAGGAGAGGTTGGGAGAATATATTGAACTTGTGAAAAGTAAGCTGACGGCTGGATTTTGGAATGAAATAATAGGGGAGAGTGAAATAATTTTTATATTCAAACTTAAAAATGGCTCCATCAAGGAATATCGGTTGTCTCCGGAAAATGAGCAGAAAATAGATGATTTGTGCGCGGAGTTTAATGATGAGGAAAAAAATGAGAATGCTAATGTTTACAAATACATATCGGGCAATAAGTTTTACCATGATTTTATGCTTGAGCATTATTCGGATATGATAAATCGTAAATAATTTATCAAATTAAATAAAAAGATAAAGTTTTTACGGCAAATTTTTAAGTAAGGTATACGAGGGAAATTTTAAAGAAACAGGCAAGTGAAGTAAGGATTTTGATGTAAGTTGCTAAAAGGAATTTTGGGGAGTATAAATGATGACAGAATGTAGAAAAGGAGGTTTCCTTGCCAGAAAAGTGTTTGCCTAATGTCAAGAGTTTCTTGGAATTCGAAGGGGAATTAAAGAAGAGGGGATTTCGCAAGATTTCAAGCTCGGAATTCTCTTTGCAATTTAGAAGATTGGGGCTTAAGGCCCCTCGGCCTCGTTTTGGCAGAGAGCTTGGATATCTTTTTTACGCCAACCAGTACACTGTGCTGGTTTGGACCACTTGGCTTGAAGAACAACAAATGGCCAGAGAAGAAGATGCCGGCTGGGTTTTGATTGCCGAGAGGGATAAGGTTTTGTATTTTTCCCATCCCATGCACAGAACCAAGAATTTTATCCAAAATCTTTTGATGCAGGCTAGAATTGCCTGCTGGAAGGTGAGGCATCGCCCGCTTTGTCCGGAATGCAAAAATTTTATGAACATTGTCCGAGGCCGAGCTCTCAAGCAAAGGTTTTGGAAATGTGATCGCAAAGAGTTGCATACCGGCGGAAAGAATAGGTTCAGGAGCTGGGATTATGGATTGCCCGAAGAGGCCATTAAATATATTCAGCCTATCCGCAAAAAAAGAGAAAAGAGATACGCTGCTCTCCGAGCGGAAGGCAAAAAACCCCATCAGGCAATGCTTGGGAGAAAAAGGTGGGGTAAAAGGGAACAGTAGGGTCATGGTTATGGGGTCGTCTGTGAGTTTGCGGACGGCCTTTTTGTTGTGCAATTATGGACAAGAGCCGGCAGAAATAAAATACTCATGCGGTAGTGATGTTTCTGGGAAGCCAATCCATAACTTTTTTTCTATATTGATCAAGAGACCAGGTGTTGCTTTTTTTGAATAAAGATTCATGCTCTTTTTTGAATTTGAGCAACTGCTCCTCAGATACCTGTGGAAAATTAGGGGGCATATTTTGGTTGAATGACTCCAAAAACTGGGGAAGAGAAAGTGATATTTCGTTCAGTTTGATTTTTTGTGAATTTTTCATACTCATTACCTGTATGATATCATAATTTTATAAAAAAAGCAAAAATCAGATAGACCCCTTGTTTCTTGTTTTGTGGTAGTAAATAAGCTATAATGAAAAAGTATTAGAAAAAGACAAAAATAAAGTCGAGTTTTTGACTATACATAATAAATAACAAAAAATAATTTCATGACAGGAACAATCAAAAAACCCATGGAAGGAAAAACTTTTGGATTCATCGCGCGAGAAGATGGAGAAAAAGATTTATTTTTCCATGAGAGCCAACTTGTTGGAGTTACTCTCGGAGAATTGGAGGAGGGTGACAAAGTTTCGTTTGAAGTCAAGCCGGGCGAAGAGGGTGGTAAGGGCCCATCGGCCACAAATGTAGCCCGCGCCTAGTTTAAAAATGGTATAATAATATTGTATTATTAGGTTCATTATAATTAATTAAAAAGTATGGCAAAATCAAATTCGGCTTTTATGAAGCCGATGAATGTCAGCGATGAGTTGGCGGCAGTCGTTGGCAAAGGTCCTATGCCCCGACCGGAAGTAGTCAAAAAACTTTGGGTTTATATTAAGGGCAAAAATCTCCAGGATCCTGCCAACAAGAGAAACATTGTTGCTGACGAAGCTTTGAAAAAAGTTTTTGGTGGCAAATCCGTGGTCAATATGTTTGAAATGACCAAACTGGTTTCCAAACATCTTTCGTAATTTGTGACAAAATAAAATATAAAAAGAATCACCCTCCACTAGCGAGGGTGATTTGGCTTAGTAAATAGTCCACAGCATCTTCGGCGCTGTATGAACCATTTGGACTATACATCAAGAATGGCAGAAAAGAAGTGTCGTCTCCAAGTGTAACCACTAGTGGTTCTTCTTTATTGCCAAACCCAGCGGCAGAAATCAGACCATTACAGAGACAACCTCTACTGAAAGTGTCTGCCACATCTCCACCTTTGGAAATAAAGCATTCCGTCGACTCAGCTGGACAACGATAGCCGATGAGCCCATCTGGTTTTTCATAAAGAGTAGCTAACGCACCCTGGTCGCATCTGCGAACCCGAGACTTAATAACTTCGGGTTCAGAAAGTGTGCCGAGCAATTCAACCACCTTAAACGGAAAACCAGCCGGAGAAAATCTCATATCGGTTCTGATTTTGAGTTTTCCTTGAAATCCTAACTTACGAATTTCTGCCCGGATTTTAGGATCCATTCCGGACTCTTCACAAAGAGCAAAAATGGAGCCGACTTGGATACCCTTGGCACCAACTGAAAATGCCCATTCGAGCATTTCCGGGGAAGCTTTAGATCCTCCAATCCAAAAAGGCAAACCAATGCTTGCAATTTTGGGGTAGTCCACTTCGTCCTTTGGACCATAAAAACCACCTCTTCTGGGGGGAGCATTGTGTCCGCCAGCAGTTGGCTCTTCAATTACAAAACCATAGATGCTTCCTTCTGGTAATCTTTCAACAAGAATTTTAGCCAAAAGATTTGAAGCTATGATGGGAATAAACCCCGGTCTTTTCATTGAGGGCAGTTTGCCTCCAAAAAATTGCTCGGGATTAAAACTCATCTCGTGGCTTGTTATATTTTCCCCGATAACCGGCACACGGTAGGTCACCGTTCTGCCTTCGGCAACAGCGTTAATCACTTCAGGAATTTGAAGTGGTATGCCAGCGCCCATGGTGATAAAGTCAACACTGGCCAACATAGCACCGGTGATGGCGTAGATGTGGGGCATAGCTACTTTTTCTAAGTAGTTAATGCTCACGGGATTGGTGTGCCCTTCTTTAGCCAACCACACCAGAGCAAAATTAGCACAAATAGTCAGCGAAATCAGAAGAGGGGAGGGGTTGATGTTGAAAATCGGCACCGCTTTAAAAGCTGTGCTTTCGAATTTTCCCCCTTCCACAAAAAATGCATCCATTACTCTTTTTACATATTCCTGAAAAGGAAAGTGAGAAAGAGCATGCCTAATTTGCCCACCCGGATCACCTCTCTGAAGTATGCGTGCAAAAATTCTTTCAAACGCTACTCCGGAAACGGTTCCCAGTTGTCCCAGCCTTGAAACCTCTTTTGCAAGAGGTGGACCGGAAATAATGACTCCCATACCACCTTGAATTATTTTTGGAAACTCCATAATGGCCTCCTTATGCCAAAGATCGTTCCTTTTTCATCATAGCAGAATTAAAAATATATCAAAACTTGCTTATAAAAATATTGTTAACATTTTTTAAAATATATTAAATGATATAATAAACTTATGGCCAAAGGCGATGGACATAAAAAAGAAAAAAGAAAACCCAAAAAGGTCAGAGTTTAATTGGGAATTTGTTTTTTAAAAGAAATAATGTATAATGAGGACAACTTCCCTCAGGGGATTTTTAATTATGGAAATACGAAACATAGCAATCATAGCCCATGTGGACCACGGCAAAACAGCGTTGACGGATGCTATTTTGAAGCAAACAGGTTTTAGCGAGGAAGGATTTTCAATGGATACAAACGCACTTGAAAAAGAACGTGGCATTACTATTTATTCCAAAAACGCTTCTGTCATATATAAAGACACCAAAATAAATATAGTAGATACACCGGGACATGCCGACTTTGGAAGTGAAGTTGAAAGAATTTTAAGATCCATTGATTCGGTTATTTTGGTTGTTGATGCTCAAGAAGGGCCTATGCCTCAGACTCGTTTTGTTTTGAAAAAATCTTTGGAAATAGGTCACAAACCAATCGTTGTTTTAAATAAAATTGATCGTCCCGGTGCCGACATTAACAGGATTAAAACTACCCTTGCCGAAATTTTTGAGTTGTTCTTTGACCTTGATGCCACCGAAGAACAATTAAATTTTACAACTCTTCATGCTGTCGCCAGAGAAGGAATTGTAATAAAAAATTTGAATGATAAAAAGGAAAGTATAAAACCTTTGCTTGATACTATTTTGGAAAAAGTTATTCCTGCTAATCCTGCCAAGGGGAACCCTTTGGGGCAGGAGCAGTTTAAGGGTTCCCCTTGGCAGGAACCACTGCGAGCACAACCTTTTAATTTGGCTTATGATAATTTTTTGGGCAGAATGGCCATAGTCAGAATTTATGAGGGCACAATAAAAAACGGTCAAAAAGTTTTTGTTAAAAAAACGGATGGCAAAATAGAGGAAGGTAAAATTACAAAAATTTTTACATTTGAAGGCGTAGCTAGAAAAGAATCAAAAGAAGTGGAAACTGGGGACATTGCCATGATTGCCGGCCTACCTAACATTTATATAGGCGACACAATAACAGACAATCCGGAAACAGAAAGTTTGCCGGCAATAAATGTAGACGAACCAACCATAGCTGTAAATTTCTTGGTTAATAATTCGCCTTTTGGGGGACGGGAAGGAAAATATGTCAACAGTCGTCAAATTAGAGAGCGACTTGAAAAAGAGTTGGAAGTGAATGTAGGACTTAAAGTTGATTTTGGTCAAGATGAGATGAAAGTTTACGGGCGAGGAGAACTGCACATTGCCATCCTACTTGAAAACATGAGAAGAGAGGGGTTTGAAATGCAAGTTTCTCAACCACAGGTTATTATAAAAGAAATTTATGGAATAAAAAGCGAACCTTTTGAAGAAGTAACTATAGATGTGCCGGAAGAAATGCAAGGAGTGGTTATTGAAAAGTTAGGAAAAAGAGGAGCGATTATGACAAACACAAAACACCACAACAATCATGTGCGTTTAATTTTTGAAGGGCCGACTCGAGGACTTTTGGGTTATAGAAATCAGTTTGTTGTTGATACAAAAGGCGAGGGAATTTTGGGTACCAGAGTTGTTGGTTTTCGTTCCTACGCCGGTGAAATACAAAAAAAAGCGACTGGCTCAATGACTTCAATGGCCAACGGCAAAGCATTAGCTTTCGCTCTTGATAATTTGCAAACTCGAGGCACTTTATATATTGGTCCAACAACAGAAGTTTACGAGGGTATGGTTATAGGCAACACATCCAAGGGCGACGAGTTGACGGTCAATCCAACCAAGGGCAAACAACTTACAAATATGCGCGCCTCCGGTTCGGACGATAAAATTTATTTGGCTCCACCGACGCCTATCACTATTGAAAGCGGTCTGGAAATTATGGCGGAAGATGAATATTTGGAAATCACTCCCAAATCTGTCCGCCTCCGCAAAAAACTTCTGACCGAATTGGAGAGAGTTAAAGCTGGAAAAAAGTAAAGATCATTTCATCAATGCTTCCACGCCATCCCAAAGGCCATCGCCATCGGTGTCGCGGATTTTGGGATTTGTGGGAACACAAGTATCTTTAATATCAGCTGGGATACATTCTTCTATATAATCTGCTATACCGTCTTTATCTTTGTCTTCCGTATAAATAATCAGTCTTGTATCAACTTCTTCTTGGTTGGCTGCCCCTTTGTTGGTCGCATTGCCCATAGTTGGACTAAAACTTAAAAGTTTCCATTCGTTATCCGCCCCTTTTACAAAAAATATAATGCTTCTGAATCGGCCATATTGGTCTAATTTTTCTATCGATTCAAGCCAAAAATCAGTCGATAAAATAATTTGATTTTCATCACTCCAAATATTTACAAAATCTTCTTTTTTTAAAGTACTGCCATATTGATAAGCCGAATTCATTCTGGCCTCACAGTCAATTCTGGTTTTGGGGTCGGTGCAAACAGAAGCTATTTTATAAACAACACTTTTAACTCCTTCAAAATCGCGAGCTTTATTAAAAGCCAAATATTTTTGAAAAAGCGCCCAAGCCACATCCTTAGGATCGTTTGAGAGAGGTAAAGTTTGTCCGGGAATATTCGGGTCAATTTTAATTTTTTCAGTATTTGTCCCTGAATTATTATTGACCACTGGCGCCAAAGAAGTATTTCTAAAAACAAAAAACAAGACCAAAATTAAGGCTATAATTCCCGTTATTGTGATTATTTTTTTCATATTACATAGTATAATAAAAAAATGAGAAAATTACAAATAATCAAAACCCTCAACACCCCCGCCAAAATCCAAAATTTTTTGGACAAAGTGCCTTTTAATTTTGAACAAAAAGGGGAGACATATTGGTCGCCGAGAAAAGCTCTTGAGATGAGGAAAATGCATTGTTTTGAGGGAGCAGTTTTTGCCTGTTGGTGTTTGCAAAATTTGGGGATTGAAAATTATTTAATGGATTTAAAAGTTAAAAACTTAAAAAAAGACAGCGATCATACTTTGTGTATTTTTAGAATAAATAAATTTTGGGGAGCTATTTCAAAAACAAACCACTCTGTTTTGAGATGGCGCGATCCCATTTATAAAAATTATAGGGAACTAGCAATGAGTTATTATCATGAATATTTTTTGGATAACGGGCAGAAAACTTTAAAATCTTTTTCCAAGCCTTTTAATATTTTTAAAAAATTTGGCCTAAATCTTTCTGAAAGAAAGATCGGCCGAACTCGAAGAGTTTTAGGCGAAAGTTGGGTAGAACAAGAAGAAGATTTGGATGAAATGGTAGAAGTCCTTGATGAATCGCCACACATAAATTTCGTACCAGATAAAAATAAAAAATTTATAAGAAAAGCTGGCAAAACAGAAATAAAAGGGGCAAGTATTGTTGAGTGGCATAAAAAGTAATCCCCAGTTTGCTTGTTTGCTTTTTTTGTTTAGTAAAGGTAATATATTTTTTAGAAAGCAGTCATCCCACTTGAAAGGATTTCTGATGATTCAGTCCATGAGGGTGTCTCCGAGAGGAGACCGCCCCAAGCTGGTTCATGCGACACCGAAGATTCCTCGGAGAAAAAACGGGAATGATGAGGTGTTGAACCGCGAGCAAGAAATTGCTCGTATCAACGAGGAATTCTGGAGACGATTTTGCGCCGTCCCGAGAAAGAAGGTGGTTCAATAATTTCCAGGTGGGAGTTGTCAGGGGTGAGCCCGAGTCGTTCGGGGAAATAGGTGGGGCCGTCGCGTGAGTATACCGCGACGGCCTTTTAATTTTTATAGCATTGCTTTATTTTTTAATTGGGTGTATAAAATATATCAGTTCAAGTACAAATTCCTCCGAGAAAAGAGACACATTGTGCAACCTCAGGTTGTTGTTCTTCAACAAGGGAAAAGGTTATCCGTTATCCAAGACCGTTCGGAAACGATGGTAATCTGTTCTTGCCTTCAACCAAACAGCATGGATAATGTTAAGAGACACAAGATGTGTCGGGGATGTCGACTCCCGATGACTCCCCGAGAAAAGAAACACCAGATTCATTAGTTCCGCCTTTTCGCTCCTCATCGGCCAATCGGTTTTGAGGAAAGCGAGCGTCCTTGCGTGGAGTTGTCGCCAGACAACTCCAGCAGGGCGTTTTTTATTATTTTTGCTATAATACCTATATGGAAAAATTTAAAAAATCAAAATACATTTTTGTAATAGGCATAGGCGGTTCCGATTTGGCAAGCAAAGCGGTTTGGGATGCTATAACTCTGCACAAAAAAACAGACAAGAAAATATATTTTTTAGAATCGCCAGATGAGCGAGAATATGAGGAAATAGAAAATATAGTAGAAAACGAAATAAAAAAGTTGGAAGATTTTGTTTTGATTGTTGTGAGTAAATCTGGCGAAACAGCAGAAACTTTGGAAACTTTTAATAAAATTTTTGAAATAATGTCAAAGATGCCCTTTGACACTATAAATGAAAGAATACTTATAATATCAACTCCCAATTCTACACTTTGGAAAATAGCTGAAGAAAAAGAGGCTGAAAAAATAGAATGGGAAGGAAATACTGGCGGACGATTTAGCGCTTTTACTGTTGCTCACACTACTGTTTTATCCATCGCCGGTTTGGATGTAGAAAATTTTATTATTGGGAGTAAAGAAATAAAAGAAGAAGAAACAAAACATTTGGCTCGAAATATTTTTGATAATTACAAAAATGATTTTAATATTTTAGATTTTTTTATTTTTAATTCGGAGTTGGAGGATTTGGGCAAGTGGTGCCGCCAGCTTATAGCCGAAAGTATTTCTTTAATTACTCCGACTGTTTCCATTGGTCCGGTAGATTTGCATTCTATGCTGGAACTTTATTTGGGCGGACCTAAAAACCGATTTACTATTTTTATTCTATCTCTTAAAGAAAATCAAAATAATATAAATCAAACTGCTTTTGAAAATGTTACCGACGCTTATCAAAAAGCCGGCCTACCTTTTATAAAATATGAAATGGCAGAAATAAATGAAAAAGAACTAGGAAGTTTTATGGCTTTTATGATGGCAACAACAATAGAACTGGCAAAACTGCTTGGGGTGGATCCTTATGATCAGCCAGCAGTTGAGGAATATAAATCCGAAATCCGAAGCACGAAATCCGAAATAAATTAAAAAATATGAATTCAATTTTATTCGACATTGGTGCAACTAAAACAAGAATGGCTTTTGCGGAAAGTGAAGAAAAATTTGAAGAGCCTAAAATTTTTGAGACAAATCAAAATTATGAAGAAGGTTTTAGATTATTTGTAGAAACAGCTAAAAATTTAGCAAAAGAGAGAGAAATTAAAAAAATAGTTGGGGGAATGAGCAGAAGTGTTTGGGATGGGGATTATAAAAAATTAAAAAGTGATTTGGTTGAAAATTTTAAAGAAACAGAAATTATTATAGAAAATGATGCAAGTATGGCAGGAGTGGGCGAGGCTCAATTTGGTGCCGGTCGCGGATTTGAAATCGTGGCTTATATAACTGTTTCTACAGGTGTCGGCGGGGCTAAAATTGTCAACGGAAAAATAGACGAGCATGCTGTCGGTTTTGAACCGGGCAAGCAAATTATGGATGTAAATAGCGGAAAAACTCTTGAAGACATGATTTCGGGTAAAGCATTGCAGGAAAAATTTGGCAAACATCCTAAAGAAATAAAAGACCAAGGTGTTTGGGACAATCATGCCTGGCTTTTGGCCATCGGTCTTAATAATATAATAATGGAATGGTCGCCAAACTGTGTCGTTCTCGGCGGTTCAATGATTACAGG
>ERZ1292623.536-Hain-H51-01um-R1-536-length-40879-cov-5_pt1 | contig 13650 bp, 18 predicted proteins | sample MGYA00564398_ERZ1292623 | MGnify/ENA primary metagenome ERZ1292623 (study PRJEB36523, sample SAMEA6512633) | groundwater metagenome | collected 2019-01-07 | study: AquaDiva: Metagenomics assemblies of 32 groundwater samples
TTTTGCCCCCAAAATTGAATACAAATTAGTCGCCGAGCGAAGCGAGGCGAACCTTTTAAGCTTGCAATTTCCTTTGTGGTGCCGCGGGTGGGAGTCGAACCCACACGCCTTTTGGGCAATCGATCTTAAGTCGATCGTGTATGCCAGTTTCACCACCGCGGCCGGAGCATTCCTATGGTAGCTTACTTCTTCTGGTTGTTCAAATGGCGCGCACGGGCGAATTGCGTGGCGTGAAACATCGATTCAAATGTTCCAGCATCTATCCATTCTCCTGTGATAACGTCCACTTTCAGTTCACCGCGCTGTAAATACCACTCGTGCAGGTCGGTGATCTCCAGCTCACCCCGCGCCGAGGGTTTGAGAGACCGTGCCGCTTCCACTACGCGGTGGTCATACAGATACAATCCGGTGATGGCGTGGGAAGAAAGAAACTGTTTTGGCTTTTCTACTATTTGAATTGCGGTGCCGTTATCGTCGAACTTCACCACGCCAAAGCGTTCCGGGTCCGGCACTTCCTTTGCAAAAATATGGGCGCCTGACTGGAACTGCTGTATCGCACGCGAGAAATCGTCTTCAAAAATGTTGTCTCCCAGCATGAGGGCAACCGAATCATCCCCGATAAAATCGGCGCCGATGAGAAACGCCTGTGCCAGCCCCTCGGGCCTATCCTGGATCTCATAAGTGAATTGCGCGTTAAACTGCCTGCCGGAGCCAAGGAGCTTGAGAAAATCACCCGGATGGTCGGGGGAGACGATGATGAGAATATCGTTGATGCCGGCGGAAAGGAGCGTGTGAAGCGGGTAGAAGATCATCGGCTTGTCGTATACCGGCAACAGCTGTTTTGATGTGATCTTGGTGAGGGGATATAGGCGCGTGCCATGCCCGCCTGCAAGGATGATGCCTTTCATACGTAGGAACTAAGGTTATGTTTGTATTGTTCCATGATTGCTCCGAGCCGTTTTTCGGTAAGTGCCGGCATACTGATCCCCAACCGTTTTGCTTTTTCGGTTGATAGGACGCAGTTACTCCTTTTTGCTTTCACCAGATCGCGTTCAAGTTCGGCAATGGAGATCAGTTCGTACGTATGCCGCAGGTCAACCACTTTTTTATACGTTTCCAGAATATCTTTATGTTCACTATAGCCATCATTCGTGAGGTTCAAGATCCCTGTCGGTTTGAGCGCGATAAGTCTTTCCATAGCTGGGAACAGGTCTTCTATGAGCGTGACGGAGTTCGGAACCGAAATAACCTTTGTATACGAGATCATTTTGTTGATAAGGTTTCTGGGGTGAGGAACAGATGAGAGAGGCATGCGTATGCGCACGCACAGCACCGGGAGTTCGGCAATCGCTTTTTGCAGGACAATCCTCATTCTGGAATAAAAACTGCCGTAAAAGTTCGGCTCGTCTTCTTCGGTAAACGGCGTTTCGGGCCCGCCCGAATATATGCATCCGGATGATATCTGGATCGGATAGGCGCCGGCTGCAAGAGCCGCCGTCACGGCGTTTATCGCTCCGGTAACATTGACCCGGACGGTTTCTTCCTTGTGGTCTTCGCACCAGTCGATGTTCGGTTCGGTTCTTGCACCCGCGAAGTTGAGCACCGCATCCGGTCGTACTTTTTGAAATGTTTTCGTGAGCGCAGGAAGATCGGTGATATCCACTCTTTCCGTGAACACATGGTGTCCGCATTCCGCAAAATGACGGACGGCGTTCTGACCTAAAAACCCCGATGCTCCGAGAATATATATTTTCGTGCCGGCTGTTTTTTGCATTGTATTTGGAGGCCTGGGCGGGAATTGCACCCGCGCATAAGAGTTTTGCAGACTCCTGCCTTACTACTTGGCTACCAGGCCGCTCGTTTTCCTACACATTATACCGCAAAGTATCCCCGCTTTGCTTGGGCGAGCACGGAAGCGATGACTTCATGCAGCTCTCCTTCGATCTTTGCGCCCGCGGCGTACACATGCCCACCACCACCGAAGATTTGCGCAAGCTTCCGCGCGTCAAAACGCCGTTCCGCGTCGGAGCGAAAGCTTGCGGAGATGACGCCGGTACCTCTGTTTTTGAACAGAATGATACATGATACCTCGGGCGCGTTGATATCGTTCATGAGGTGCACGATGGTGTCGGCATCGTCCCAGGTCGTTCCCGTTGCGGCAAGGTCGTCGGGGCCAAGATAAGAATACGCAACGCCCGTCGCTTTGTCCAACGTCATGCGGGACAGCGCGAGGCCGGCCACATGAGCGGCGGCATACGACGGTAATCCGAGCAGGCGCTTTGCGGCGCGTTCTATATCAACACCCAACGCTGCGAGCGCTGATGCGGCTGCAAACGTGCGCGGTGACGTGTTACTGTGGGAAAACCCTCCCGTGTCGTGCACAATGCCGGCATACAGGCACGTCGCCATGTCTTGTGTGATTGCGATATCGTTGGTCACAAAAAAATAATACGCCATTTCGGAAGAAGATGAGAACGAAACGTCAACAAGAGCGAGCGTGTTTTCATCTTCCGTATGATGTGCGTTGTCCGGGGGGTGGTGGTCAAACCCAATCAAAGGAATATGCTCGGCGCCGACCTTCTCAAGCCGCAACCGCACCCGTGACCCGTAGTCAAAGGCAACCACAAGGTCAGGCAGGCGTTTCGGGAAACGCTCCGTGAGCAGGGGGAACCCCGGAAGGAACGAAAGGTGGCGGGGGATCATGCCGCTTCCCCACACGGTAACCCGTTTTCGGGCGGCATTGAGATAGAGGGCGAATGCCAGCATTGCCCCGATGCCGTCCGCGTCGGGGTTTTCATGGGTCGCTAGGACGATGTCGCGCGCTGCCGCTATTTTTCCGTACGCGGCTTTCAGCTGCGCGACGGTGGTTTCAGGAAGTTTCGTCATGACGCGACAGGATCTCGTATACTTTTGTTTCCGCGGTATATGCTTTGTCGATCGCAAATGTTATTTTCGGGACCGGTCGCATGCGGAGCGTCCGGTTGAGCGCATACTGGATAGTGCCGATCGTGCGTTTCAGTTCCGCAAGCGCCCCCGCCTCCTTTTCTTTTACAAGCGCCGAAACAAAGACCGTTGCGTGCGCCAGGTCTCGCGAGAGTTCTATGCGCGTCACGGTGAGAAACGCGTCTTTGTGGTCCTCCACAGCGTCAAACACCAATTTTCCCACTTCTTCCTTGAGAAGTTGTGTGACGCGTTCCACACGATGCGGTGATCGTTCGGACATCATGGTATCAGGCAATGGTTTGTCGCCGCATTTCCTCGGCAAACATAGTAAGTTCGTCGCCAACGGCGATGGTTGCGCCGGGAGGGAGTGGACCGACCGGGGTGATCATCATGCCGCACTCGCGTCCCAGTTCCACGTCGCTGACATCCTTTTTGTTGTGTTGGAGTTGGCTTATCTTTCCGACAAATATTGTTGTCCCGCCGCGCCTCACGTCCGCTTTTACTCCCTTTTCCGCTTTTCCTTTGGTAACCTTTCCTCCGACGATCATGCCGGTAGGGCTTGTTTTGAATAGAGCGAGCACCGAGAGCGTTCCGATATCGGTGCGGGTTACCTGGGGCGCCAGTAGCTGCGCGCATTCTTCTTTGATGCGGTCAACCAGTCCATAGATCACGTCGGCTTCCAGAATGCGCACGCCTGAAGATGCGGCAAGTTTTGCGATCATGCCGGGAACTTTTGTTTTGAACGCCGCGATCATCGCGCCGAACTGTTTGGCGAGCGCAATGTCGCCTTCATTCACCTCCCCGGTGTCACTTTTGACAAGCTGCACGACAACCTCGTCGTGGACGATCCCGGCGATCATCTGTTCAAGCGCTTCCCGCGTGCCGGTGACGTCCGCTTTCAAAATGACGGCAAGTATTTTTTTGCCGTCGGGTGCCCGGCCGCCTGGTGCGGGAACAACGTGCGCGAGGGATGCCGCGCGCGCCTTTTCTTCCGCCGCCCGCTTGTCCGGCACGACGGAGAACGCATCGCCGACCGCCGGCAGGGCGTCAAATCCCGTGATGGCAACGGGAGCGGAAAACGTCGCCTGTTCGAGCGCGCCGCCGTTCGCGTCGGCCATGCTTTTCACTTTGCCGGCGGCAGTGCCCGCAACCAGGCAGTCTCCCACCGCGATCGTTCCTTCTTTAACAAGGAGCGTCGCGGTGATCCCGCGGCGGGGGTCCTTGTGCGCTTCAATAATGACGCCGCTTGCGCTCGCCGTCGGGTCTGCGCGAAGTTCCTCCAGTTCCGAAACAAGCAGGATAAGGTCCAAAAGTTCTGCGACTCCCTTTCCCGTTTTTGCGGAAATTTCGTGGTTGGGTACGGTGCCGCCCCATCCTTCAAGTAAAACGCTTTTTTCGGCAAGCTGCTGTTTGACGCGTTCCGGCTTTGCCTCGGGACGGTCCATTTTGTTGAGCGCGACCACAAGCGTTGCGCCCGATTTTTGAATATGTTCGAGCGCTTCGAGCGTTTGGGGCTTGACTCCCTCGTCCGCGGCAACAACCAAAATTGCGATGTCCGCCACGCGCGCGCCGCGCGAGCGCATTTGCGAAAATGCTTCGTGCCCGGGCGTGTCTATGAATGTTATTTTCTTTGTCCGGCCGTCGGATGTCGTATGGATGATCTCATATGCGCCGATATGCTGTGTGATGCCCCCCGACTCCCGTGCGGCGATATCTGTTTTGCGGATATAGTCCAGAAGCGTCGTTTTTCCGTGGTCGATGTGCCCCAAAATGGCAACCACCGGCGGTCGTTCCTCCGTGTTGGTTTTGATGTTTGCTTGTTTTATTTTTGTGCTCATGATGATGTTTGCTTCGCGTGCGCGAGCGTTTTCTCTTCTTCCTGCGACAGCGGGTACTTGGATACGCCGCGTTCCACCGGTTTTGCGTATAACCGCACGCTGTCGCGCATGTGCAGGCTTGTCAGCACGACTCCGTTGTCGTTGCCGTCCAGGAGCGCTATCGAGAAGCTCTGATGCGCACCGCCTTCTTCAAAAGAACTGAAGCGAAGCATATGCACTTTTTGTACGGCGCTGAGAAAATTCGTTTGTATCTGCGTGATTTCCTCGTGCTGTTTTTTGATGACAGCCCCCATCTTTTTTACGGCACGAATATGGGCGTCGATCGCCTCGCCGACGTCGTGTGCGCCGTTCCCGAATATGCGCCGCAGTTGCCTGTGCAGCATGACCTGGTGCGCGGCAAGGACAACAACGCAGACGACAAGGACCGCAAGAGCGATCGTTTCAAAAGACGGTTGGTACATAAGAAGAAATGAGAAAGGGGTGGCGGAAGGGGCGAGATTCGAACTCGCGAGAGGATTGCTCCCCCACGGCTTTTCGAGAGCCGCGCTTTCAACCGCTCAGCCACCCTTCCCTAAAGCGGCGCCTGATCTGATGACATTGCAGTATCCTAAACTATTTTCCTTTATTTTACAAGGTTTTTTCCGTACCGTGCGGCAGGAAAGAATAACGCGGGATCTTAAAATCCCGCGTTATTCTTTCATTGTGTTCACGAACTGTTCCCACTCTTTCAGAAACCAGCTTGAAGACCACTGTTTGGGCAAGCCCACGCCCGAAACAATGGTGATGCCGTGCCGTTGGCATGTTTCCCACTCGGGGATGGTGCGTTCGTCGATTCGGTCGCCGCCTTTCGTGAACACATGCGGCCGTATCAGCTCCAGCGCGCGCGAAACGGTCATGTCGTTCTCTATTTCAAAGGGAACGACGAAGTCAACGCCACGGATGGCGCTGACGATGGCGCAGCGCGTGGCGAGATCCTGGAACGGTTTTCCTTTTTTGGCGCGCAGGAACGCGTCGCCGTTCACGATGACGGTAAGCGTGTCGCCATATCGTTTGCTTTCCATGATGGAGGTCGTGTGTCCGGGATGGAGCGGGTCGAACCCGCCGCTGGTGGCGACAATGTTCCCCAGTGTATGCCGGATCACCGCAAAGTTTTCCAGCGAGATGATCGTTCCGGGAGAGGGATGCATCTTTGTACCATATCAAAACAGGCATCACAAGGCAAATACATGTGTGGGGTTTGACATTTTTGAGCGCGCGGCGCATGCTTTATTCCATATGAATAGAAGCGACGAACAACTGGTCGTTGAGTACCGCGCGGGTGACGCGGCGGCATTTGAACTTTTAGTCCGGCGGCACATGAGGGCGGTGTACGGCATTGCATACCGCTATGCGGGCGATGCGGAAATCGCCGCAGACATTGCGCAGGATTCTTTCGTGAAAGCATGGCGACATTTGAAGCAGTTTGACGAGAAAAAAAGTTTCCGGGCATGGCTGTTTGCCATTGTGCGATACACAGCGCTTGATGCGCTCAAAAAGAAAAAAGAGGTACCGTTTTCGGCGTTCGACACAATTGATGGCGGCAATGTACTTACGGACACCATGGTAAGTGGCGCACCGGATGCGCATGAGCGTGCCGTGCTGGAGGAGGAGCGACGCGCCCTTGCCGCGGCGATAGAAAAAATGCCGTTTCTGTCACGCATGGTTGTTACGTATCATGCCGATGGCCACACATTTCGGGAGATCGCCGAGGTGCTGGGGAAGTCGGTCAATACGGTCAAGTCGTGGCATCGCCGCGCACTTGTGGTACTCCGAAACCTTCTCGCACAACAATAGCCCGCCTTTCAAAAATAGGGAGTTTGCAGGAGTGCACCCACATGCACTCCGTATTCGTATTCTTTCCATAGAGCATATGGACCATAACCGGAAAACATCAGCCGATTTCACGCCAGGCGAGCCTCCGTCGGGGCTTGCGGGTATTGTGGTGGAGCGTATCCGCCGTGAAGAGGAGCATCGCGCTCGCCGGAGGGTCGCCATGTTTTCTCTTGGCACTGCGCTCGCCGGAGCCGGGTTTCTGTTCGCATTCCGCGCAACGACGACGGAACTTGCGCAGTCCGGTGCGGGCGAATACCTTTCCCTGTTTGTTTCCGATGCCGGGGTCATGGTAGTTTCGTGGCAAAGCTTTCTGTTCGCGCTGCTTGAATCAATTCCTGTTGTGAGCGTGATCATGTTGCTTGCTGCAGCGTTTGTGTTCATCGCGTGCGCGCAGTGGCTTGCGCGGAACATGAAAACATTACAATTTACAAAACATCACTATGACGGAGTTTTTTAATACATTATTCCCTTCGAAAGCAGTGCGTGTAGCGCTGATGGTTATTATGGCGCTGGTCATTGTCTTTGCCGCATTCAAAGCAGGAGTGATTGTCGGCGCTAAGAAAGCGTATTTTACCGACCGTTGGGAAAAAGGGTATTACCAGAATTTCGGCGGACGGAGTTTTGATATGCCGCATCACGGGTTGTTCGACGGTTTTCGCGACCGTGATTTCATGATGGCCTCCGGCGTGTACGGGCGCGTGATCAAAGCGGATAGCGGGAGCATTGTCATCCGCGACCGCGATGACGTTGAAAAAATTATCGTTGCGGGTGCAGATACCATTGTCAAACACTTGCGCGGCAGTATCGCACTTTCGGATATCCATGTTGACGATACCGTCGTAGTGATCGGTGAACCGAACGATGTCGGCCAGATCGTTGCAAAACTTATCCGTCTGGTTCCGCCGCTACCCGCAGGCGCGGAAACCGCCACCGCCACGCCGCCGTTCATGCGCGGCATGCATTGGTGGCGTTGATATGTATCTATCAGTACCCATGATGCAAACTGTCACAAAATTTGTGATGCGGCATATGGTTCTTGTTGTCATTGCGATCCTTGCTGTTGCGGGCGGCGGGTATTGGTCGTATTCCGCATGGCAGAGCGCGGCGGATGAACAAACTCGTTATGTACTGGCCGCTGCAGAAAAAGGCACCGTCATTGTTTCCGTGACGGGGAGCGGCCAGGTGTCCGCCTCCAATACCGTTGAACTCAAAACAAAAGCATCGGGAGATGTTACCGCAGTGCGCGTTGCAAATGGACAGGACGTGAAGGCGGGGTCCATGGTTGTCCAGGTAGACGACCGCGCCGCCCAAACGGCTCTGCGCGACGCGCGTACAGATCTTGAAACTGCGCGGCTCGAGCTTGAGCAGTTGCTTGCGCCTGCCGATGAACTGACACTGTTCCAGGCGGAAAACGCTCTGGCACAGGCGCAGGAATCGGTACACGCGGCGAACGACGACCGTACCAAAGCATACGAGGATGAATTAAGCGCCGTTGCCGACACATTTCTTGAGTTGCCGACCGTCATGGGTGGTCTTGCGGATATGTTTTTTGACAATACGATCAACACAGGACAGGAGAACATCGACTGGTACGCCAACCAGGTTTCCTACGACCTGCGCATTTTTACATACAAAGCGGATCTGCTTGCGCTCTATCAGAAAGCGCGCACCGCGTACGATACAAGCTTTGAAGAATACAAATCAGTCAACAGAAGCTCCGACCGCGCCGCTGTCGAGGTATTGACGGGGAATGTGTACGAAACGGTGAAAACGATCACGGACACCGTGAAAGCGGCGCACGATTATATTGATTTTGTGGTGGACGAAAAGACACAACACAGCGCGTCGCTCCCTGTACTGGTGTCAACGCACACCGCGACATTGAACACCTACACTGGCACGGTCAACAATGCGCTGGCGAGTCTCTTTTCGGCTCTGCGCTCCGTGGACGATGCAAAACAGGCGATCATCAGTGCCGAGCGTTCCGTGAGAGAACGAGAGCTGTCGCTTAAGGAAATTACTGCGGGCGCCGATGAGCTTGATATCCGCGCGCACAAGATAATCGTTCAACAGCGGGAAGACGCGCTGGTAAGCGCAGAACAAGTACTCGCAGACCATGCGGTGCGTGCGCCGTTTGACGGTGTCATCGCCAAGGTTGACGTTCAGCATATGGATTCCGTTGGTTCCGGCGCCATCGTTGCCACGCTCATCACAAAACAGCGCTTTGCCGAAATTTCGCTCAATGAAATTGATGCGGCAACCGTACAGGTTGGCCAGAAAGCAACCGTGACATTTGACGCTATTGAAGGGTTAGGCATCACGGGGCAGGTTGCGGAAGTGGATGCCATCGGCACCGTGACGCAAGGCGTGGTGACCTACAATATAAAGATCGGATTTGATACGCAGGACGACCGGGTCAAGCCTGGCATGAGTGTGAGCGCCGCGGTCATTACGGACATGCGGCAGGACGTGCTGACGGTTCCCAACGGCGCGGTGAAAATGCAGGGCGATGCGCACTATGTGGAAATGTTTGATGAACCGTTGTTTGCCGCGCAGGACGGAAACCAAGGTGTCCCTTCTGCCGTACCGCCGCAACGGCGCAGCGTGGAGATCGGCATTTCAAGTGATACGCATACACAGATCACCGCCGGCATAAACGAGGGTGATGAAGTGGTGACGCGTACGATCGGCACAACAACCCAAACCGCTACGCAAACGGCGCCAAGTATTTTTGGTGCGGCGGGTGTACGCACGCCGGGCACGGGAGGCACGACCCGCACGGGTACGACCCGGTGATATGATAGAAGTTCGCACTATCACCAAAACATACGACACCGGCGCCGTTTCATTTCAGGCGCTCAAAGGGGTAAGTTTTACCGTTCGGGACGGTGAGTATGTCGCCATTATGGGGCCGTCGGGTTCCGGCAAGTCAACGCTCATGCATATTTTGGGGGCGCTCGACACGCCTACCAGCGGCACCTATTTGCTGGACGGCAAGGATGTTTCACAGTTTTCCGACGACGAACTTGCCGATATCCGCAAGAACAAGATCGGGTTCGTGTTCCAGTCATTCAATCTTTTGCCGCGCGCAACCGTCGTGCGCAACGTGTCATTGCCGTTGTTGTATGCGGGCGTAAACGGGGAAGAACGTATGTCGCGTGCACGGCGCGCGCTTGGTGCCGCGGGCCTGGACGAAGAGCACTTTGAGCATCTCTCAAATCAACTGTCCGGCGGCCAGATACAGCGCGTTGCCATTGCCCGCGCACTCGTAAACAACCCGACGCTTATTTTGGCCGACGAGCCGACGGGCAATCTGGACTCGGCAACAGGCGAAGTGGTGCTTGGCACCTTTCGGAAACTCAACCGGGAACAGGGGAGGACTATTATACTTATCACGCACGAGCATGATGTGGCACAGCATGCGGAGCGGATCATTTTTTTGAAAGACGGTATGCTTGTTGACGATGTCATCAGAAAACCCGCATGAGAATTTCCGACACACTCCAGGAAACATACGTTGCGCTGTCCGCAAACAAGGTTCGCTCCGGGCTTACCATGCTTGGCATCGTCATCGGTATCAGTTCCGTTATCGCGATGGTGGCGATCGGGCAGGGCGCGCAAAGTTCCATTAAAGCAAACATCCAGGCTATCGGCTCCAACCTTGTCATGGTGATGCCAGGCGCGCAGCGCGGGCCGGGGTTTCAGGTAAGCGCGGGCCGGGGTTCGGCGCGCACGCTTACGCAGGGTGACGCCGATGCGATTGCACAAGGGGTTGTGCTGGCAAGCGCCGTCGCGCCGGAACTTTCCGGGCGATACCAGGTAACGGCCAAAGGCGCCAACACCAACACGTCGGTGGTCGGAACGGTTTCGGCATATCCGCAGGTTCGGAATGTTCAAGTGGAAACGGGATCGTTCATTACCGACCAGAATGTGCAGAGTCTTTCTAAGGTTGCGGTACTGGGGCCTACAACGCGGGATGACCTGTTCGGGGAAGGAGCGGAGGCTATTGGGCAGGCAATTCGCATAAAAAATATCGAGTTTAAGGTCATTGGTATCACGAAAGAAAAAGGCGGCACCGGATTTGGCAGTCAGGACGATACGATCTTTGTCCCGCTTTCTTCAGCACAGCGGTTTCTGGCGGGAGAGACGTATGTGAGTACCATCAGTGTACAGGCGCAGGACGAGGAATTCATGACGACTATTCAACAGGAGATCACTGATCTGTTGCTTACCCGTCACACCATTACGGATCCGCAGCTTGCTGACTTCAATGTTTTAAATCAGGCGGATATTGTCGCGACGGCGTCCAGCATTACAGAGACGTTCACCATTTTGCTTGGCGCGGTTGCCGGCATTTCGCTCCTGGTGGGCGGCATCGGTATTATGAATATGATGCTCACGACCGTAACGGAACGCACGAAAGAGATCGGTCTGCGCAAAGCGATCGGAGCGAAGCGGCGCGATATCAGCATGCAATTTCTCGCAGAAGCAGTTGCGCTCACGTTCATCGGGGGAGTGGCGGGTGTGGCGCTTGGGTGGGTCGTATCATGGGGGTTTACGTATCTGGGCGTTTTGCAGACAACCGTCACCGCATCTTCGGTGTTGTTGGCATTCGGGGTTTCGGCCGGCATCGGCGTGGTATTTGGGTATTATCCGGCCCGCCGCGCGTCGCGCTTGAATCCCATTGAAGCATTGCGGTACGAGTAGGCGGTTATGGACATTACAGCATTAACTTATTACAATATATGAATAAAATGATAGTGGGCGGTATCGTAGCGATGGTGATTGTCGGCGCGGGTGCATTTGGGGGCGGCATGCAGTATGCGCAGAAAAAGTCGCAGAGTGCTGTACCCGGCAACGGACAGAATTTCCGCGACCTTTCACCCGAAGAACGGCAGGCGCGTTTCCAGCAGATGGGGGGAACTCGCGGCATGCGCACCACAGCAGGCGGCGGGTTTATAACGGGGGAGGTTATTGCACAGGATGACACTAGCGTAACGGTCAAACTGCGCGATGGTGGGTCAACGATAGTCTTTTTTGGTGAGCAAACACAGATCGCAAAAACTGTCACGGGAGCCGCAAGCGATCTTGCACCGGGGGAGCAGGTTGCGGTCACAGGAACAGCAAATCAGGACGGAAGCGTAACGGCCGCATCAATTCAGATACGCCCGGCGCCCCCGCAAAATCAATAATCATTAATTTTTTTAGTTTATGAGTAAGGGAATTATTTTCGTCATTATCATTGTTGTCGTTGCGTTGGGTGTGTGGGCTTTCACGAGCAAAACGGCCACGGCTCCGCAAAACGGCATGCAAATGCCCCCGGCGGTGAATCAGCAAATGCCGACCGCTCCGGCGGTGAAAGAATTTATCGTCACGGGCAGCAGCTTTTCGTTTGCGCCAAACACCCTGGCGGTGAAGAAAGGAGACCGCGTGCGGATCGTGTTCAAGAACGCCGAGGGGTTTCACGACTGGAAGCTTGACGAATTTGGTGTCGCAACAAAACAGCTTAAAGTAGGAGAATCGGAAACGATCGAATTCATCGCGGACAAAGCCGGAACCTTTGAGTATTACTGCTCGGTCGGCAAGCACCGCGCAATGGGCATGAAAGGAATACTGACGGTGACCGAGTAATTCTTAGAGGGTAAAAAACACGCTGCGTTACGCGGCGTGTTTTTGTTTATGGACGAACAGAAGCGCAAGCAGCAGAACAAACGCGGTGAGTGCCATGAGCGGCATGGTGACAAAGCCGAACTCAACGAAATATATTTTAGCGCAGGAAACGGCGCCATCCGCGTCGCAGGGAAGCGCGGACGCATTGAACATCTGGCCGTAATAGTGGTATGCGGCAACGAGCGCCCCGAGTGCGGAAAGGACAATACTTGAGTCAACAACGGCGCTGTTTGTATCTTTTCTCCACAGTGCGAGCCCCAATAGCACGACCTGCGGGTAGATGAAAATGCGCTGCCACCAGCATAAAGAGCACGGGTCAAACCCGATGATATTGGAGTACACGAGGCTTAATGCGCTTGCCCCGAGAGCAGCCGCAAATGAAAGCCACAGCGCGTGCGGCGCAAGCATAGCGATAAAGCGCGCACGAAGCAATAAGCCGATGATGAGTAGGATAACAACGACCTGCGCGCCGAGCGTGGCAAGCGACAAAAGGAAATTCAGCTGCGATACGGTTTCAGACATGCGTTACTGCGGCAGCTCGCATCCTGTTTTTTCGGCCAGTTTTTCCAGTGCAATTTTGCCCATCATCCGGCTGCCATCCGCAAATTCCCAGGTCGGATAATTTTCAATCTTTTTGTCCTTGCATTCCTGGGTCTGGCTTTTTCCGTTGGGTGTTGAGCATTCCACATACGGGAGCAGCGCTTCGGACGAGCCAAACATTTTTTTCTGGCTCTGGCAGTGCGGGCACCAAAATGCGCCGTAAAACACGGCGCCCTTGTCTTCCAGGCACTGCGCGAACGCATCATATTTCCCGGGCTCGCGGTTTTGTTCCTGGTTTTGGCTGTAGACAAAAAACCACCCGGCCGCAACCGCAACCACGATGCCGATAACAGCGGCAATCATTCCCTGTATTTTGCTGGTGTTCATGATGCTTTTAGCGCTCGTATTGCCCAGCGTATCATACGCTGCATGTTCCTTCAACCATACCTATCCGCATCTGCGACAATGAGATAAAAAGAAATGGGTTGCCATTGTACGATGGCAACCCATTTTGGGTAGTCGTGATTATCGAATATCAAGCGTCGCGGCGGAGTATTCAAGATTTTTCGGCTTGATAACGACTTTCTTCCGGACGGTTGTGGTTTTTGAGATCGGAAAGCGTGTAGACTCTATTGGTCCAGAGAACGCCTTGAATAAATCCAAGCCAGCGAAATGCTTTCTCCATCCTACCCTCGTGAACAAAGCCAACCATTTTGTCCAACATACTGTGACAGTGAGCGAGGGAGGTAGCGGGGAGAGGGTCATCCTCCAGGAAGATATCATGCGG
>ERZ1292623.3379-Hain-H51-01um-R1-3379-length-13644-cov-7_pt1 | contig 13644 bp, 14 predicted proteins | sample MGYA00564398_ERZ1292623 | MGnify/ENA primary metagenome ERZ1292623 (study PRJEB36523, sample SAMEA6512633) | groundwater metagenome | collected 2019-01-07 | study: AquaDiva: Metagenomics assemblies of 32 groundwater samples
CCAAGAAGAATAAAGCTCCCCAGAAAAAAACATCGTAAGAATACATCTTTTTACTTTTACAACACTTCTATGTTTTTTACAAAAAAAACCGCCCCTAACTTGGCGGTTAACTTCCCTTAACACCTATCCCCTGACCAGCAACTATGCGTGTCGCCTGACCCTCATTAAAGCCCGCTACCACCAAAGCATCATAGAATTTCTTTGTGCACGACGCCGTTAGTTTGAAAAACTCCTCGTCTCCCTCTAATGCCTTCAGGATGTCCTTGAGTCGTTCTTTTATTCTCTCAATTTCTGCGTCCAATGGGCCGATTCTCCAATAAAAAATATTTTTGCTAATTAAAGGATAATACCGATTCCCTGCTTTTGCAATCTCTGATTTTCAGATATATTAAACCTTAGCAATTATTAATCCGCGGGAGACTGACATGTTTGAATCCATTCCGTTAGATGAGTTCGTGGGAAGAACTGGTGCGCAACCACGCTTCGCCTCAACTGCCCAAAAGATAGTTTCGCTCCGAGATATACGACCAGGAACAATAACGACTGTTCAGGTTATGCCCCGAAGATATCTGGAAAGTATGATAAGAAGCATTACCCTAGAAGGCGATGAAAATCGCAGGCCTTATGCAAACTGTGAAATAAAACTTGCGCGCAAAGACCCCTATGAATTGGAAATTGGCCAGACTTTCGTAGAAAGAATGAAGTATCAATCATTGCTTGAAACTTTCGAGGTTTTATTCGATGAGGATTTCTGCGTAACGCGGGGGGTTGCAAAATGCAACGCCCTCATTATATTCGGAAAAACACAGGATGGAGAAGATGCGATAGCCCATTACATACCGCCAATCATAGAAAGTTCCAATAATGTGCAGTTCCTGCTCGATGGCATCCACAGAAACTTCTTAGTTATGAGAATAGGTACAACTATTGAGAGTATAGTTTTAAAAGGAGTAGATACCCCACTCCCCTGCGAAACAAGAAATTGGTCTACAATACGCGTCGTGGACGAAAAACCGCTCAAACATGAACGTTTCTACGATTTGAAACCCGAACTCTTCCGTAATTTGAAGCGCTCCGGAATAGACGGATAAAAATATCAAAAGCTCCAAATAAGGGGCTTTTGTTTTAAAACTATTAGGCTCTAGATTTGTTTATTCTATAAACAAAAAGCCCCGTGTACGAGCGGACTTTTTTTGTCCGTCGTTCACGGGGCCAAATCACCCACACGAAACAAACTTGCCGCCACCCAGAATCAGAACAACAAAGAAAATGGGTGACAAAACCGCCAGAACCAACCAGGCCATCAGCAAAACGACGGCCATAATCTCTCCTTTCTCCAAAATCGCTTTGACCAGACCAATCGGGGTAGTGATGTACAGCATCTTCAGACCGCGCATCTTCTCCTCCTTTGGGAGTTAACTCTGGTTGCTAGGATATCAGATAATTATAATTTTGTCAAGTATCAAACCCCCAAGAACTTTTGTTTATGTGTTACTATCAAAATTAGTCCTTAACGGAGGTGTACGAATGAAAGCATTTCTCCTTCTTACTGTTTTCCTTTCTCTTCCCGCTCCAGGCATATGCCAAAACAGGGGTGAATTAGACACTATCTACAGAAAAGGCAGTCTCTCGGGGAGTATTGGCTCACGGATTAGACAAAACGACCAAGCAAACAAGGAAAACCTGAGTAGAATAAAAGACGATACAGAACTTGAAAGATTTATTAAGAAGAGCTTACTCGTCCCAATATATGAAAATGAAAATATTGGAATTGATCCCCGACTTGAGATAAAACTGCGTTTTGTTAGGCCTTACACTAAAATATTCCTCAACGATATGGGCACAGCTTTCCAGAGAATATTCGGCAAGCCAATTCAGGTTAATTCCGCAGTCCGTACGGTAGTGTATCAAAAAGATCTGATAAAAAAGAACGCTAATGCTGATTCTGCAGACGGCCAAATCACATCATCTCACCTTACTGGTTCAACCGTAGATATCGCCAAAAATGGCATATCTAGAATTGGATTGTGGTGGATACGCGTATATTTAATCAACCTAGAACGAGAAGACAAAATTGAGGCCACCGAAGAAAATGCTCAAGCGGTCTTCCATGTCATGGTTTATAAAAACTACATCTCCGGAAAAAAAAATGACTAAGCGCCTGATTAATTTAATCGGCGCTATTTTATTTGCCGGCAATCTTATTTTATAATTCCTTATCTAAGTCTTCTAATAACTTTCTAGCGCGTTGCGATAGGTGTTCTGGTGTTTTAAGTGAAAAGGAAATATAAAGATCGCCACGGTCAAATTTTCCGGCGATTGATCCGAAACGAGGCATTCCCCTATCAGATATTTTTAGTTTCTCCTTGAAGTCGAAACCATTTGGAATAGAGACCGAAAATTTGTCTCCATTAACATCCCTTAGATCAATTTTCTTGCCTAAAAGAGCATCGGTAAAACTGATTTCTTTTGTTATCTGCAAATCATTCTTGTTCCTAGTAAATACTGGGTGTGGTTTTACTCTAACAACGACATAAAGATCTCCGTTTTCGCTACCGCGCTCTCCAACCTCTCCCGTCCCTTTAATCTTTATTAATTGGCCGTCTGGAACGCCCGCGCTTATTTCTAATCCGACTTTCCTTTCGCCCCTGACTCTTCCCGAGCCCTTACACGTACCGCAAACTTTATTTGGTATTTCACCACGCCCCATACATTTTGGACATTGTTTTATTTGTGATAAATTCCCGAAAAAAGTCCTTTTTTGTTCTCTTATTTCTCCCTTCCCTTGACAAGTAGAACACGCGCTCACTCCCTTGGATTTGTCATAACCAATACTCTCGCAGACGCCACAACCTACCAGAGTTTTGAAATTAATAAATCTCTTTACACCCGTAAACGCTTCTTCTAACGTCAATTCTTCAGTAAGCTCGATGTCGGAACCATTATTATACGTCTGTCTTCTTCTGCCTCCGAAGAAGTTTTCAAAAATCTCACCAAGGTCTCCCAAGTCTTCTCCGAAATCGACATTGAAACCGCCTTGACCAAAACCACTAAAATCTCCTCCAAAAGGACCACCGCCCGGTACACCGCCCTCAAAGACTTGGCCGAATCTGTCGTACTGGGCTTTTTTATCATGATTAGAGAGAATCTGATAAGCTTCATTTATCTCTTTAAATTTTTTTTCGTCTCCGCCTGGTTTATCCGGATGATATTTATGAGCGAGCCTTCTATAAGCTTTCTTTATCTCTTCTTCTGTCGCGCCTTTTTGTACTCCTAAGATCAAATAATAATCTTTCATGGTTATTTCAAAATAACGAATTCGCGACTCCTTGATTCGAGAGAAATGTAAGCCAATCCTGTTATTATCAAAAATTTATAAATTATGAATGCTACAGCTTCGATAAGCCAGTAGAATAAGAATGCGAATCCTTTAAGCGTGAGGAAAAAAACAAAAGCGGATAGTAGACCGAAAATCGATTTAGTGGCCGAAGGCAATTGATTGAAATTTTTCTTTAGCAAACTATAGACCATTTCCTTCAATGGAGCTGAGGCGTTCAGAGGCCCAACCTTGTTTTCTATAAACGTCTTTAACCCCAAGGAAACCTGTTTCTCCATTGCTGCCTTTTGGGCTGGCAATAAATTCTGAAAATTGTCGGCAAAGTTATTTTGGCTGCTTTTTACGGCGTCAAACCTCAATCTTTTCAATTGACTTAGCGCGACAGAGTCTAAAAATGTTCCAACCGATCCAGAAAAATTTATATCAGAAAACCAGAATTTTACCACCGGTTCCGAGGAATCAATAATTCCGACAACCAGATTTTGACCAAGTTTATCGGTAAATTTTCCCCACTCAAAGTAATTTAGATAAAAAAGGACTGATAGAAAAATCAAAAGCCCCGTCACCATCTTGGGTAGCCCAGCTTTGGTTGCTGATAAAAATTTTATACTCAGGCTGTTATTCAAAATTTGCGAAGAGCGATTGATGCCGCTTAGGAGAAATAGGCACAAAACCAAACCCGCACCAAGTAGAATATAATTTGGCACCGGGTACAATCTGTCGAAAAAGACCGAAAGAGCAGCGATTGCCTGCAACAGAAGTATTAAGCCTTTTTTAACACCACTTTTAATAATAAAGGGGTATAGAACAACAAACGCTAGAAATAAAACAAAAAATAATACCGAGGCAAAAAACCTGGAATACAGAGCTGTAATGAGAAATTCATTGAAGAAATAAGAGCCCGCATAAACGGACAAAATTCCCAATAGCGCGAATAATGTTATCTTAAACCAGCCACGATCCTCTTCTGCTTCCTTAGACTGGCTGATTATTGTTGGGTTCTGGGTCATTACCGGGTTGAGGTTTTTCCTTACCATTATACATCACCTCCCCAATCTTTTGGAGTTCACGAGACAGATCGGAGATTGCGTCTTTTATTGCCGCGGCATCATCCCCATTCTGAACCTTTTTTAATATTTCCACTTTCTGATTCACGCTTCCTTTTATTTCTGCCGTTATTTTTTCTCCACCTTCTTTTAAACTTTTTTCGGCAAGATAAATAGTTGATTCAGCTTGGTTCTTGGCTTCGATTATTTCTTTCTTCTTTTCGTCCTCTGACGCATGGGCAGCTGCTTCTGTTTTTAATTTTTCGACCTCATCTTTGCTCAAACTCGTAGTAGCCTCGATCACGACTTTCTGGGTTTTACCACTGGCCTTATCTTTTGCAGAAACATTCAAAATACCGTTAGCATCAATGTCAAAAGTAACTTCTACTTGGGGTATTCCCCGTGCGGAGGGCGGAATACCATCTAAAATGAAACGCGCCAATGTTTTGTTATCCGCTGTCATAGGACGCTCACCCTGACCAACGTGAATTTCAACTGACGTTTGATTGTCAGCAGCGGTTGAAAAGACTTGAGTCTTAGAAGTAGGAATAGTCGTATTTTTCTGAATCATAGGAGTAGCAACGCCACCCAACGTTTCTATACTTAAAGTTAAAGGAGTGACGTCCAGTAGTAAAACGTCTTTAACATCGCCTTGCAGAATTCCAGCTTGCACAGCGGCTCCAATAGCCACAACCTCATCCGGATTTATCCCCTTGTGCGGTTCTTTGCCAAATAATTTTTTAACAGCTTCTTGTATTGCGGGCATTCTTGTCTGGCCCCCCACCAAAATTATTTCATTAATATCAGAGAGTTTGAGACCAGCCCCTTTGGGTGCAGCTGAAGTAACAGCTTCTTTCACAAGATTAATAGATCTCTCAATCAAATCCTTAACCAAATCTTCAAGTTTTGCTCTCGTTAATTTCATCAAGAAATGTTTAGGACCGGAAGCATCCGAAGTTATATAAGGCAGATTTATCTCTGTTTCTATAGCTGTTGAAAGCTCGTGTTTTGCGCGTTCACCCGCTTCTTTTAATCTTTGGAGCGCAAGTGAATCCTTAGAAATATCTATGCCTTCTTGTTTCTTAAATTCTTTAACAAGATACTCTATTATTCTTTTATCGAAGTCGTCTCCGCCCAAATGCGTATCCCCTCCCGTTGCCTTGACCTCAACCGTGTTGTCTCCTACCTCGAGAATCGAGATGTCGTAAGTTCCTCCGCCAAAATCATAAACGACAATCTTCTCTTCTTTAGTACGATTCAAACCATAAGCTAATGCCGCAGCGGTCGGCTCATTAACAATCCTTTTTACTTTAAATCCGGCGATCTCCCCCGCATTTTTGGTTGCCTGTCGTTCGGCATCGTCAAAATACGCCGGAACGGTAATAACTACTTCTTCTATTTTTTCACCAAGCTTTGCTTCCGCGTCAGCTTTCATTTTTTGCAAAATCATTGCAGAAATTTCCTCAGCCGTATACCACCTATCGCCCATCTGTATCTCGACGCCCCCAGATTCGGACTGCCTCATATCATAAGGCAACCATTCTTTATCTTGTTTTACTTCCGAATCCGAAAATTTGCGGCCAATAAGACGCTTCACTGAAAAAATAGTATTCTTCGAATTAACGACTGCTTGACGCTTGGCAAGCAAACCAACCAGTCGCTCTCCTGCCTTGCTTATAGCAACAATAGAGGGTGTAGTGCGATTCCCTTCAGTATTTTCAAGAATCTTGGGTTCTCCTCCCTCCATAACGGCCATCGCCGAATTGGTCGTTCCTAAATCTATTCCTAAAATTTTACTCATGTTGTTTTTTGATTATTTATTTGATGCTTCGACTTTGTTTTTTGCAATGTGGACGCGTATTGGTCTCAAAACTCTATCCCCCAGCATATATCCGTTTTCAACCTGTTCTGCTACGGTTCCGGGCGGTTCGGAAGAGTCTATTTCTTGAAGCGCTTCCATCCGCTCTGGATTAAACTTTTCTCCAATTTTCGCAGTTATCCGTTCAAGGCCATGTCTTTTCAAAATGCCGTCAAGTTGATTTTTTATTAGTGATAACCCCTTTTTAGACGCTTCATCTTTTAGAACAGTGAGACCGAGGTCAAAACTGTCCAATACCGAAATGAGTTCTATAATCATACTTTCACTACTCATTTCCGCAAACCTTGCAAATCTTTCAGCTTCTTCTTTCTTATAATTTATAAAATCTGCCTTTGCCCTTTTCCAACCATTTAGATATTCATCGCGCTCTTGCTCACATTTCTCTAGCTTTTCCTTATATTCCTTTAATTCGTCTTTTTCCATAATATTGCTTGTTATATAAGATCAAAAGATCTAAATAATCGGACTGACCTTTCGTAGTCCATACGCCTAGGACCTATAGCTAAAACAAAAACATTCGTGTCGCCCATTTTGAACCTATTCGCAATTACGGAGAGTTCTTTGCTTTTAGTGATCGGGCTTCCGCCTACGAAAACCTGAGGCCAGGATTTTATGCCTTGAAAATATGTCGTGCTTTTTCCGAGCCGTTCAGGAAGCACTTCTAAGTCACTAATCACTTCAACGAATTCCTTTTTATTTTTTAAGTCTAAGCTCTCACAAAGATCCTTTAAGCCTGCCATATTAAACCATTCGTGTTTGGGTTCATAACTTACCCCTAGAATACCAAGCGATTTTGAAATCTTTTGCGTTAGCCGATCTCTCTCTCCTTCTATAAACTCGAGTACTGTTTCAGCGACATAATCTTCGAAAGAACGTTCCACGCCCTTCAGAATCTCGGAAACCAAAAAACGATAAGCTTTATTGGTCGGCATTCTGCCACCAGAGGGATGGGTTTGATGAAAATATCCTGCCTCACTCAAATCATTCAACTCCCACCTTATCATCGCCGGTTTAATTCCAAAATCATATTCATCGTAAAGAAGTTCTGAGGTCACCGGCCGACCAGTCTTAATAAAAGAGTCAATTGATTTTTCCAAAATGGATCTGGACCTGTCTTTCATAATTGGCAATCACTGAATTATATTTTAGCACTCAAAAATGTCAAGCGCTAACCAAAGATAATTTTAGAAAGACTGATTATGCTCAACAATATTCAACAAATTAGCAAGCGTGCCGGATAACACACGAAGTATCTCGGCAATAACGCTTTTGTTATTGGTAACCCTAATCGTATCGAAACCCTCAAAGCTTACACCGGATTTAAACTTACCGCTAACTTTGAATTTAATTTTATCGCCGGAGGTTATGTTTTTTAAATCTTGAGTATTAAATTTCATCATAAAGGTGTTATTCGCAATAGATGTTCTTGTGACTAATGCGCCTTGTATGTTCACTGCTTGAGAATCAATATCGGATATAGAAAATCCCAAACCTTTTGAAATGGTCAAAAAAATGGTAAATATCCCTTTTCTATCTAAATTTAATGTCTCCGGATCAATTCTAATTTTCACCGGAACAACTTCTTCTACACCGCCCTCTGCTGATCTTAGAATGTATGATTGATTAGGTGTATCAGATATTAAAATATCTTTAACTAAAATCATAGTTGAGGTTCCTAGGCTCCCCGACAAACTAAAAGTGCTAGTCGGCGATGCCTGCGGCTCAGGCACAATGTTAATTAGATAATCACCTATTTTGCGTTGATCAATTTGAACCTCGTCATACTCTGGCAACCCTTCTTCTGCCCCTCCATCGAGAACATGCTTAACTTCTAGATAACGGGCTGAACCCGCCAAATCGTTCTTTTGTTTGCTTACTACTAAGCCGTCCGGGTCTGTGACTATCAAATCAGCATTACTACGAAGATTAAAAGACAATGATTGCGGTTTCACTTCGTAGTCAACAAAGTCCAAAGGATTCAATGGAACTGTTGTGTCTCCAACTCTATTCTTGCATGTTATAACAGCTGGGGGGTCTCCGTTTTTGACCCCGAAATGCAAATGACCGCCCATTACAATTCCAGTGTTGTCCACAATACCCAAAGAAGTGCCTTGAGAAATATCGTCGCCTATCTTTAGATCAGAATTGATGTGATCTAGGTGCAAATAAACTGTAGAAATTTTAGAAACCGTTGTATCATCTAATTTATTAATGTCTCCATGAAAAACCCAAACCCATTTACCGCAGCTAGATTCGGTTGTGGTTGTCATATAAATTATTTTTCCGGCCGCTGCGGAGTATGCGGGGGTGCCAACGATATCGCTGTCTATATCAATCCCATTATGAGTGGGATTATCGAGGGGTTTAAAAAACTGTGTTACTCTACCGCCAACTGTCGGATTTGTCATTTTATTGGATGAAACTCGAGCATCGGTAATAAAATATAAATCGGAAATGTTACCATTGCCCCAATGCCTACCAAATGGATAACTCGATGGGTCATTAGAACCAAAAAATGTGCTGAATCCAAAAATTTCTAACCTAATATCATAAGCATTATTAGGATTAAAAAAGAATTGCTCAAAATGAAATGTATAATCTCCTTCGATAGAGTAAGGGATGAAACCAGATGCTCTAACCACGCTACCACCCTGAGCATTACTGCCCCTATCAATCAGAGATATTCTATAACTATTAGTAGGAAATGATGGATCAAATATTGGAGCAAAGTGTAAGGTGATAAATGATAAAGATCCTTGTAAGCTAAGGGTTAATTGCGGATTATCGAAATCAGCGTTCCAGTTCAAGGTCTGAAATTCAGCTCTATTTAATACAGGTACGCCCCTAGAATCGAAGGTAGAAGGAACACTTTTGTCTAATTGTTGTAATGTGTCTCCAGCTAAAGACTTATTAACAAAACTAAATAATAAAACCAGACAAACCGGATAAATAAATATATATTTAAGTTTAATCATAAAGTAATTCGCCGCATCTTTTTTATGGACAAGCTATTGTACTAGTAACGAGTTGATAAGAGCTATTAACTTGCAATAGTATACAACTTGCATTGGGTGCGGTAAAAATTATACCGGCCGAAGAAGTGGAAAAAGAGATATTGCCGGTTGTTTTAAGCTTTGCCGATGAAACTGGGGCGGTTCCTATTCCAACGCTTCCTAAAAAATATCCATCCTTCCAATTATTGCCGGAATTGCCTATATCATAAGCATTGTTGGAATTGGGCAATATGCTTGAGTCAAAAGTTGCAGCCGATATTTTAGTTACCGCAAAATGAAGAGACTTACTTGCTTGCGCCTGTGGATTCAAAGTGTTGTACGTAAGCGTCACATCAACCTGGACAACGCTCGGACCTCCGGCATTTTCAAATTTAATCACTGAAAAATTACTTACCGTTACATTGGAGTCCGTAATCGCAATGGGGGTACTGGTTCCCTCCTGAATATATACCGCAGTTCCTGAAGCATCGGCGTAAATAGTTGTCGGATCGAGAGTTGAAGAGGTCGTCCTTAGGGTTAAGGTAGAAGTGGCAACGCCTGAGGCCATATCCACCAAACTGGCCTCCCTAACCAACCTCTGGATGGTGTTACTCAAAAAAGAGGTCTGCTCGCTCAATTCGTTATAAGACGATTGTCTGCTCTGGACCCTAGTTATGGTGCCAAGAATTCCAACCAAGAAGACCGAACTAACCGCAAAAATAACAGTGTAAATAAGAACCTCTATTAGCGTAAAACCCGAGTTTTTATTAGTCGGCAAGCGCATTAAATTATATAATAAGTATAACAGATGGGAGAAAGGCTCGGTAAATCTATCGAAATAGTTCTACTTGTAATAATACTTACCGGTTCTTCTTTTTTGAGCTTCGGAGCCGCACTTCACGAATCGGCAATAATGGACGAACTCGCCCACATCCCAGCCGGCTACAGTTATGTAAAATACCTGGATTTCAGACTTAACCCAGAACACCCACCCCTTATAAAAGCATTATCGGCAGTCCCCCTATTGACCCTGGACCTCAATTTTCCCCTAGAAAGCGATGCTTGGAAGAAAGATGTTAACGGCCAATGGGATGCTGGATCTAAGTTTTTATATGAATCAGGAAACGATCCTGATCAAATTCTAAGGGCTATAAGAGTTTTTCCAATAGTTTTGACGATGCTTACAACCTTATTAATATATATCTGGTCAAAAGAACTCCTGGGTAAGTTTTGGTCGTTATTACCACCCCTCTTATTTGCCTTTTCTCCCACCGTGCTCGCTCATGGACATTACGTAACGACGGATGTTGGTGCTGCTTTTGGGTTGATACTCTCAACTTATTTCTTCGTAAAATTTTTACTGCATCAATCCAATAAAAACTTGATAATTTCTGGAATAACCTTGGGCATCGCTGAACTTACAAAATTTTCAATGGTTCTTCTAATTCCTTATTTTTTAATAATTGCTTTCGTATTTTATCTTGCCGGAATTTTGAGAAAAGAAAATGGACATAAACTTTGGCATTATATTAAATCTTTATTTCTAATATTTGTTATTGCCCTAATAGTTATCTACTCGGTTTATTTTGTTTTTACTCTTAATTACCCAATCGATAGGCAGGTAAATGACACAACTGCGATACTCCAATCCTTTTCGCCAAAATTTTTAGCCGATGCGAACATATATCTTTCTGGGAATCGTGTGTTGCGCCCCTTGGGCGAATATTTCTTGGGCGTACTCATGGTCCTTCAAAGATCGTCCGGAGGAAATACTAATTATTTTTTGGGAGAAGTAGGAGCTGCCGGATCACACCTATATTTCCCAATAGTGTTTTTATTGAAAGAACCATTACCATATCTAATTTTAATATTGTTCTCATTGGCACTAAGTTTCAAAAACATCTGGAAAAAGGTTAGAGACGGCTTATCGGGTATATTCTCACAATTACTAAATTATCTCGGCACACATTTTTCCGAATTCGCACTACTGACATTCTTTGTTATTTATTGGGCCTACAGCATAAAAAGCCCTTTAAACATAGGCTTTCGGCATCTAATGCCGACGCTTCCTCTTTTATATATTCTAGTTTCGTGCGGATTAAAATCTTGGTTCAGTCTTGGAACCAAAAAGATACTTAAATCGTCTTTTCTTGCCCTAATGCTCGTTTGGGGAGCGGGAGAAGTCGCTATCTCATCTCCTTATTTTCTATCGTATTTCAACGAGGTAGGGGGTGGGACTTGGGGTGGATATAAATATGCGACTGACTCGAATTACGATTGGGGGCAAGATCTAAAACAACTTCAGAAAATTGTGGAGGAGAATAATATCAAAAAAATAGCTGTAGACTACTTTGGCGCTGGAAACCCCAAATATTATTTGGGACAAGATACCGCAGAATACTGGTGGTCAGCTCTAGGCAATCCGAAGGAAGAAGGTATTGAGTGGCTCGCTGTTTCTATAAACACTCTTCAGGGTGCGATACAAAAAACAGCCGCTGGCTTTGAAAGAAAACCCGAAGACGGATATGAATGGCTTATAAAAATGAGGCCGCCCGAAAAAGGTTTCGGCCAAGTTCCAAAACCGGACTTCCGAGCTGGAACATCTATATTCGTGTATCACCTATAGTAAATCCGAGAAGGAACCCTGAAGTCTATATAAGATAGTTTTTCCAAACTTAATTTTTTATCCAATTTTTGAACAATGTCCTTCAGGTTCTCGGGTATAAAATTTAAACTGAAGTAAAATCTGAGACCGTTACTTATTTCTATCTCCCATTCTTCGAGAGAGAGGTTTCTTATCTTTACGCTGGAAACGGCCGTATCGTTTTCAGACAAAATTTTAACAGTATCCAAAACGTTCGCTATCCATTCTCTTTTTGGCAAAACTAAACTGCCCAACGAAACGACACGAGTATTTTCATCTTTTATCTTAAGGATTAGAAATCCGGCCACGTCTGGAGCTTCGGAAAAAATAACTCCGTCCTTGTCAAAACCAAAACATTTACCCAGAGAACACCAGATGCCGAATAAGTCTCTTTTTTCTACAGAGATATTTACTTTCTTGCTCAAGATATCCGAATCAATTTTTATATTGGAAACACCAGGGGCGAGATCGGACTCGCTTAAATTCGCTAACTTCCAGAACAAAACATTGTCAGGCCCCAACATTGCTAGAGCCTTTGAAGAACCGATTATTCTCCTTTCTAAGTCGCTTATAAAAACATCATCCAATACAGTAATCCCCTCTGGCGCTTTTATTGAACTAACTTTGAAAAACTTTGTGTTTAAGATCAGATGCGAAAAACCCACAAACGCTCCCCCGCCTAATAACAAAAATAGGGATAAATAGAATATTAAACCCAGCCTTTTCTTTTTTACCAAATTTTTCTGATAACGATAATCACTCATTAAAGCTATTTTACATCTAAGCTTTATAAAAACCAGCTTGAACTATGCTGTTTTCGTTTCTCCTAGTTTAAATTAAAAAACAGCTCGACAGATGCTGTTTTCATATCTCTTAAATTAAAAAAAACAGCCTCGGAGAACTATCCCCGAGGCTGTAATTGCATAGGAGCTAACAGCCCCTTGATCCATCCTTTCAAGCCTTCTTGCGAACAGCGACGAAGCGACAGTGGTCAGGCCAGACAAAATCCGGCTCGCCACTCAGACCATCAAGGTCAACCCTTCGGTACGAGGTGATCTCTGTCGTATAAGCAGCTTCGAGAGTTTCGCGTTCTGAACGAGTTGCTGGACGGAAACCCATCTGACCCAGCTCATCCAGGGCGTTCTCCGAACTTATCGCCCTGTTGAAGTGGATAAGCTGGAATTCCGTGAGCTCCGCGTCAATTTGCGTTGCCACGCGGAAAATGAGGCTCCGAACGATGCCGCTTGCCCCATCCATGAGGCTTTTCAACCGTGGGCGAAGTTTCTTCCACGCCGCCCGATCCAAGCCCGACCCGAAGATGTCGGCTAGAATACCGGAGGCAAGAACCTCGTCCGCCCCTTCCAAACTTCCGTGCTCCAGGAGCAGTTCCAAAACCTGCTTCCCTTGGCCTAGAGTTGCCCTTGTCATGGCAATCTCCCTTTTATTGTGGCTTTGTCTTCACAAGCGCGGAGTGCGCTCGCTTCGACTCACCGGTTATCAATGTACGCCTGGAATTATAAATTAAATAATTGAATTAGTCAATAGTCGTACCAATTTTAATAATGAGCCTTGCTCTTGTGTTTGACGGCAACTCTCGGAAGCGAAAAAGCTTGGTTTCGAGCGAAGCGAGAATTTTTCGCTGAGAGGGTAGCGCTGCAATTTGCCGCTGGAGCAAACTGACAGCCGGTGACGGAAAATACGAGGGCGAGGCGAATGCCCTACTTCCCTATCTCGGACTTCCCAAC
>ERZ1292623.1348-Hain-H51-01um-R1-1348-length-23895-cov-87_pt2 | contig 13642 bp, 23 predicted proteins | sample MGYA00564398_ERZ1292623 | MGnify/ENA primary metagenome ERZ1292623 (study PRJEB36523, sample SAMEA6512633) | groundwater metagenome | collected 2019-01-07 | study: AquaDiva: Metagenomics assemblies of 32 groundwater samples
AGGAGGCATAACCATGAGTGAACAGACTCGAATAGAAACCCTGGCGCAATACGCTGAAGGATGGACTAAAGGGGACGTGGACCTGATTTGCAGCACTTTGCAGGACAGCTTTCTCTACGAAGACCGGAACAGCCCCCGGCCAATACAAGGCAAGACTGCTTTCCGAGAAGCGTTTGCACGCCTCTACCAATACAAAGATCGTGAAAAAAGGAAATCCCAACCCTTCATGGAGTTGTCCGAGGGCATGACCAAAGATGATGGCACGACACTTACTGCCTGGTGCTGGTGGGTATTGACCTACTCACCTATGAAAGGCTCCGGGCTAATCAAGGTCACCGAAGAAGGAGTGCTCTCGGAGAAGATCGCCTACTACTGAGGCCGGTAGACATAACCCATGATGATGGAGTAAAGTAGAGACACCTTAAAAATAGAAAAGGCCCCGGAAGTGCTTTCGTCCGGGGCCCGCCTAAAGGCTGCACTGCTCACGGCCCCTACAAAAGGCGTAATAATGTGCCAACCCTGTTATTATCTTAACCCATCCTGGGTAAGGATGCAAGAGGGGGATGGGAGGGATCATTGACTAACAAAACCCAATTAACCTGGACACAGGCCCTACGCCTACTCTATGCTATCCAACAATGGGAGCGCCTGCCAACACCCACAGTCACTACATTGCTCCGGTACTACCTAACCGCAAAGCCAAGAGACTTCCGCAGAGCGATCCTAAAATCAACTGGACTAAGCACACGAGAAAGGAGACTCCCATGACAAGTAACCCGTCCGTCATAGAACTCACCACACCAAAACCTTCAATGCTCGACGCGGCTTTATGCTACGCATCGAAAGGCTGGGCGGTCAGCCCTTTGTGCTACCCCACGGAAGACCACCAGTGCGGCTGCTTCCTTAAACATAAGGGGAACAACATTGGGAAAGCACCGCTCACCCCTCATGGGATACGTGATGCAACCACCGATCCAGACCAAATAAAAGCCTGGTGGAAAAAATGGCCTAAAGCGAATATCGCCATCGGCCTGAAAGAGGCCGGGCTGCTTGTGGTCGCGCCAGACTCCACGGACGCGCTTGACGCGTTCAAAGAAAAAGGTCTCACAACCACCTTTGTCGTCCAGTCTGGTGGGGGTGCGGGTCACTACCATTTCTATTACCGTAAGCCTGACGGGTGCCCGAATTACCGCATTAACCGACCGGGGGAGTATGACATTCAATCCGATGGTTATATGGTAGCCCCTCCATCACTCCACCAATCAGGCAGACACTACCAATGGATTGACCCATCTGACGCAACACTCCCCGACGCCCCAGCGTGGGCCCAGCTCTTGATCTGGGAAGCGGCTAGCAAGACCCCCAAGACACCCCCAAACTGGAATACCAACCCCAAAGTAGACATCGACCTCAACAACCTCGATGCAGAGGCTAAACTCTGGTGGGATGGCACAAAAAGTGCCATCGCCTCTAACGGGGAGATCGACCGGAGCTATACCTTATTCACCATCGGGAGACTCCTGGCCCAGCAAGGGTTCGATGGACCATCCATCTCCAATGCTCTCGCTGACCGAGACGTTGCACTCGGCTACAACAAATACTCCATCCGTAAAGACCACGGCTCCAGGGCATATAGCGACATCGCCTTGAAAGTAACATCCCCGTCAACAAGACAACCCAAAGACAGCCAAAGATCAGCCCCCAAAGCCCACTACACACCACCACCCGAACCCCAAAATCCACGGTTGTCCCAGTACCATACAAATGTGGGGATACCAGGGCATGAGGTCAAGTCGGTCCTGCTGGAGTCTCTGGAAGTCCAACGTGAGGTGTTGACCAACTACTATAAAAAAAGGGGTAGCTTGGAGGCCCTCCGCATGGCTGACAGGGTGGAGCATTGCTTCAACTACTACATCGAGCTTGTCTGCCAAAAGACCCAGATTGCATTTGTGCGGCGTTTTAAATGTGGTGATATTAACTGCTCACTCTGCGCTCTTGCACTGTTAGAGTCATTTTTTAAAGAGAAGATGGAGGTTTTAGAGGCTTGCCTAAAGACTCCAGTAGTCTATCGGATATACCTTGGCCCCGTGGACTTGCTCTCTGAAGAAGGGCCTCGGGATGCTGCTATCCGGGCTTTCTACAAGCGTATTGGACGAATCATGACCCGTTTGCGGGACAATCTTGGCAAGACAGTGGATATTGCCACGACTAATTGCAGGGGTTTACGGTGCAGCCTGAAATCGGATACGTTGCATCCAGAGCTAGTGCTCATGGGCAACTTTGCACCGGATACCGTGTCAATCTTAGAGACTTTCTTTCGCAGACAAATTAGTGATAAAGCGGAGGTATTTGAGCTCCCCTGCGTTAATTTACAACATGCTATTGAAATATTCCGTAGTTTAATGGCGGTGCGTGTGGTGTGGGATATCCCACGGGACTACGAAATCTGGCGTGGGGCGACGAAGGGTATGAAGCTGGTCCAAGGTCGTGGTGGACTTTATCGGGTTACTGGTTCAACTCCTACACCATTGTCCCCGCAGGAGATAGCTCACTTGAGGTTAGATTGTGATGTGTGCAGTGATTGCCACCCTTTAGTCCGCGACGGGTCCTTCCACATGGTTAAACGAACACACCTTCAACAGAAGCATTCGCCTTGGAATGGCCGTACTTACTCAATTATTGTTGAAGGAGGAGGTTTATCGCCTGGAAAATCCAATGGCTGATACTGACATATCCCCAATATTACAAGACCTTCGCCGCACCCTGGCATGGGTGGACCGGGCCCATGAATACTGGCTGTCGGGCAAGTCCTACCAGCACACCAACGCTGACTTTGCTGAGGGCCTGGCCCGGGTGGACGAAGGGGAGAGGTTGCTGCGCTCCCTGGGCTACCGTGGGTGTGTCACCGAAGCTGGGCAGTGCGGCCTTGGGAGCGTGTTGACCTGCGATGCCTGTATGCCCAAAGCTGCTGAAGCAGATGTCGGATATATTAGCGATGAAGCCCTCCCCTCTGAAGAGGGAAGGGCTGTGCTTGGTTTAGAGGCAGTTACAGAACCGCCCCCTGGCGGTGCGCTGGATGCGGATTTGAGACCCGCCCCTACAGACCAGATGCTACTATTCTCGATGCCGATAGAGGAGGGTAATGCAACCGATAATCATATTCGGAAACCCCGAGGGGCAACACCTGCGCGCCGAGCTAGAAAATGAAGAGGTGGTGCTCTACTCCCATGAGCTGACTGGGTCGGGCACTGGGTTGTCTAACTGGCGCCACCGGACTCTGGTAGCAATCCCCAAAGAGACCTGGATTGAGATAGCACGGCAACTTGGGCTACCGTGAGATGTTATAATTGCCCTATGCCGAAGCGCAAGGGAAGGCTAAAACCCCTTCAGGAAGTCCTGGTCGATTGGGCCGTGGATGCTGCGTCGGCGAAAGCTGATGACCTGCTTAACGACCTGGGCGTAGCGCTGAAGGAGCGACTTGCTGCTCTGGGCAAGCGGCAAGCTCCGGGCTGGTCCGGTGCTGCTCATGCCATGGCGGACCTTATTGGCAGGGTGGACAAAGGGAGCGACCCTTACGCACTTCTAGGGGTAGCTCCCGGGGCCAGCCCGGAGGACATCCACCAGGCCTTCCGTGCGAAGGCCAAGCAGACTCACCCTGACCTGCCTGGGGGCGACCCTGAGAAGTTTCAGGCAGTCCTTCAGGCATATCGGACCCTGGGAGGGACGTAGAGATGCGAGTCCCTGATAATGTCCGCCGGATACTATCACCAATAATGGGTGATGTCTCGTGGGACAGGGTTGACCTGCGGATGGAAGACCTGAGCGGGTACGCCATGACAGTGCCGATGACCTATGCGTGGGCGCTGACCAGGGGCTTAAAGCGGGTGACAGGATTGCAACGGGCATCGAGGGCGGTGGTTCAGCCGTTGCGGACTGTGGGGATGACCATTGGGGAGCACATCTATTTAGACAAGCACTACGCTGACCTGAAGACCGCGGCGGGGCTGTCGCTCTTGGCCCACGAGTGGGTCCATGTGGAGCAGAGCTGGCAGATACCCAACTTCGATGCCCTGTACGAAGCGGAAATGGCGAACACCGACCCGGCGAGGCCCTGGGAGAACCGCTACGAGTACCCAGCCTACCGGAGAGAGCAACAGGTCTACTGCCAGCTTGTGGCTATGGGTGTCCCACCCGGCAAGTGGCTGCCTCTAGGGGTACAGCTATGGGGCTGCTCCTAGCGTTTGGTCATAGATAGAGCGACGACGCCCAGCACGCCGGCGGAGATAAGTACAATCCCCGGCCCGCCCAAGGTATCGAAAATCCCCTTCTTCCCTTTCTTCCTAGGAATGTAGGCCCCTCTTGGTAGTGGTGTGCCTACGGGAATGGGATTCCCTTCCACATCCACTGCCCCTGGCGGAGCGGGGTCTCCCTCTTGTAGCGGTATAGGTGGAGCCTCGGGCGTACCCACGAGGATGTCCCGCACGTACTCTACGTGGGGTTTTGATACGATGAAGAGTGCGATGAAGATAAGGCCTCGGATGACTATGGGCAACAGCACCGCAAGGGGTACAGGCGACTCCCCAGCTACGGCAACCTGGAGCAGATAGTCGTGGGAGATGATTCCGTCATAGTCCTTCCAGAGGCGGTAGCCCAGCAGGAATGTCCTCCTTTCTGCTGCGGCTTCCCAAAGATCGTGACTAGCGCGGATTGCCAGCCAGTCCCCGACTGCGTCCACTCCAAAGTCGTAGACCTTAAAGTGCACGTCAGCTACGGTGTAGGTGCCACCAGGCGGCAGCTCCCAGTCCAGCACCTCGTCCTTTTCCAGGAAGAACCTTGTTGCTGGCAAGGGGAAGGCGTTGTTGGGGTTGTACTCCGAGTCCCCCGGTCCCGGGGGGCCGATGATGGCGTAAGCCTTTTTACCTGTGACACGTCTGACCATATATGTCTTATCCCCCCGCCGTGTATAGAATGTCCTTGTAGTGCCAACTATCTGTCAGCCACCAGAGGCGGACATAGATGGGCTGTCCATTGATGGGCAGCGTGCTTATGGTTTTGGATATGCCTGTGCCCTGGGGTTCATTCAGTATATTGCTGCTGCTCTGGCCGGTAGTGCCAAAGTAAAGCCAGTAATTCGAGGCTCCCACAACACTCCAGGTGAAGGTAGCAGTGTTGCTGGCGAGTGTACCTCCCACAACAGAGATGTTAGGGGTGGCACCACCAAGATTGGCTGAGGTGAGATTAAGGTCAACCGGGCGGACTATTGCTCCTAGCCTGAGCCTGGCTACAGCAATGACTTCCCCTGGATTATCTGTCTCTCGGACTATAAAGGTTTGGCTTACCTGCTGGTCGGCATTTTGTGGTATAGGGCCGACAGGTGTGGTGGTCCTGCCGCCACGGTCACCTATCAAGACTCCACCTGATGCGATCTCCAACTCCAGGTTCCCGGAAAAGGGAGTGTTGAGAGTATTGCGTATAGTGGTGTTGATGCTCACACGTGTCTCAGGCAGGCCCACCCCTCCGATTTCCACTGCCCTAGGGTGGGTGTATCCATTCCTGTGGTTTGTCACGCGTCTTGGCATCCTTACACTACCTGGCCCAGGACCTCTGAGTCGACCGAGTCCAGTATTTGGCCTAGCTCGCCTCCAACAGACTCTACGATGCTAGTGGTGGCGGTGATTATGCCAGGCTGTTGCTGTGGCACCTCTTGCTGGAGCACCAGGTCAACGGTGCCACTTGCGGGGATGGTCACGAGGTAGATACCCGCGGTGATGCCTGTGCCGTCGATGAACAATACCAGGTACAGGACAGCTTCTAGGGCGCTGGACCGGCGGTTCTGGATGTGGGCGTCAAAGCGTACCACGCCGGACTGTTGCGTCCGGGTGCTGCCGTCTGGCTGCTGCACCAGCACTGCCCTGGGGTGATAGCCGAACCTACCTTGCATCGGACGGCCTCTAGCTAATGCTGAAACTGCCGGTCATGGTCACGTTGCCCACTGCGACATCCACGCCGGTGTTGATACCGACCACTTCTGGCCCAATAGTGCCCAGTAGGGTGAAGTCGGAGCGGTAAAGCTCTGCTTTGGCGACCACGTCGCCTACCCGGTCGGTGTCCCGGACAAGGAGTGAAAGCCCGGTTGCCGGACTGACGTTGATTGATGCCCCCGGCGCCAGGTTGGAGATGGTCTTTTCTTTTATCCCGCCGCCATCAGCCACGATCAGCCCGCCGCTGGTGACAATCAGTTTGACCCACCCGTTGAACACCGGGTTGCTGGTGGTCCCGTTCCTCACCGTGCCGGTGAAGCCGACGGTAACGATGGACCCAATGGGGTTGCCCCCGGTGTCCTGGACGGAGAAGGCGGCCAGGTTCTCATCGCCGAGTCGGGCGAAGGAGGCCAATTCGTCGTATTGCATCTCGAAGGCTCGGTTGTAGCCGGTTACTTTCTTTACCATATTGCGCTCCTTTGACCTTGCGTGGGGGAACTCAAAGGCGCAGCGGGGCTGCGTGACCCTCTTCATTGCGTGCCCTCCTCTAGCCGACACCAAAGCTGATGTCGAGGGTGAGCTCGGAGGTCCCCTTGTTGTCGGCTAGGGTTTGCTCCGCCTTGGTCGCCCTTACCGTCCCAGCGGAGTCTTTGACCTCGAAGCGGGCCTTGATGGGCCCGGCAGCGTCGGCACTGGTGACTCCCAGGGACAGGCTCACCGGCACCGCTGTGAACGGCTGAAGGTTAGTGATGGCCTGGACCGCCTGGCCTTTGGGCGACCCAGCATTGACCGCAACGCCGCCACTGGTGACGTAGAGCACCAGCGACCCGCTGAATGGCGCCGCGGTCCGGTTGGTGAAGTTGCCCGTAGCGGTGACCGTGGCCGTCTCCACAAAGGCATTGCCGACCTGGATGGCCCGGGGGCCTTTCCCGAAATAGGCGGTGTTCTCCATGTGACGTGTGACTCGCTTGACCATACTCACCTCTAGCTAATGCTGAAACTGCCGGTCAGGGTGACGTTGCCGCCGCCATTTCCACCCTCCACGGGCTTTTTCTTCTTCAACAGGGCGTAGCCGATAATCGTGGCCAGCGTTGCTCCCGCTGCTACAACTATTCCAGTGTTGTCCGCCATATCAGGCCTCCTCTAGTAGGCGATGTACTCCTAGTTTACCACGGATACCCCGGCCTTGCTCAAGGGCCAGGGTATCGTGGCAAGAGGGAGTGACAGAAATGCTATTTCATGTAACCGGAGCTATGCCACCATGCCATTGCTTGCTCCCAGGCCCAGCCGGTAGTCCCGGGGAGATCGTCCTTTGCTGCAACACCGGCAGGTGTTAGCATACTGTGGATTTCCAGCACATAGCCAATCCAAAAACGAGTATCGGGATATGGGACCGTGGCAGTCCTCTCCTGGGCCTCAGCAATGACCTGTGCATCGGTGATAGTACCTCCGCCAGTAATACTGAAACTGATCGTCTCTGTCCTGTCCTCTAAAACCGGCTTATCGAGACCTATACCCTGGTAAAGCGTTACTTTAACGACTATAGAGTTTAGCCCGCCCCACCTAACATCCATGCCATGTACGGTCCAGGTAGTCTTTCCTCCTAAAGAGCCATCCCATATCATCTGTCCGAAGGTCAGGTAGTCAGTGAGGTCCTCTGGTCTGAAGATCTCGTACCAGATGTAGTACCCATTATTGGATGGGATATTTACAATGCCGTCGATTTGCAGGTAGAGTCCGCCCATGAAGTTTCCAGCTTGAGCGGGAGTCCGGTACTCCCCGATGATGCGGGTAATAGTGGCTGCTGGGCCTGAGACTCCCTGGTTCTCCCCCAGGTCTTGCCGAGTGATCTCCTGGATCAATGCCCCGGCGTTGTCGCGCAGTTGTGCCGTGGCAGTGATCGGACCGACCAGGTCGGTCGGTTGGACCAGGACGCTGGGAAAATGAGAGCTGGTCTGTCCTGGAGCCAGACCTGCGATGGGATAGACGACCCTCCCGCCCTGGTCATTGACCAATGAGAGGCCACTGGTGACTACTATGTCCAGTGTGCCATAAAACAGGGTATTGGCGTTGTTCTTCACGTAAAAGTTGCCAGAGACCAGCGCCAGCTCTTTGCTCTGCCCCCCGGGCAGTATGATAGCCCGCTTGACCCGCTGGAAACCTGCTGTCCTGGCCGTAACTCGCTTGACCATGCTCATTTCACCGTACTGACCCGCTCCAGGAACTCTTTCTCGTAGCGGTAAGTCTTGTGCTGTTTTGCAACTGGGGCGATTCGGAGTGCCTCTGGGATGTTGATTAGGCCCGACCCGGTGCCGGGGTTGAAGTCCGGGTCTGGACCCAAAGGTGTGGCACTCGCGCGGAGCGCGGCCCGTAGCTCGGCGTTGCTGAGGTGGGGGTAGGCGGTGTTCAGGATGGCCAGTGCCCCGGCCACCTGTGGAGCCGAGGCGGATGTCCCCGCGCCCTGCTTGCCAAAGTCGGCAAAAGCATCTCCCCAGGGCACGATGCCCTGGGTTGGGGCGACGGCCAGGGGCGATAGCGGGAAACATTGACCGCCGATGCTGGAGTAGAGATGGCGTTGCAGCGCAAAGTTGCAGGCCCCGATGGAGACGCTGACAGGAAGTGAGTTCATGCACCAGATGCCCACATCCTGAGGGCAGCCGATCAGCTCATTGTTCCCCGCGGCCCAGACAGTCAGAATAGTGCCCTGGCTGGGGCTGCGCTTGTCGGCTGCTACCAGCAGCCGTGTATGCAAGACCCGTCAAGGGAGGCTGAGCGATTTGCACCCCCACAGGCCCCAGGAGTTGTTCACGATAATCCGCATCCGGTTTTCCATCGCCACTCCCAGGATATGGTCAGTGGCCACCATGATGTCGGCGGTGCCCATGATCTTCTTGGCCGTCGGTCTGGGGCGCAGGACGTACAGCCCCGCTTCAGGGGCCACGCCGGAGAAGCCGTGGAACCCAGGGCGGGCGGTAGCGATCAGGCTAGTCATGGTCCCGTGGCCATGGGGGTCATAGTCGGCGTAGGGCAGGTCCTTATCATTGGTCCAGGCCCCGACTATCTGCCCGGGGGCTATCCTCGACTGGTTGAAGCCGGAGTCAATGACGGCGATCACCGACCCTTCCCCACGGTTCACCTGCCAGGCCTCGGGCGCGCCGATCATCTCCAGGGTATGGGCCCAGTCGCCCTTCTCCGTCATGGTTGCCAGGTTGCTGGGCTGCCCGTGGCTGAAGCCGGGCGCCCCTAGCGGGTAGGCGCTGGACACATCAGCGCGGGGCGTAGGCGCGGCAATGGCGCCGATCTCAGCCTCGGTCATGTTCTCAATGCCCGGCTCGGTCGCCTCGGCCATTGGGGGCAGGGCGTAGAACACATGCTCGGCGGTGCCCTCGACGTTGATTACCCCAGGCACTCGCAGTCGGCTGGAAGGGCCGGGTACGGCCTGGAACACCCATACTGATGTTCCAAGCAGGCGGCTGTAGGCGTGCAGGTGGGTCCCGTCCAGCAGGACACCGCGCAGGCTGCGGATGACCTCGCCGTCGCGCCCCGGCTGGATTTCTACGCCATAGTTGACTACATCTTCCATCTGCGGCTCACTTCTTTTGCAGGTTAAAGTTCAGGCCCAGGCTAATACCCAGCAGGTTCCCGTTCAAGAATGGTGTCCCGGTGGGTTGGAGAGTTAGGATGAACTGGTGCTCATTCCGGTCCTCCAACTCCAGGATAATTCCCCCTGCATGGATCAATGTGGCCGAGACCACCCGGCATCCGATTAATGTAGTCCTGACCTCTTCCACGGTATAGGCCATCAAATCCTCCTAGTCGTCGTTCGCCCATGTAGTGTATGGTGGTGGTGGGGCCGCACGCATCCGCTCGTAGTAGTACAGCCAGAACTCGGGGGTCCAGTCCTCGATGTTCACGCCGCGGGTCCCTGGGTCGCGTCTTGACTCTGCTGCCTGCGCCTGGACCACCTTCTCCTGCCAGGCCCGGAACGCTGGCTCGCTGAACTCGCTGCTAGTGACTGGATGGCGGAACCGCTCGAAACCGTAGCTATAGGCGTGCCAGACATCGTCAAAGGTGGCCCATAAGTGGGCCTGGCGGGGGTCATAGGCGTTATCGTCCCAGCCCCGTTTGGTGGCGTGGCCCGGCTCCTCCGGCGGGTACAGCGGCATGACTACGGGGCCTGCCGCTCGATCTGGTTCGGGCACCACCGCTTTGGGGCGAAGATCGGCTCAGGCGACGGCTGTACCTCTGGCCTGGTCTGCGGTCTGGTGATCGGCTTCGTCTTGGTGACCATGCTGGCCTCCTTTGCTATTCGTCTGCCGGGGTATTGCACCCAGGGACATAGTCGGAAACACTGGGGCTGACCTCGGGGGCTTTGGCTTCAGTGGGGTTCTGGGCCTCCGGCTGTAGGTCTGGTATTTTCAGCAGGAATCGGGCCACCTTCATTTTGAGGGAGTACCCCACGTCCGGGCCGGTGCCCCACCTGAATGTGGGGGACAGCACCGCCAGTAGCACCTTGGCATCTTCATCCGAAAGCTCTAGCAGTCCGGTCTCATTGGTGTCGTTGACCTCTGCCAGCAACCGCCAGAGGTCCAGCCGGAACGGGTGCCAGGAGCCGATTAAATAGTCCAGGTCGGTGTCCGGCAGTATTCTGGAAGCACCGCAGATGGCCCAGTCCAGGTATTTGATCTCCCCGGCGTTCAGGCTTACCCCCAGAGTGGGAGTGTTGACGTTGGGTAGTTGCCATTCTTGGGTAGCCATTTACTTCCTCCGGCAGATACGTCGGTATATTATCATGCCCCACAGAGTCAATATTACCACAAGCGCCGCATGATAAAGCACAAAGTCTAACCACGGCCACCAGGGTGTCCAGCGGTCAAAATGGATGGTAAAGGCCCAACTGTTGCTGAGGGCGGTCTGCCACCAGATGACCAGCATCTCTATTGTCAGCCAGGTCGCGATAATCACACAGAGGCGAAAGAGCCACTTCATGCTAACGCTCTCTCCGCTGCTCTTCCTCACACTGCAAGGCCCGAAGCTGCCAAGAGTCCCGCTCTCGACGAGTCTTGACCAGCTCCTCTAGCACCTGGTTTCGCAGGTGGTCTATCTCTCCATTGGACCGCTTGATCGCACCGCCGTTCTTCTTGTCGGCTCTCTCCGTCTTAATCCACAGAGCGATCAGCCCCGCGGCCTCAGCGATCACTACCCCTAGCAATGTCAACGTGTTTGGGTCCATTTCATTCCTGGTGAAGGACAGCTTTGTATTGCGCTACAATATCTTCCCTGTACTGGTCATACTCTCTACCAAGGGTCTGCCAGAGGATGAACCCAATGAAGTGCGCTATTGCCAAGATGGGGTACACCGCCTGGTCAGCGACGATATGCGCCGTAGCTACGTCAGTCCCGTCCAGGTAGGCTCCAAGAAACATCGCTTGGATACTCCCGGTGGCTCCCCAGATGGCCAATAGCTGCTGGGGGAACCACATGGCTATGTGGAACCCCAGGCCACGGCGCATCATCAGCAGACCAATGGTGGCCGCCACCACTCCCACCAGATACCACGCAACCAGGGCTGGAATGGGGATGCCCGAACGTACCATGTGAATTATGGTAGTCGTGCCAACAGCCTGCGGGTCAACCGTCAGGGAAATCCCCTGCACCAGATGGATCAGGCTCACCGCCCAGATAATGACGGTGTAGGCTGGTACGATGTAGCGGGCCAGGGTGTAGATTCGGGAGAACATAGGTTAAGCGGCCCCCCCGTTGTTAGGCGGTTTCTTATAGCTGATATAGCCGTCAAAGAATACCTTTGCCAGGGTCCCCAAAGATGCAACCCAAGCCAGGGCAAACTCCTGCTTGTCTCTCAGAACCAGCAAGATGCCACCGCCGGCCATGATGCCCAGTACGATGGTCAAGGCGAGGGCGGATACACCGAAGTCCTTCCATAGTTTCATGGCTAGGTATGGTTACTCGGGTTTATCGGGCTTGCTCTCGGTCAACCTGGCCTGAATATCGTCCAGGGCATCATCGAGGTGCTGGGTCGCGGTCGCCAGCATGTCGGTGAACACCGTGGCAATCTCCAGGATGAACACGATGGTCCCGCGCACCACATCGCCCGCTGCCTTGCTGAGTTTGTGAATCTTGGACAAGGGAGCCTCCTTTATCTAAACTCCGGCCATAGGCTCTGTGCCATCTGGTATGCCGCAGAGTAGGCCTCTTTATCGGTCCCGGTCAGGTCGTCGCCGTGCAGGACATGGAACAGGTCTGCCATCATATAGGCGGGCCACTCCTGCTTCTGGTAGTGGCCCAGAATCCCCAGGTCATGCTGCCTCAAATGCCATACTTCATGGATAATGGTTGCCGGCAATATCGAGAACGGGAACCAGATAGTCCCTGACTTGAGGTAGACGGTTCGGCTCTCGAAATCGACTGTTCCTACCGCATCATACGGGTAGTTGCCCACGGGAAGCTGGGCCACTGCCCGAATCTCTGATAGTTTCACCCGCACCAGCAACGGTAGTAGGCCCACCTGGTCAATCTGGTCAATGGCCCAGGTAAGGTTAATCTGGCTGAGGCTGAAGGTGTCCGGCGTTAGCTTGATGCCCTTGTATGTCAGGGAGTCGGGGATTATTAGCTCACCGTCCCTGCTCCCAGCTTGGCCTGCGCCGTAGCATAGGCACGTGCTTTAAGAGCGGCGTAGACCTGCCCAGCATTGATACCGGGAATGACCACATCGGCAGCCCTTACATCAACACCGAAAACATCCTCGGTGTGCAGGTCGCCCACTTTGTTGCCCTGAGCGTCCAGGGCGTAGAACTCGTAATGAATCCGGTTCTGCACCACGTCGATGGTGATGCGGGTGCAAATGAGCCGGTTGCACATAGAAGCAGGAACTAACGCTTTTGGTACACTATACTCCAGGGGCATGGTTATCTAACTCCTTCTAGTAATGCTAGTCTCTCCCTAAGATCAATATTCTCCGTTTCTAGTTCTTTAATCCGGCGCTCATGATCGGAGAGTTGGTCGCTCGTATCCGCCCGCCATAATTCTACCGTATCTTTCCAGGCGTCGAGGCTGGTCAAGTGTCGTTCATGCTCCTGGAAGGCCAGCATGGTATAGCCGAGGGCATTGATTGGATTGAGGATTCTCCCGTTATAGTGCATGGCCCAGGGCGCTTCATCCGCCATCGGGCCGACGTACTCCGTGCTGAGGTCGGAAAAGCCAGGCAGGCCAGCCCGATCCTCAGAGTCCTTGTAATGAAAGCGGTATATGCGTGTACCGAGGATGGCGTCAAGGGCATCCTGTGGCCGCTGCCAAAGACTGATGTTTTCCTTTGATTCGCGCAAGCAGGCTGCCGCGTCCCAGGTCATGACCGCGCCAGTGCCGCCAGAGGTCAACTGCTCACCCGACGTGCCCTCCGTTGGTGTGGCCTCTACCCACAAGGAACTGTCAAGCCTGACGCCACCAGCATCAACCCAGAGAGAGTATTGGGTATTGGTGAACACGACGCCAGGGCCGGTTGCCACGGGCACTCCCGCGATATACACCGTGGCCCCGTCTGTGACCGTCAGCACAAGGGACGCCTGGGTGTGGGTCAGGATGCCAAAAGCGACAGTTGCGCCGATGGCGACGGTTGCAGTCCCGTTGGTGTGGGCGATGGAGTC
>ERZ1292623.1503-Hain-H51-01um-R1-1503-length-22408-cov-12_pt1 | contig 13640 bp, 16 predicted proteins | sample MGYA00564398_ERZ1292623 | MGnify/ENA primary metagenome ERZ1292623 (study PRJEB36523, sample SAMEA6512633) | groundwater metagenome | collected 2019-01-07 | study: AquaDiva: Metagenomics assemblies of 32 groundwater samples
CTTATCCACAGGCACTACTACTATCTTAAGATAGGAGTAAGGCTTTAACTGCAAGGAAAAAGCCAAAGCAAAACCAACCCCATAAAGCCAAACCACCCCCCCCTTCCCCCCCCTTGAAGGTGGGAACATCGGACACCGAACTGTTAGACTGTCTACTGATATGGGATATTATTTTAGCTTGACAAATCAAAAAAAAAAAAATATAATTACGGCAATGGTTACTCAATTTGCCGCACATCCTGCGACAAGCCAACTGACAATTATAAAAAGTGTTTACCAAGATCCTTAAAGATGACGAAAAAGAATAAACCTCACAAGAAAGAAAAAAGACCAGGTAGGCCGCATAGGCCACTTAAGGAGCGTTTCAAGTCCAAAATAGACTATACCCTTTTGGAAATATTTGCTAAGGAAGGTCTTACTGATATCGAAATTGCACAAAGGCTTGGTGTGGGCGAGGTGGTGATTAACGCCTGGAAACAGGAAGATCCAGCATTCGATGAAGCCCTAAAAAAAGGAAAGGCACTAGCAGACCAAAAAGTGGAAATGAATCTATATAAAATTGCACTTGCAGACCCTCCCATGCCTCAAACAGTTACCGCCATAATCTTCTGGCTGAAAAACAGGAAGAAAGAGCAATGGAGAGAAAAGACAGAACTGGAACATACCGGAACTGTTAAGCACGAAATGGAATCAATATCAGATGATACTTTACTCAAAACCATTAAGTTTAAAGAGATAGAATCTGATAAAGTTAAAGAAAAATATCACTAGGCGGCAAGCCTTAGAGGAGATGGCTAAGCGTAAAGCTCGCAGCAATCTTCTTGCCTATACTCTCCTTACCCTTCCTAATTATCAAGACAATTGGCATCATAAATTAATAGCCGGTCATTTACAGGCTGTTGAGTCTGGGCAGATAAAACGGCTCATGATATTCATCCCCCCAAGACATGGCAAATCCGAACTTGCTTCCACACGATTTCCCGCGTGGTATTTGGGTAGGCATCCTACAAAGCAGGTCATGGCTTGTTCATACAACGATGATCTTGCATCTGATTTTGGCCGAAAAGTAAGAAACTTGATTGCAGATCCACTATTTGTTGAGATTTTTCCTGAAAGCGGCATAGATCCTAAGTCGTCAGCGGCGACAAGATTTCATACTGTAAAAAAGGGAACTTATATTGCTGCGGGTGTAGGCGGGCCTATAACAGGGAGGGGCGCAGATATACTACTGATAGACGATCCTGTGAAGAACAGGGAAGAAGCATATTCAGAGACAAAAAGAAAGTCTACATGGGAATGGTATCAAACAGATGTCTTCCCCCGGTTGCAGCCTAATGGATCTATTATTTTGATTATGACCAGGTGGCACAAGTCCGATCTGGCGGGCCGCATACTCAAGGATTCTGGGGAGCAATGGACAGTTTTAATCCTACCCGCAATAGCAGAGATAGACGACAATGACAGAAAACAAGGGGATGCCCTCTGGCCGGAGTTTTATCCTATTGAAGTTTTGCAAAATATTAAAACCGAGATAGGATCTATGGCATTTGCATCTCTATACCAGCAAAGACCCAGCCTTGAAGAGGGTAATATAATCCAGAGGTCTTGGATTAGACATTACGATACACTCCCCAAGGACACGATAATGATTCAATCATGGGACATGAGTTTTAAAGATACAACATCGGGATCTTATGTGGTAGGGCAGGTATGGGCGAAGAAAGGGGCGGAATATTATCTGATTGATCAGATAAGAAAAAGGATGGACTTTGTTGATACGCTTCGCGCAGTAAGGGATATGACAAATAGGTGGCCGGAAGCAACGTTAAAACTTGTAGAGGATAAAGCTAACGGCCCCGCGGTGATCTCCGCGTTAAAGAAAGAGATCCACGGCCTCGTAGAGGTAGGCCCGGACGGCAGCAAAGAGGCAAGATTGTCGGCTGTGTCACCATTATTCCAGGCTGGGAATGTGTATATCCCACATCCAGATCAATGCAGGTGGGTTGAGGATTTTACTGAGGAGCTATGCTCTTTCCCCTCTGTTGCCAACGACGATCAATGTGACGCTGCTAGTCAAAGTTTGAGGTATTTGATGGCACGATCCCACAATGCTTCTATTGAATCAACTAGCCTTTTCGGGACAGAAAGGGTATCATATGCTGGATGGTAAAACGATGATAAATAAAATCGAAATCCCTGACAAACCCTTCCTCCGCGTGGATGAGTTTGCTGAGATCATTGGGGTATCTACTCAAACGATTCACAATTGGATTAAGGCAGGTAGAATTGCGTATACCAAAATAGGAAAGACGATTAGAATCCCGAAGGAAGAATTGAAGATCAGAACCAAATCTAATATAACTGAGATAAACTAAGTACAAAGCAGTATATTGCTTAACTAACTTATTTCCTTTATCCTCCGCACAATGACTATAACAGAGCGGATATCATCTGCTGTTAAAGCCTTCCGGCATACACCCCCAGTTATGCCCCAAATTCCGGTAACCGGAGAAATAGCATTTGCCGATCCCAGGCGACTATTCCCTCATGGGTATTATTCAGCATATAATCCCTCAGAGTTAGTTACCCGTAAAGGCCTACGTGTCTTTGAATTGATGCGCAATGATGATCAGATCAAGGCAGCTCTCACATTTAAAAAACAGGCTTGCGTCTCCACTGGCTGGCAGATTCAATCCCCTAAAGGTTTTGATGAGGACTGGGAACCTAAATTATATGTAGAATGGGTATTAAATAACCTCCATTGTCCGCTAGATCGGATTCTGTTTGAGATTATGAGTGCCCTTGATTTTGGGTTTTCGGTGAGTGAAAAGATATGGGAGATTCATGAGGGCGGAGCATGGGGGGGGTCGGCCTGTATCGCTAATATTAAAACCAGGCATCCACAGGATTTCCTTTTTGATTTAGATCCTTATGGGAATATCAAACCGGACGGGCTCAAGCAGTCGCAAATGAGCAAGGATGTAAGTCTTCCTATCGATAAATTTATTATATGGTCATACCAAAAAGAGTTTTCGAACCCCTATGGAAAATCAGATTTGGAAGCAGCTTATCGCGCCTGGTGGCTCAAGGACAACTCGTATAAATGGTTGGCTATGCTCTTAGAGAGGCTCGGTATACCGCCTATATTTGGTTTATATGATCCAAATGTTTACACGCCCGCTCAAACAGACCAGCTAAAAAAAGTATTCCAGAATTTACAGGCTGCTACATTTGGGATTATACCCAAGCCGGGTGTTGATTCCCTCGACTTCTGGTCGCCAGAGCTGGCAGGACAAGCCACAAGCGTATTCATCCCTGCTATGGATAAGATGGACAAAGACATAGCCAGGGCAATACTTATGCCGGGGTTGTTAGGCTTATCCCCTGAGGGTGGCTCAGGCTCGTATGCGCGCGCGAAAGTACAGTTTGATGTATTTTTGCTGGCAATTGAGCAGATCAGAAAAGAAATTGAAATGTCTGTAATGGCGGCTCAGATTATAAAGCCATTGATAGACCTGAATTATCAGACAGATGGTATATATCCTGAGTTTACATTTCTGCCATTAAATGATGACACGAGGATTGATCTTCTCGAAGAATGGGTCAGGCTGACGATGTCGGGGGCTGTGAAGAATTATCCTGAAGATGAGGATTTTATAAGAAAGTCAATGAAGTTCCCTGCCAAGCCCGAGACTGCACCTATTGAAGAACCTATAATAGAAGATCCTATTGAAAAGAAAGAACCCGCCTATACCTCTTTCAAATCAATCAGACCGATTAATAAATATGAGAAGCAGACAAACTTTAAGGAAATTGAAACTAGGCTTAATACTATTGAGCAATCAACAAAGTCCCAGCTTAAGGACGCTTTTCTAACCGTCAGGGATGCCCTTGTGGGTTATCTTAACAGGAATTTTAATAACGTCAATCCTTCTTTCCTCAACGAGATTCGGCTTAAGGGTATGAACGATGTCCAGTCGATTATACGGGCGTTCTTGCAAGTGTCATTTCAATCCGGTATTGATACTCTCAAAGCTGAATTACCAAAGAAACATACTCAAAGCTATGCCAATTTTGCACCTGTCCAAGCGATGAAAATATTAAATCAAAAATCATTGGTTATATCAGGTCTGTTGAGAGATAGACTGTTAGGAGAGGCAAAGCAGATACTTTTGAATTCCCTTAAGTTTGGGGAATCTCAGAAAGAGACCATGACAAAATTAAATGATCTATTTGAGCCCTTCGTAGGTGATGATACTGTCCTCAGAGATGGTGAGCCTATACCGGCTTACAGGCTTGAGAATATTGTTAGGACGAATGCCACGGAAGCATTTAATTTAGGTAGATTAGAAATGGCCCGTGATCCTGACATAGCGGAGTTTATTCAAGGTATGGAATATTCCGCGGTGATAGATGGGCGGACGACTGAGATATGTACATTGTTAGATGGTAAGATTATACCTTTAGAAGATCCTGAATTAGATCGGCTTGTACCGCCTAATCATTATAATTGTCGCTCTCTCCTTGTGCCCGTTACCTTGGACATCCAAACCAAGGAAGAGGATTTTATTACACCATCGGAAATAGGCAGGGCGAAAGAATTAATACAAGTAGGGTTTAAATAATATTTTCAACTAATAGGAGACAGTATGCCTTGGACAATTGATGATGTCGATAAATATAAAAAAGGTCTTACAGATGACCAAAAAAAGAAATGGGTTGCTATTGCCAATTCAGCCTTAGCTAAATGTGAAAAGGACGGAGGTAATGACTGCGAACAACATGCCATTATGCAGGCTAATGGGGCAATGGGAGATATGTCGCAAAAAGAGTATTCTGACAAATATAAAATAGAAAATGTTGAGCTATTCGCTACTGGAACCTGGAATGGAGATGCATATACAGAACAAGATTTAGATGCGATGGTCACAGCATTTGATAAGGTTGGCTATAACCCGCCATTAAAACCTGGGCATAGCGATGAGCCTGGAACTCCGGCATTAGGCTGGGTAGCTAATCTAAAAAGGGTTGGGGATAAACTAGTAGGCGATCTAATAGACATGCCAAAAAAGGTATATGATGTAATTAAAGATAGATTGTTTGATACAGTTTCCGCAGAAATATACTGGGATTTAGAAAGAAATGGTAAGACATTTAAAAGGGCGCTTAAGGCCGTTGCGTTGTTAGGTGCGGAGATTCCGGCAGTAGATTTAAAACCATTATCAGAGACCTTCTCCAAGATGGGGAAGTCCAAATGGTATACAATAGTTGGGAAAGATCAAGAAGGGATTATCATTAATAACCTGGAAGGGGATAAGGGGAAAGAGCACATGGAAAAAGAATTAAACGAGGCGATAGCAGAATTTAAGTTAAAAGTAATCCAGCTTGAGGATAGTATTAAGCTCAATGCGACAGCGAGCGATGTAAGCCAGATTAAGAAGGAGTTGGAGGAGGCTAATAAGAAGTTAGCTTTATTCGCTGAGGATCAGAAAAAGGCAACCATAGAAGCTAAGTTGCAGAAATTCAAGATCCCTGTTTTAAGGCCATTTCTTAAGGCTATATACCAGAATATGGATAGCCAGAAGGTAATGAAGTTCTCAGTAGACCAGAAAGAACAAGATATGACAATGGAAGCCATTGTAGATACGTTTATTGACCAGCTTAATAGGTCAGCAGAAAAAATGTTTACTGATATAGCAACAGTAGATATCAATAGACCGAATAGAGAAGCAGAGGACAATCCAGGCAATGAGGTTGACAAAAGGGTAAAGGAGTTTATGCAGAAGAATTCTGAAAAGGATTATGGTGTAGCACTCAAGGCAGTGCTGAAAGCCGATCCAGAATTGAAAAAAGCATATGCGAAATAAGAATATAACTGTTTAAACTGTGGAGGAACAATGGGAGAATCATTAAGGACTATGACGCTGGAAGCAGCCGCAGATTTGAGCGCAATCCAGTATCACTTTGTAAGATTATCGGCGGCAAATAAAACTAATCTAGCATCGGAGGCTGCACATTCGAGCTTAGTTGGGGTGCTGGTCAACAAACCGAAAAGCGGAGAGTTCGGCACAATAGGATATGGCGGAGAAGGTAAGATCACCGCCGGTGGCGCTCTGACAGCCGGAGATATATTGACCACAAATGGCTCAGGCAGGGCCGCGGTAGTAACATCCGGACAGATGGCGGCAGGACGATGTCTTGAGACAGCAGGAGCGGACGGGGATATTGTGAGAGCACTATTCTTTTCACCAGTAAAATGGTTTGGCGCTCCTTAATATAAAGATAATAAAGATTTAATGGAGGTTATAAAATGGGGATAGAAAGAGTATACGCGGCAGCCAGCCCGTCAGGGCGAGATATCCATGTTGACGCGCCATTGACAAATTTAGCAATTAGGGCATTTGATGGAGGTGCATTTAATATAGCTCCAATCATATGTCCGCCGGTACCTGTAGGGAAACAGAGCGATAAGTATTTTGTGATAGACCCTGATTCGTGGCTGAGGTTGCCTGATACAAGGAGATCTCCTAAGGCGGCTCCCGCCCAGTTCGATTGGAAAGTAAGCTCGGATTCCTACTTCTCGGATAATTACGCACTCAGGGGTGATAATGCATTTGAGGATCTTGCTAATGAGGACGCCAGTATTTCACTTAGGGAGACTACCACGCAGGTAATTGTCGATGCCCTTATGAGAGACTATGAAAATAGGGTTGCTACAACTATTACATCCGTGACCAATGTTGGCTCTGGTGTAGTTCTCTCAGGCGTAAACAAATGGTCTGATTTTGTAGGTTCAGACCCTATTGCTGACGTTACTACGGGCCATGCATTTATAAGGCAGAAAACAGGCCTTGTGGCGAATACTATGGTTATAGACCAGGACACATATAATGTTGTAAGGCGGCATCCATTGCTGCTAGATATGTTCAAATATACCTCTGGTGGACTTGTCAATGATGAGCAGCTTCGGAGCGTATTTGGTGTTGACCAGATACTTATAGGTAAGGGTGTAAAAAACAATGCCCTTGAAGGCGCCACTGCATCTATGACGAACATATGGGGCAACAATGTAGTCCTTGCAAGGGTAGTTCCAGCCGTAACTAAACAGACTGCTACTTTCATGCTTGGTTTCAGGTGGCAGCCTGCCAATATACCTGGGCCATTCCAGGTCTTGCGATACAACGATGCTGATCCTGGGAAAAAGATTGAATGGGTTGAGGCTGGGTATTACCAGGACGAGAAGATTGTGGCAAAGAATTTAGCATATGCCATAACTACAACACTGTAATATCTGAGGAAGGTATGAAGAGAACATTTACGAGAGACTGTGGCAGATTTAAAAAGGGCGAGGCGAGAGACTATCCTGTATCGGTGTGGAAGAATATCGCAGAGTCACTAAAAAGTGATCTCGATGACTTCTCAATCTCCGATGCGAGCATGGTAAAACAAATGCTTATCAAGGATGAGGCTAAGAGAGGCCCAGGCAGGCCACGGATAACTTATTAACCATTATTGGCTGGGCGTATGGCGATAGCCGTACGGTATTAACATACCGTTCAGCCAAAAGGGGATAACATGTCAGGTAGACAAACAGCAACACAGATATTCAGAGGTTTACTCAGGGCACCCTTAACAACTAAGGCAGGCTCAGCATCAAACCAATGGGCGGGCATCTCTACGATTAATTCTGGGTCTGCAACATTGGTCATATCTACATCAATCGTAGATAGTGACTCTCTAATAATGTTCAACAGGTTAGGAAATGCTAATGTCAGTTCCGGTATAAATAAAGCCATAGAAGTTAAAACAATATCCCCTGGTGGATATTTTACCCTTGGCCCGGATGATGGCCAGGCAATACCTAGGGATACTAAGATCCACTGGATGATAATCAGGGCTCAATAAAGGAGGTTATATGTACGATACTTTAAAGCCTCTTAATATTACCCTAACTAGCTCCGTAGGCTCTGGGACTACTGGTGCAGGATCTTGGGCGTTAGTCAGTAAATATGGAGGCCCTAAAACTTATCATTTGTATAATCCTGCATCTCTTACTGTATCCTTTTCTGGTCAGGTAGCTATACAAGCATCTAATACACTGTCAAGCTGGGTTAATGTTGGCTCAATGGCAGAGTCGGGAATGTTTGTATCTCCGGATTATTATTACTACACGAGGGTAAACGTAGAATCATTAATGAATGGCGCCGTTGAATGCAATTTGGCGGCTATTCCATGAGGACACAACAAATGTTTAAAAAACGATGGTATACATGGCTATTAGGGATAGCAATCCTTTTGTCGGTCGCAGGGATCGTAGAATCTCAGGTTCGTAGGCCTTCTGCGGCATTTCAGTCAATCACAGTTGCGGGTCAGGCAAAATTCGCTAACGGCACACGGGATGCACCAAGCATTGCACGGGCAGCGACACCGGGGCTGGGTATCTATTTCCCAAGCGCAACACAGACATTTTTTACTGAAACAGATATTGTGAGGCTTCTTATTGATGGAGCATCTGTAACACAACGATCAGGCGGACGTTTTTCCTGGTCATCAGGATCCCCTGACGTAGACCCCGTGGATCTAGTTTTAGCAAGGGCAGCGGCAGGTCAACTTCTTTTATCAACCGATAACATAACCACCGGCACAGGCATTATTGGATCGGCTACTATAGGCTTGAAGCAGGTCTTTTTTGACTATACCAACACAGGAACAGTTGGGGCGGTAACAATAAATAAGGCATCCGGTAGGGCTATTATTGCCGCTGGGGCTTCCAGTGTAGTTATTACAAATTCTCTGGTAACAGCAGCAGCAGGATGTTTTGCAACTCTTCAAGCTAACGATACTACGGGTCTTTATGTGCGCTCATGTATAACAGGGGCAGGGACTATGACTATTGCAACGACAGCAAACGCGACAGCTAATCTTCCTGTTGATTTTTTTATAGTTAATCATGATTAGATATGGCCACTCTATATGATAAAAGTAAGGGTTGAACAGAATGCTTCTCCGCAACTAAATGGAATCTGGACTTCTGGCGGAGTAACAGTCAATCCAATCGCTAATGATGTTATAGTCAGTACCGGTGCTCTTGATGCTGGAGATTATCTATTTCAGATTATGCTAAATGCTTCTGTAGCTTCCAGGTTTATTATTGAGCATAGAAATGCTGCTGATTCAGCTACGTTGGATTCGATAGAAGTTCCTCTAGGGATAGATCAGTTCATTCAACCCATCTTTGGAAATAAGATATCCCTGGCACAGAGTGAAAGAATTCGGGTAATAATAAAGACAGGAGTAACAGGAAATGTTCAAGGCAGTATATTTAGCTCTAAAATTGTGGCTTAGAAATAATCCCACAGTTTCTATAAAACAGGTAATAGAAACAACTCCAAGGGAATGTGATGATCCAGATTGTAAAGATTTAACTATTAATTATACTATTTTGCCAAATAACATAATAAGGTGCAGAGAATGCACCCAAAAATATTGGGGGTCAAAGTGAGACTAGAGGTATTAAAGTATAAAATCTATAACTGGAGGACTTACTGGAGATCCTTTTGGCTTGGAACAATTAATTTTAATAGAAGGGGAGTTACATATCAAGGGAAGTTAGAGGCAATAATTATACAAGCCAATGGCGAGGAGTTAGATCTTGGTACTATAGGAACCAGAGTTGTAACCAATGCTGGAATTGAGTTTATGGTTGATGACTTTGATGCCGGTGGAGCAACTACTGACATTACATTATTTAACTTCCATGATTCAGGAACTGGGGTAGCTGCTGAGGCAGTTACAGATACAGACCTAGGAACTCCTGCTGGCCCTACTACCAGAGCTACTGGAACAAAATCTCAACCTATTGCAAGCCAGTTTAGATCAGTTGGTACTATAGCTTATACCTCTACCCTTGCTATTACAGAACATGGCTTATTTAATCAGGCTGCACGTGGTGCTGGTTCTATCTTATGGGATAGATCTGTATTTGCTGCAATAAATGTAGTAAATGGAGATTCTATTCAGTTCACATATACTTTAACAGTTAATTCTGGCGGATAAATTATGGCACTATCGGCAAAAGTAGGTGCATTTAATACTGGTACGGGGGCTGTTTCATCTACCGTTGCAGTAACAGGTGTTGGTTTTCTGCCTAAGATTGTAATTTTATGGTGGACAGGTAGAACCGAATCTACTGATACTGTGGGGAGATTATCCCATAACCGTGGTATGGGTGCGGCTGTGTCATCCACAGAACGGTGGGCTTCTATGTCCTTTGGAGCAGATGCAGCAGCAGCAGGCGATGGCGGAAGAAGAGATGATAATACGGCATGCGTCGGTACCATTGATACTAGTGGTAATGCAACTGGATTACTGGATTTACAGAGCATGGATTCAGATGGTTTTACCCTGATTGTTGATGATGTAATGCCTATAGATATGAGAGTCCATTATCTGGCGCTGGCCGGTGCGGACTTGACTAATGTTAAGGCGTCAACATTTTCATGGACAACTGGGATAGGAAATTTACAAATTACCGGAGTAGGTTTTCAGCCGGATTTTCTGCTATTCGCATCAGCTATAACTAGTGCAGCCGCAATGCCTAACTCAGGATCTGATTCTAGTAGCTGGTCTGTCGGAATGGCTGTGTCCAGCACACAGCAAGGAGTCTGGCAAGGCAATAATGATGATGGTTCATCTAATATTGATAATGACCAATATTGCTTTGATGGGGAATGTATAAGTACGGTCAGATTTGCAGGAGCAGCAGATGTATTGGGTCGGGCAGCTCTTGTAACGATGGATACAGACGGGTTTACAATTAACAAAATTGAAAGTGATTCAACTGCCAGAAATATTATGTATGTGGCGTTAAAGGGAGGGAGTTATAAGGTTGATAGCCTATTGACCCAAACAAACACAACAACTGATATTGTAGAGACTGGCTTAGGCTTTCAGCCCGTGGCAGCTTTATTCATGTCGCATGGGTTGGCTAAAAGCACGGTTGATACGACACAAGCAGGGAATAATATCTCTATTGGAGCATTTGATAGTATAACAAGCCGAGGTGCTCAAGGCATGAATGATGTGGATGCGGTTGCAGATACGATTATTGCCTGTGCAGTAGAACATGATGCTGTGTATGTAAATATAGATAATGCTGCAACACCCACAGTTGAAGGATTGATGGATATTAAATCTGTTGATGCGGATGGCTTTACATGTATTATGGATGATGCTGATCCTGCTCAGGCATTTGTTTTTTATGCTGCGTTTGGTAGTGCGGTTGGTGGGCCAATATTGAAATCTGTTGAGGGGGTATTATCATTTGCTGGCAGTATTACAAAGCAAACAGCTAAGATTTTAGTGTCTACCCTATCATTTACTGGCAGCCTTGCAAAACAAGTATCTAAGGTATTAACATCTGCCTTATCCTTTGCTGGGACATTAACAGGCGTTAAATTAATATTAAAATCTTTAGATGGTGCTATCTCTTTTGTGGGTGGATTAGTAACAGTTTTTATACCAGCCCCTGCTGTAAATGCCATTATAGATAGTGCAAATGATTGGATAAGAAGGGCCAGGACATTCTTTTTAGGTAGATAGTAAGGGGCATGGTGGAAGCATTAAAAAGATATAAATAATAATAATGGAAGGGGGAGAAGGGATGCAAAAGTTAGATATAGTTTTCGTGATTCCAGGATTAGCTTTTCAGGGTGATACTCTCGATACTAAAAGTCTGGGCGGCTCTGAAACCGCTGGGCTTTATATGGCTAGGGAACTGGCCAGACTGGGGCATATCGTAACAGTATTTTCTAATTGTGACCAGCCCGGGGTATACGATAAGGTCATATATCAGCACATATCAGGTTGGTTAGATTATACCAGGATGATCTCACATGATGTAACAATAATCCAAAGAATGCCAGAAGGCTTTGCTAATACCATAAATTCAAAGTTGAGATTGCTGTGGTGCCATGATCTGGCATTAGGCAGGACTGCCCAACTTGTAGGTGGAGCAGTCTGGAATATAGATAAGATCATGGTATTGTCAGAATATATGAAGGTGCAATATCAATCAGCCTATAACCTGCCAGATGATCTTTATTATGTTACACGCAATGGGATAGATCGATCATTGTTTATTGGCATGGGTGATATAATAAAAGATCCTAATAAATTGATATGTGCTGCCAGACCAGAACGTGGTATTGACAATCTGGTTAACGGTATTATGCCTAAGATATGGGCCAAAAACCCTGAGATAAAATTATATCTTTGTGGGTATGATAATAAAGTTCCGCACTTGGCTGACTTTTGTAAAAACATAGATAATGCTATTAATCAATCACAAGGACGGATTGTCTGGCTTGGCAATCTTACCAAAAAGGAATTATATAGGCATTACAAAGAAGCGAGTTTATATGTATATCCAACACCATCTGAGATCGGGAAAGACTTTAATGAAATATCGTGTATATCTGCTATGGAGGCTATGGCGTGCGGATTGCCTATTGTAACATCAAACAGTGGCGCGTTACCTGAGACTATTCCCGCGGAGGCGGGGGTATTTATAGAAGGCGATGCATGGTCACATGATTATCAGGATAATTTTGTAGATGCCGCTCTTTCAATCCTGGGAGATACAGATAGATATAATAAAGCTGTCGAGGCTGGCATTAATAAGGCAAGCACACTAGATTGGTCTGCTCTGGCTGAGACCTGGACAGAAGATTTTATATCTATGATAAACAAAATGAATGATAATCCTTATAGGCTTGCTCATCATTTTATCAGGCGATCAGATATTATGGCAGCAAAAAAACTTATCGAACCATTGAACGATGAGCACGCTATGATGATTAAGGACAATCTCCAAAAACATTGGGGATTTATTGATAGTCCTGAGAAGACAAAAGAGCATTACGAAAAAATAGGCAATACCCATACAGATTGTTTTGAGCAATCGGCAAATGAACCTAGATATAGATATTTGCTAGACCACCTTAAGGCGCATCCTGAGTATAAGCGTATCCTTGATTACGGTTGCGCTCATGGATCTTATGCTGTCAATCTAGCTAACCAGGTAGGCAGGGAGTGGGTAGGGGTAGATGTCGATAAAATTTCGATAGATTGGGCGGAGAGGAATAGGATTAAGCGAGGTGCAGAACCACGCAGTATGGCGTTTGTCCAAGGTGATGAGAATGTGGATCTATCTGCTCACAAGCCATTTGATCTCCTTATTCTCTATGAAGTTTTAGAGCACATAGCAAAACCCTGGGAGGCAATTGACAAACTAGAAAAATGGGTTAGGATGGGGGGAGATGTTTGTATAACTGTACCATTTGGCCCTTGGGAATTTGACTCCTATGATACATATCCTCATAGATGTCATGTTTGGGAATTTGATTGTCATGATATTAGAGATATATTTATCAATAAGAAGAATTTCCGCTATGGGATTATGCCTTATGGAATGTCGAGCAAAACCGGGGAGCCGTTAGGCTGGATACATATTGAATATACTGTAGATATTGATAAACCTTGTGGAATCATAGACATTGAAAGGAAGCTAGGACTGCAAAGGCCAAGGCAATCAGTATCAGTTAATATAATAGCCGGGCCTAAAGCAGAAGACACAATGA
>ERZ1292623.3383-Hain-H51-01um-R1-3383-length-13637-cov-11_pt1 | contig 13637 bp, 15 predicted proteins | sample MGYA00564398_ERZ1292623 | MGnify/ENA primary metagenome ERZ1292623 (study PRJEB36523, sample SAMEA6512633) | groundwater metagenome | collected 2019-01-07 | study: AquaDiva: Metagenomics assemblies of 32 groundwater samples
TTTGCTCCCGCGACCGAAGGGTGAGAAGCGAATACTTGGAGCTTCGCAAGACCTTTTGAGAGATTTTGTGAGTGAAGCGAAACAAAATATCCAAAAGGTGTACAGCTCCTGTAAGGAGTGGACGAGGCGCGCAAGGGTTCGCTTCACCACGCAATCGGGGCGTACAATGCAGTACAGAACCACCACGCACGCGGAGCGTGCGAAGTCAGTCAGTTTCTTGTTCAAAATAGGTTCGAGCAAAGCAGAGTAATACAGCACCAAAAAATAAGAAGCGAAGCGACTATATTTTTTGAGTGTCCAGCTCTACTTTTCTTTTAGTTTGAAAAGTGGGGCTGTGGCACATAAAAATAAGAAATCAGATAAACTGGTTTTTTGTTTTTAGGTCATAGGGTAGGATAAAAAATATTATGGATTTAAAAGCCCTCCCAGGGCTAAACACAAAAAAATATTATGGATTTAAAAGCCCTCCCAGGGCTTTTAAATTTAAAATCCTAACTTTTCCATTATTGTATGTGCCATTGGCTCGGACATTTCTTCTTCTTTGAGATATTTTATTAAATACTCTCTTAAATATTTTGGGTCAATATTTTCTAACGGAAGTATTAAAAACGGAACAACAAGTTTTTTTGATTTAACAATCGCTTTTTTTTCTTTATTAATAATCCAGAATGATTCAAGTGTGTTATATAAATATAGTTTTTTATCAATGATAATTCCTTCCTCGCTTATTTCGAAATTTATCATTCTTGGTTTTTTAACAGATTGCAAAGAGAGTGTAAATGCTCCAAGAATAACTATAATCGCAAATAATAGATTATCAAGAAAAATAGACAAAACGGCCAAACCGACACTTATTATCCAAACAGTCCAAAACCAATCAACACTTTTTTCTGTATATTCAAATTCTAAAGCGCTCCAATTTATTTTGTTTTTTATATCGTTTATTTGCATCTTTTACGGAGTCAATGTGTTGGTGCATCCTTTTATAAATCTAGAAATTGTATCTGTTTCCAAACAAAAACCCAAAGAATAATTTGTCCCTCCCGAGTTTGATTGGTATCTATAAGACCCGAAAGTTGGTACTGGGTCGGCTGGTACTCTGCTCATAAATTTCTCATTTTTTAATAATTCTGAAAATGCATCCTCACCGTTTATACTCACTTCATCAGGAAACACGGGGAAAATATTGTGACTACTAAAATACAAGTTTAATGCTTTTTGTATTTCATTTACATCAGATAATCTTCTAGCGTCTCGGCCCCTTTCTTTTATTCCAGATATTGTTACTAATATTATAGAAGTTAATATCGCTATAATTGCAATAGATATCAGCAATTCAAGGATTGTGAATCCATTTTTATTTGTTGATTTCATATACATAAATTATATCACGAAATTTTTAAGTAAATAGTCAAAATCCGTGAAATAAGTTAATTTCACGGATTTTTTAACCCAAATAACTTTTGAAAAAGAACTCTCCTCGACGGTCCAACGTCTTTCCGTCAGAATTTAATAGCCAAATTTTGAATTTTAAATCCAACATTTTTTTGGCCATCACAATTCTACGGGTTGGTTGATATCTGCATTCCCAAACTGGTGTAGGTAAAAATGTTTTTTCGTCGGTTTTTATAGAAAAAACTTTTTCAAATATAGTTCCAAGTTCGGTGAACATTTGAGAAATTACTTGATTTGTCTTCGGGTCTAATGGTTCAATAAAGAAAAGAATTTCACCGTCCTTTTCTTTTTCCGTACTATTCATAGATACCTCATTTAATGTTCTTGTCTGACTACAATGATATCTCTATGAAAGTGATTGTCAAAAAAATTGGAGCGTAAATTGGCGGAGAAGGGTATTTATTTTTTCTTTGGAAAATCCGATTTCGATTTCTAACGGACATTGTTACGCCGCAGGTTCACTTCGGCGAACCGAAGGCGGAGGGTAGAGGACTCTCGTCGCCTCTGGCGAGACCCCGCAACAGGCGGTGGGAACCTCTAAGGGCTTTCGCCCGCTAGTTTTTCCCGCTTTCTGCGGGATCTCGCCAATGGCGATGACAAGACTTAATGATATTCTTTCGTTTTTTAGGATGGAGGAGGCGAGATTCTCGTCGCCTACGGCGAGATCTCGCCAATGGCGGTGGCAAGACACGAGGATAGTATTCTCTCATTCTCAGAGCGGAGGGGGCGAGATTCGAACTCGCGGTCCCTTACGGGACTCTGGTTTTCAGGACCAGTGCACTAAACCGGACTATGCGACCCCTCCGCTCTAAGAATGATTACTTATTAATTTTTCAAAAGCCTCACCGTGCTTATAAGATTTTATTTGTTTTTCTCTTTTATATGCATCTTTTTTATCATTTCTTTTTTCTGTATAAATTATCTCCCAAGGTTTGTATGCTTTTGTTGAACGAACTTTCCCTAAATTATGCTCAAACAATCTTTTTCAACATTTGAACTATGACCAATATAATAACGACAATACTTTTTGCTTCTCAGGATATAAACTTTGTAATCTTCCATTATTTTGGTTTTTTCCGCTTCTTGCGGGATATTGCCAACAGCGATGACAAGACCGGTGCACTAAACCACTATCCGACTCCTCCAAACAAAAATTCAAAGACAAAATTTTGTCTCATCAAAAATTAAATAAGAATAATTTATTTAATTTCTGTACCTATTTTCGGATTTTCTTTTTTTCCGACAAAAAAAATATAAATAATATCCAATATTGCCAAAGTGTTCACAATAAGCAATATAATAAACCACCATTTACTATCATTTTTTGCCGCTAACCAAAGAGCGTATCCTTTCCATGGGATAACCCACAAAATTAGCGACAATATAATCCATGGATTTTGTTGTAATAATTCCATATTAGTAGATATTATCAGAATAAATATATAAATCAAAAAATCTTTTTGACTTATTTTGTTTGTTATGTTATCATAAATAACAGATAAAAAAAGGGGTTAAAATGAAAAAAATTAAATGTCTTTACGAAAGACATAATGTTGAGATAACTCTGACGATTTGGGTTTTATTGGGGATTATCACGGCGTTGATAATGTAGAAAACCGTGCTATTTATTAATAGTGCGGTTTTATTTTTTTATAATTCATAAATTTGAGATATTATTAATATAATGAAAAAATTTCTTGGCTTGGATTTTGGTTCAAAAAGAATAGGGATTGCCATTTCCGATGATGACGGAAAGATTGCTTTTCCAAAAACTATTTTAAACAACGATAAAAAATTATTTGGAAACTTGGGAAAAATAATTAAATTAGAAAAAATTTCTGAAATAGTTTTGGGAGAATCATTAAATTACAAAGGAGAAAAAAATGAGATAATGAAAGAAATAGAAAAATTTAAATCAAAATTGGAAGAAAAATTTAATTTGCCAATATATTTTGAACAAGAATTTTTGTCGTCGTTTCAAGCAAGAAATGAGAAAAAATCAACAATGAAACAATTAAACAATGAAACAATGAAAATAGATGATTCTGCCGCGGCAATAATTTTGCAAAGTTATCTGGACAAGGAACAAGAAAACCAAAAAGCTAAAAAGCTAAAAAGCTAAAAAGCTAAAAAGCTAAAAAACTAAAAAACTAAAAAACAATAAAGTCCCCCTACGGAGGGATCTCCCACAGGGAGACAAAAAATATCAAAACAAAAAGATGAGACAAAAGATACAAAAAATAAATATTTTTTTAAAAATTACAAAGAAGGTCGTTTCAATTTTAATTTATCAAACATATCTTCTGCAATTTCAAGATTATTCAATCGACAGGTTTTTGGTTGATATAAAAAATTTTTTTAAAAATAAATTTAGGACTCTCGCTGGCAAAAAAATTGAATGGACAATTAAGATAAAAATAATTTTCTTTTTATCAGTTCTTGCTTTCTTGTCTTCTTATTTTCTTGTTTTTTTGTCTCTCAATCTAAATGTTTTGTTTTTTATTCTCCTGTTTTTGATTTTGTTTTTTGTTTTATCTCCGTTGTTTTTTATTTTTTTAATTTTTTCTACTCTTATCTTGTTTCCGTTCGATTTTATTTTCAAGGAAATTGTTATTTTAAGGGCTAAAAATAAGATTAAAAAATATCGTAAAAATATAAAAATAATTGCTGTAACAGGAAGTTATGGAAAAACAACAATGAAAGACGCGGTGAGCTTTGTCTTGTCAGAAAAATTTAATATTTTAAAAACAGAAGGAAATAAAAATACAATTTTGGGAATTTCTCGACTTATAAATAAAAAACTAAACGAGAAAACAGAAATTTTTATTATTGAAATGGCCGCATATAGAGTTGGGGACATAAAGAAACTTTGTAATTTGGTTTTACAGCCGGACATAAGCATTTTAACCGGCATAAACGAAAGTCATTTTGAAAGATTTAAAAAAATAGAAAATACAATAAATGCAAAATTTGAGATAGTTCAAAATTGCAAAGAAAACGGAATAATTATATTAAACGCAGACAATGAATTGGTTGTTCAAAATTTTAGAAAATATCTAAAAAACCAAAAAATTTATTTTTATAGTTCAAAAAATAATTCTCTCTCAAATTATAGATTTAATGAAAAAATTTTTTATGAAGACGGTTCTGGAATATATTTTGAAATAAAAGATGAATTCGAAAATCTCGGAGAAATTAAAACGCGACTTTTGTCCAATTATGTTATAGGTATAACAATGTCCTGCATGATTGTGGGCAAGGAATTTGGAATGAATTTTGACGAAATAAAAGGAAGAATAGAAAAATTACAACCGTCAGAACACCGCTTCCAAGCAATAGCGGCAAAAAACGATATTTTGATAATAGACGATAGTTATAATGGAAATCCGGAGGGAGTAAGAGAAGCAGTAGATGTTCTTTCTCTTTTTGCTGAAAGAAGAAAAATTTACATAACACCCGGATTGGCAGAGGTGGGAAAAAAGAATGAAGAAGTGCATTTAGAAATAGGTAAAAACCTCGCGGGAGTCGCGGACATGGTAATCCTGGAAAAAAACGAGGGCTGTAAATTTATAAGAAACGGACTTTTACAAAATAATTTTCTTAAAAAATATATAAAAGAATACGATTCAATTTTTGAGGCACACTTAGATTTGGATAATATACTTTTAAGTAGGGATGTTGTTTTGTTTCAGCGAGGAAGAAATGAATTTCTGTTTAAATGGATTGAAATGATGAAAAAGAACGCAGACTAACAATGCTGACTGGACGCGGACTCATGCGGACAAAATGCAAATAAAAAATAAATTTACTCGCGAAGGCACGGACGAACTTACAATGGTTGAATTTACAGCGGTTTAACCGCTGAATTTAAAAAGTTCTCAATGTGTTAATATTTATATGCATTTGATGTTTGCTGATTTTTAATTTTACATTGTCTCCCTACGGGAGATCTCTCGAAGGGATGATCATTTTTTACAACGTTAAATAATTTTGTCTCGGACAAAATTTCTGCTTTGCAGAATTTAACAGGGTAAATTTTGATTTTTACATTTTCAATTTACCATGATTTCTTTTGATGAATTTAAAAAACTAGATATTCGTATAGGAGAAATTTTATCTGTGGAAAAAATTCCGGAAACAGATAAATTAGTTAAATTGGAAGTGGATTTAGGTGAGGAAAAATCACGCCAAATTGTTGCCGGCATTGCGGAATTTTTTCCACAAGAACAAGAACTTGTTGGTAAACAAATTACAATTTTAGCAAACCTTGAACCGAGAATAATAAAAGGATACGAAAGCCAAGGAATGATTTTAGCGATAAAAGATGACAGCGGACTCTCTTTATTAATTCCATCCAAAAAAATGTTACCCGGAAGCAAGGTTTCTTAATAAAATAAAAATTTATCCCCCAACTTCTTTAGGAAATTATCAATAAATTGTATAATTAATTAAGAACCTCTGGGAGAAGTTCTTAATCCATAATTATTTTTTTGATTTAAACAACCTTCGTCGAAGATATCTTTTGTGAGGATATTTAAATTCATATTTTTTGAACATAAAAATGAGATTTGATAAAAAAAATAAAATTATAGACCGCATTTTTGGATTTCCACCTCCAAAATTTTTAAGAATGCCTGCGATTGGTGTTACTACTTCAGACCACTCAATAAAAGTGATGGAACTTTTACATTCTGGTAACCACATAGAGATAGGAAGGTATGGAGATATTCCTATACAAGAAAATGTGATGATTTCTGGCGATATAAAAGACAGAAAAAAACTAAAAGATATCCTTTCATCTATAAAAGAAAAATTTGGCATAGATTATATATACGCTTCCGTACCAGAAGAAAAGGCCTATCTTTTTAAAATAGAATTACCAAAGGAATCAATCAACAATATTAGAGAGAGTATTGAATTTCAATTGGAAGAATTTGTTCCGATTTCTTCAAAAGAAGCTGTTTTTGATTATGAGATAATAACCGAAAAGAATGATAACGGTAAAATAGAAGCAAATGTTTCTGCAATTTCAGAAAAATATATAAATGACTATTTAAGTATATTTCAAGAAGCCGGCATGATACCAATTTCATTTGAAATAGAAGCTCAAGCGCTTAAAAGAGCCGTAGTCCCTACAGGAGATTATGGAACATATATGATAATTGATATTGGAAGAACAAGGACTGGCATATCAATTGTAAGCGAAGGTTTTTTAAGATACACATCAACAGTTTCTCTTGGTGGCGACTCTCTTGTAACTGCGATTCAAAAACAAATGGGAATATCGTTTGAAGAGGCCGATAAAATAAAACAAAAATTTGGTTTTATAAAAGATGAAAAAAATACGGAATTGTACAAATCTCTGACAATAACAATGTCCGCTTTGGAAGAAGAAATAAATAAGAGATATTCTTATTGGAGTGAACATTCAGAAAGTATCAATAAACAGAAGAAAAAAATCCAAAAAATTATATTATGTGGTGGTAATGCGCACATTCCCGGATTTAAAGAATATTTATCTTTAAGAATAAAAACACCCGTTGAGATTGCAAACATTTGGACCAATGCTTTTTCTTTTGATGATTATATTCCAGAAATAAGTTTCAATTATTCTTCCGGGTATGCTTCAGTGGCGGGTCTCGTTCTCGGTGAAATGTATTAATTTTTTTATGGTAAATCTTTTACCCCAAAAAGAAAAAGAATTTATAAAGAAAGAATATTCAGCTCGACTGATTATTGTTTTTTTGATTTTGCTAATCATAACTATTCTACTGCTGGTTGTTTTTTTAATTCCGTCTTATATATCCCTGAGTGTAAAAGAAAGTACTGCAGTAGAACAAATAGATTTGATTAAAAAATCAATTTTAAATAAAGACAATGCAGACACAGAAAAAAAACTGAATTTAATTATGACCAAAATATCAATATTGGACAGAAACATTGATGAATACTCGCTTAAAGATGTTGTTTATGAAATTATAAAAAATAAACTCGACGGAATTCACGTCTCTGATTTTTTGTATAACAAAGTTCAGAAAAAAGATGGGATTGAAAAGGTTATCACAATTCAAGGAACATCCGACACGAGAGACGAATTGTTGAAATTCAAAGACCTTCTCGTCGGCATCAAATATTTTAAGGAAGTAAACCTTCCGTTATCAAATCTTACAAAAGAAACAGATGTTTATTTTTTAATAAACATTATCTTAGAAAATAATAAAAAAATAAATTAAACATGATTTTTTTCTCAAAGACAAAAAGAATATTGATTATTGTTTTGTCCATTACAATTTTAATGTTGTTTTTTGGTATCTTTTTTATTTTTTCTATATATAAAAAAAGAGACAGCGTTGCGAAACCAAGAGAAGATTTTTTAATCGAAATAAGAAAGGAAAGGCAACTAAATTTAATAAAAAAGATAATAAAAGAAACAGAAAAAGAGCAATCAAATTTGAATTTGTGTTTTGTAAACAGCAATGAAGTTGTGGATTTTATAAAATCAATAGAACTTATTTCTGAATTTTCCGGAGTTTCTATAGATATAAAATCTGTTGGTGTTGGAGATAGCGAATTAATAAAAAATACCAATGTAGAGACACTTATTGTTGAACTCACCACCCAAGGAACATGGAATGGCACGTTTAAATTTTTGTCGTTAGTTGAAAATATTCCATATGATATAACCATTGACAGGATGTCTATAAACAAGTTTACGGATGGAGAGAATAAAAAAGGTTTTTGGAGGTCAAACTTTACAATTAAAGCGATAAAAATATAAGACCAATCATGAACATTTCTTATATAAAAAAATATATAAAGAGAATATTTTTTTCTGAAAACGAGAGACGTTTCGGCCTCCACTCTAATCTTAAAAGAGATTGGAAAATAATAATAATTTTCTTTTTAATTATAAATTTTTTGACATTGATATATGGATATTATTTCTTCTATAAAACTGTTTCTGAGGACATTTTTGAAATGAAAAACGAAACAGAGTCAATAAACAACGGTAGTGATAAGATAACTGTTTTTGATAAAGATAAATTGATACAGGAATTGAAAAAATTTGAAAATAAGAATGGATGTTCAATAATGTCTGAAGAAAAAGAATTAAAAGCACTTGACCCGTCTTTGTAGTTTCTAAATATTAAAACAAAAAACAATCAAATCTGTGATTGTTTTTTGTTTATGTACTACAGCCCCACTTTTCAAACTAAAAGAAAAGTAGAACTGGGTTCGACCTTCGATTTTCTCTCCCAGAGAATCACAGATGATATAAAAATAGACATCAAAAAGATGTCCATTTTTAATCATGTGCCCTCGGGGGGAATCGAACCTCCATCTAGGGATTAGAAGTCCCTTGTTTTATCCATTAAACTACGAGGACATTTCATTTTGTGGGCGATGGAGGATTCTCCGATTACATACGGCTGGTGATTTTCTCGTTTTGCTTGCCTGACGGCTTCACAAAACATAGAAAATCCTTCGAATCCTCACACAAGCAAATAAATTTGCTTGTTCATCTACACATAAACCGCCTTTGGCGGTTTATTGTGGGCGATGGAGGATTCGAACCCCCGGCCTTGATGGTGTAAACATCCTGCTCTGACCAACTGAGCTAATCGCCCAAATATTATTTAATTTTTTCAAATTTGTTCTAATCTCAGCCCGAGGATGATCCGTCTCTGGCGGAAGCTGATTGCCCCTCACTCAAACAGTTTTATATTATAATAAAAAATACGATTAAACAACTTTGTGCTAATATAAATTTATGATTTTAGACGAAGTAAAAATAATATACGAAGATGAAAATATTGTTGCAATAAATAAACCAAGCGGCTTCGTTGTTCATTATGATGGGAAAACAGACGAACCAAACTTGTGTGATTGGATTTTAAAAAAATATCCTCAAATTGAAAACATCGGAGAATCACTGAAACTTAATGACGGCAAGGAAATAAAAAGACCCGGGATTGTTCATCGTATAGACAGAGAAACATCGGGTGTCCTTTTGATTGTGAAAAATCAAAAAACATTTTTGAATTTAAAAAACCAATTCAAAAACAGAGAAATTAAAAAAATATACAATGCATTTGTTTACGGAGAAATAAAAGAAAGTCATGGAATAATAAATAAACCAATCGGGAAAAGTAGAAAAGATTTTAGACAACGGTCTGCGTCTGATAAAGCAAGAGGGGAATTAAGAGACGCGATAACGGAATATAAAGTTTTAAAGAAAAACTCCTCAACAAAGCTCGGAGCAGGCAAGGATTTTTCTTTTGTAGAAATTAGTCCTAAAACAGGAAGAACGCACCAAATTCGTGTTCACTTTAAATTGATAAACCACCCAATTGTTTGTGATAAATTGTATTCGGGCAAAAGAGAATGCGCACTCGGTTTTGAGCGTTTGGCACTGCACGCGTTTTCTGTTGAATTTAAAAACACGAACGGAATTATTTTAAGGATAGAAGCGCCACTACCAAATGATTTTAAAAGAGCATTGGCATTTTTAAAATAAAAAATATTAAAATATTGCGGTAATTCGCTGTCTGTGTTAAATTATTCTCCATTATGGCCACAAAATTACCAACAAAATCAAATATAAGAATCTCTCCGGTAAACATGGAAGAAAGAAAAAATCTAGGTATTAAATCAGGCGACACAATTCGTGTCTGGCAAAAAATCCAAGATAAAGGAAAAACAAGAGTTCAGGCATTTGAAGGGATTGTTCTTGCGAAAAAACATGGAAATGAAGCCGGAGCTACTTTTACAATAAGAAGAGTTTTAGACGGAGTCGGTGTTGAAAAAATTTTCCCACTATATTCTCCGGTTATAGACAAAATTGAAATAACAAAAAGAGCAAAAGTAAGAAGAGCAAAACTTTATTACATAAGGGACAAAGCGTCAAAGGAAATTAAAAAACAGATGAGAAAAGCAAAAATGGTAGATATTTCTACACTAAGCGGGATAGACGAAAAGAGAAAGGAGGATGAAAAAAAGAAAAAAGATTTGGCCGATGAAGAAAACAAGAAAATTTTGAAAGAACAAGAAAATCAATCTATAGAAACAGAAGAAACAAAAAAGGAAGAACAAAAAAAAGAGGAATAAATTCTTCTTTTTTTGTTTGATTTGTGCCCGGAGCGGGATTTGAACCCGCACGCTCATAGAGCCACGGCCCTCAACCGTGTGTGTATACCATTCCACCACCCGGGCGTTTGTTTTATTATGCCAGAGTATAAATTATTTTCAAAAATTTGTTATTGCTCTTATTCTAATATAAAATGTTTTGCATGGTGGCTATAGTTTAGTGGTAAAACTTCGGTTTGTGGAACCGATATCGAGAGTTCGATTCTCTCTAGCCACCCCAAATGACCTGAATAATACCACTAATAATTCTTATAGTTTTTGAACTAATTGCAGATGTTTTTGCTAAAGAATGGTCTCTTGGGAACCGTTCCTTTTTCTTTGCAATTCTTGCTCTTTTTTCTTATCTTTTAGCTAATTCCTCTTGGCTCGTAGCTCTTAAATATGGTTCTGGTTTAGCTCGCGGTGCGGTTGTTTTTTCAATAGCTTCTGCAATATTAGCAGTGTTTATAGGACTAGTTTTTTATAAAGAATCATTAACCACGATTCAGACAGTGGGTGTTTTTATAGGATTAATTTCTCTCATTTTAATTTTTTGGGAATGAAAAACCTCTGGGAGAGGTTTTTCATTCATTTTTGTTTTTTAAAAAAATGATTTTGTATTATAATTTAAACATATAAGAAATAAAATAAAAAAAATGGAAAATCTTCAACTTTTGTCTATAATTTTGAACTCGCAATTGATATTATAGCCACATTGACCGCCCTAAAAGGACATAAATATTTTTAAATGTTAAATTCCGCCTATGGCGGAATTTAACATTTAAAAACTCTGTTGGTGGTTTCGTTTTTGATTTGGTAAACTTCATTATGTGAAAAAGATATCAAAAGCAATTGAATTTATAGCGAAAATTTTTTTTGACCTACCTTTTGTGAGTAAATGGATGAACAAACACCCGCGGGTATATCAGCAGCTTAAAGAACGACTGACGACAAAAAAATTTACAGGCCTCTCTCTTACCATTTTGGTGGCTGTTTTTTTGTACACCCTTTTTTTATTAATCGGTGTAACCCAAGATTATCTCGTAAATAATTCTTTGGTGTTGGCGGATATACGAATCACAAATCTTTTATATATTTTTCGCAACGATACACTTCTTCATATTTTTTATTTTATAACTTTATTTGCCGAATCACTCGTTATTATTTTTCTTTCTGTAATACTAAGTTTATTTTTATGGACTCACAAACAACGAATATATATATTTTCTCTATGGCTCGCTCTCGCTATTGGAGAAGGTCTGACTTTTCTTGGCAAATATATTTTCCACAGAGAACGACCGGATATTTTTTTAAGAACCATAACCGAGGACTCTTTTTCATTTCCAAGCGGACATGCCACGGCCGTAGTTCTTTTTTACGGTTTTTTATTTTATCTCATCATTCGGAGCTACACGTCTCTAAAAGTGCGAACAATAATATTCTCATCTCTGGTCTTATTTGTAGTATTAGTTGATTTGAGTCGTCTTTATCTTGGTGTCCATTATCTTAGTGATGTGATAGCAGGTAATCTTATTGGACTCACGGCTTTGATTTTATCAATTGGAATAACAGAATGGTTTATTGAAAAAAAACCGAAGATGGTTCCAAACAAAACCAAATCATTTCAAATTCCAATAATATTATTGATTGCAATAATTTCTGTTTTTGTTGTTTATTTTTTTTCTAATTCTCCTGTGAATAAAAATAAACCAATGGTGATTCAAAAAATAAAAATAGAAAATGTTTTATCTTTATTTAGTGATAAAAAATTATCTCATTTTACGGAAACCATAACGGGGAAAACTCAAGAGCCGATTAATTTAATCATTATTTCACCAGAATCATGTTTTGTGCAGAACATAGTTTTTGCAAATTGGGTTTTGGCCGAAGGCATATCATTAAACTCTACCGAACGTCTTGCTAAAACGGCTATACTAAATCAAACATACTCAACCGCTCCGATGACACCTTCATTTTATGGCGCGGAACCAAATGATTATGGTTTTGAAAAACAAACCGATAAAAATTCAGTAAGAGCGCGTCACCATACCCGTTTTTGGAAAACTACATATGAAACTCCGCTCGGTGTATTGTATGTTGGAACTGCGAGTTTAGACACGGGACTCAAGTGGGGTATTACACACGCCATTGCTCCAGACATTGATACAGAAAGAGATTTATTTGTGTCTGACACGCAGAAAGCAGGAGTTGTTACAGAAGAAAAACTTATACCGTTCGTTTCTCCAACGCTAGGAAAAAATTTTTCTGGCGACCAATTTTTTACTAACGGCAAGGCGGGATTCATCGTTTTTTCTTCTTGTGAAAAGTGAAATAATATTTTTTCTTTCTCGCCTGGTATACTTTTGTTGTATGAAAAAACCATACTTAAAAAAATTTGGAGTTATAAAAAATATAACGATTTGGATTGTAAACGGAAAATATATCCGCGAAAATTTTGATGAAGAATTTACAAATTTTGGACAACATTATTTTTTTCATTTTATTCCGACAAACGAATTTTGGATTGACAAAGAAAATAGTCCCGGAGAAGAAGAGTTTTTTATTCACCATCTTTTTGTTGAGTGGCGACTTATGCGACGCGGTATGAAATATAAAACAGCACTTGCACACGCTGATAGGTCTGAGCGCGCGGAGAGAATGAAGTCAGACACAGTTAAAGGGCTCAAACCTTTTCTTACAAACACAAAACTTATAAAGCGCATTCACAAGAAACAGATTGCATCATATAAAAACGGATTACAGATATGGCTTGTGCGCGGAAATCTCGTACGCGATTTTTATTTTATTGATTTTACTGAAGGCGGACATGACAATGTGTATTCATTTATTCCGAAAGATGAAGTTTGGATTGACGATGACCTTTCTCCACAAGAACGACGATTTGTTCTTCTTCATGAGGTTCACGAACGACGCTTAATGGCAAGTGGTTGGTTATATTCAAAAGCACACAGATCGGCTAACAAAATTGAGTTTGTGTGTAGAAATCATCCCTTTTTACTTGCAAAAAAACTTCATGAGGAATTTAAATCAAAAAC
>ERZ1292623.3384-Hain-H51-01um-R1-3384-length-13635-cov-9_pt1 | contig 13635 bp, 10 predicted proteins | sample MGYA00564398_ERZ1292623 | MGnify/ENA primary metagenome ERZ1292623 (study PRJEB36523, sample SAMEA6512633) | groundwater metagenome | collected 2019-01-07 | study: AquaDiva: Metagenomics assemblies of 32 groundwater samples
GTTGCTTTCGAACGGCAACGCGGGCCCCGTAGAGGACGTGCTTCGCGTTCTCTAGGCGGCCGACAACTAATCCGTGCCGCGCTCGCGCGCCGTCTTGGTCACGTTCTCCTTGAGTTCCGGCGCGTTCGGTTTCACGCGCACACTCTTGGCCGGGATGCCGACGTAGACGTGGTAGGGTCGCACGTCCTTGGTGGCCAGCGCCATCGCGCCCACCATGGCGTTCTCGGCGACGTGCACGCCGGCCAGTACGGTGGCGTGGTAGGTGATGCGCACGCCGTCTTCGAGCACCGTCGTCGCATTCGTGACGTCACGCTGCTCAACGATCGAGTGCGTATGGCTGTAGATGTTGGCGTAGTCCGAGATCGAAACCTTGTTGCCGAGTCGGATGCCGCCGCGATCATCGAGCAGCACGTGGCGATGGACCACGACATCGTCGCCCACTTCCATGTTGTACCCGAACGAGAACTCGGTGTTCTGGAAGCATTTGAAGTTCCCGCCGCACCTCTTGAAGATGTGAGGTGCCAACGCGCGTCTCAGCAGCACGCCCAGCCACACATTCTGCCCACCGGCTACCGTGCGATCGAACGAGTACCACAGCCACAGCAGTGGTTTCACGCGCTGGAACTTCTCGTTGTCGCAGTCGCCGTAGTATTCCGGCTCGAGCGTGACGTTGCGAGGATCGGTGCTGGCCAGTGCCAGTCGCGTACCCGGGGGAACCTTCGGGTCGTTGACCGCTGTTTCCCAATTGCTCGCGTACTCCGGAAACGTCAGGTCGGTCAGGGTTTGACGGCATAACTCGGCGCGGTCGCACCTGGAATTCCCCAGCGCGGCGGCGATCTCCTCAACCCACGCGCGGCCGGCACCCTCGACTCTCGGCTCGTCGATCTTCTTCAGCGGCAGGAAGGCCATGGGCTAATAGGTATCCGTCGTTTGCGTCACCAACGCAACTACCGCTTCGGCCAGTTCATCGCGCCCCTCACCGGTCACCGCGCTGAACGGAATCATCTGGTCGGCCTCGATGCCGGCTTGCGCCGCGAGTGACGCCAGGCGCGCATCCCTCGCGGACTTGGTGAGCTTGTCCACCTTCGTCACCACGATGATGGCCGGCGTGCCAAGCTCGGCCAGGAATTCCAGCATTTGCAGATCCTCGGGGCTGGGCTCGTGCCGGGCGTCGAGCAACAGCACGATGCCGCGAAGGCCCGGGCTGCCGCGCAGCACGCCTTCGATCAGCGGCCTCCACGCCGCCCGCGTGTCCTTCGAAACGCGCGCGTAGCCGTATCCGGGCAGGTCCACCAACACGAACTGGTCATTGACCTGGAAGAAGTTGACCTCGCGCGTCCGTCCCGGCGTGTTGCTCACGCGGGCGAGCTTCTTTCGCCGCACGAGTTTGTTGAGCAGCGACGACTTGCCGACGTTGGATCGGCCCGCGAACGCGACTTCCGGAAGGGAATGCTCGGGGCGCCAGCCGCCGGGCGCGGCCAAGCCTCCCAGGAACTCGAGATGCTTGATGACCAACGGATCCCGGACCGGGTTGGGCACGGACGCGTCCTACTGGGCCAGGGACGCCGCGGTGGGAGCGTCGCCGGCGAACGCCGGTATCGCCCGGCTACCGGCCAGCGCAATGGTCAGCACTTCGTCCATCGTGCGCACCGGATGGAACGTCAGCCCGTCGCGCACTTCCGGCGGGAGATCGGGCAGGTCACGCGCGTTCTGCCACGGGATCACGACGTGGCGAACCCCAGCTCGCAATGCCGCGACCGCCTTCTCCTTCAAGCCGCCGATCGCAAGTACGCGACCGCGCAGCGTGATCTCGCCCGTCATCGCCACGTCGCCACGGAGCGCGACGCCCGTGAGCGCGCTGACGATGGCTGCCGCGATCGCGATGCCGGCCGACGGGCCGTCCTTGGGAGTGGCGCCGGCCGGGATGTGGATGTGCAGATCGCGCGTCCTGTGGAACTCATGCTCCAGACGCATCGCGTCGGCGCGCGAGCGCGCGTAGCTCAGCGCCGCGCTGGCGGACTCCTTCATCACCTCGCCCAGGGTGCCGGTGAGCTGCAGCCGTCCCCGACCCGCAACCGTGCTCACTTCGATTTCGAGCACCTCGCCGCCAGCGCTCGTATAGGCCAGTCCGTTCGCCACGCCAACGCGGTCTTCCAGCACCAGGTCGGACGGATCGTGCGGCGCCGTGCCCAGGAGGACCGCGAGATCCGCCGCGCGCACGACATCCGTGGCGCCTGTCTGTTCGACTCGGCGCCGCGCCAGCTTGCGTGCCACGCGCGCGATCCGGCGCTCCAGGTCGCGGACGCCGGCTTCGCGAGTGTACCCGTGGATGATCGCGGGCAGTGCATCGGCGTCCCACGCGGTCTCCTCGGGCGTCAGTCCGTGCGAGCGAAACTGCCGCGGCACCAGAAACTGGCGCGCGATCGCCACCTTCTCCTGGTCCAGGTATCCCGAGAGCCGGATGATCTCCAGGCGATCGCGCAACGGCTCCGGAATCTGCGGCAAGTAGTTCGCGGTGGTGATGAACAGCACCTGCGACAGGTCGTAGTCGACTTCGAGATAGTGATCGTTGAAGGCATGGTTCTGCTCCGGGTCCAGCACTTCGAGCAACGCGCTGGCCGGATCGCCGCGATGGTCGTGGCCCAGCTTGTCGATCTCGTCCAACAGCATCACCGGGTTCACAGTCTCGGCGCGGCGCATGGCCTGGATGACGCGCCCCGGCATTGACCCGATGTAGGTGCGGCGGTGGCCGCGGACTTCGGCCTCGTCGCGAACGCCGCCCAGCGACATGCGCACGAACTTGCGGCCCATGGCGCGGGCGATGGACCGGCCGAGCGACGTCTTGCCCACCCCCGGCGGCCCGACGAGACACAGAATCGGCCCTTCGAGCTTGCCGGCCAGCGCCAGCGCGCCGATGTGGTCCAAGAGGCGGTCTTTCACGTCCTCGAGGCCATAGTGGTCTTCGTCCAGGATGCGTCGCGCGTGCGCGACATCCAGGATGTCATCCGTTCGCGTGCTCCACGGCAGCGCCAGGATCCAGTCCACGAAGTTGCGCGAGACGGTGTGCTCCGGATGCAGCGGCGACGTGCGGCGCAGCTTGCGGATCTCGCGTGCTACGCGTGCCTTCACGGCCTCCGGCAGCCCGCGTGCTTCCACCTGCGCGTCGAGTTCGGCCAGGTCGTCGTCATCGTGGCCCAACTCCCGATGGATGACCTTGAGCTGTTCCTGGAGATAGAACTCGCGCTGGTTCTGGAACAAAGAACCGCGCACGTCCTCGTCGATCTTCCGCTCAAGGCGAAGCAACTCGTTCTCGGCGGACAGCACGTCAATCAGCGCGCGGAGCAGGGGTTCCGGAATGTCTGTTTCGAGGAGGCGCTGGCGCGTCTCCGGATTCACGGCGAGGTGCGCGGCCATGCCGTACGCCTGGCGCTCGATGCCCTCGGCCGCCTGGACGATCGTGACGACTTCCGGCGGAATGCGGCGCTGGAGGGCCACGTATTCCTCGAACGTCGTGATGACGCTGCGGGCCAGTGCCTGGAGTTCGGGAGTGTCCGCCGGCGGCGTCGCGCCGGCCGCACCGATGACCGCGCTCAGGTGGCTGCTCTGCGACACGTAACGCGTAACCTTGCCGCGGTGCAGACCCTCGAGCAGGACGCGCGTGCTGCCGTTGCCGAGCGGTGTCAGCTGGTTGATTCGCGCCACCACGCCGACCCGGTACATCTGTCCGGCGCTCGGTTCGGCGACGTCGCCGTCGCGCTGCGACACCAGAAAGAGCCGGCCGTCCGCGGCGGAGGCCGCGTTGACAGCCGCCAGCGACGCTGCACGACCCACCACCAACGGCATCACGACGTGGGGGAAGAACACCACGTCGCGCAGGGGCAGGACGGGGAGCCGCGAACCGCCCGTGTCCGGGCCGGCGCCGGTGGCGCCCTCCCGTCGGCCGCGCGTCACGCCTCTTTCTTCTTGCGCTGCGGCGAAATCTCGAGGAGCGGCTGCGTGCCGGGGTTGAGGACGGAGCTCTCGGTGACGCGCACCTCGACGACGTCCTCGCGCGTCGGTAGATCGAACATGACGTCCGTCAGGATCTCCTCGACGATAGCGCGGAGACCGCGCGCGCCCGTGCCGCGCTTGAGCGCTTTCTGCGCCACCGCGCGCAACGCGGCTTCGTCGAAGTTGAGTTCGACTTCCTCGAGTTGGAACAGCTTTCGGTACTGCTTCGTCAGTGCGTTTTTCGGCTCCTTCAGGATTCGCACGAGCGAGCCCTCGTCCAGCGATTCGAGCGCCACAACGACCGGCAAGCGACCCACCAGCTCCGGAATCAGGCCGTAGCGCAGCAAGTCGTCCGGCTCTACTTCAGCGAAGGGATTCTTCTTGCGCTCCGCCGGCTTGTCATCGGTCAAGTCCGCAAACCCGATCTGGCGTCGGCCGGTGCGGGCCTCGATGATCTTCTCCAGGCCGTCAAACGCGCCGCCGCAAATGAACAGGATGTCCTTCGTGTTGATCTGGATGTATTCCTGCTGCGGATGCTTGCGTCCCCCCTGGGGCGGGACGGACGCAACCGTGCCTTCCAGGATCTTGAGCAGGGCCTGTTGCACGCCCTCGCCCGACACGTCGCGCGTGATGCTGGGGTTCTCCGACTTGCGCGCGATCTTGTCGATCTCGTCGATGTAGACGATGCCGCGCTCGCACTCGGCGACGTTGAAGTCTCCGGCCTGAAGCAGGCGCACCAGGATGTTCTCGACGTCTTCGCCGACGTAGCCCGCTTCGGTCAACGTGGTGGCGTCCGCGATGGTGAAAGGGACGTCCAGGATCCGGGCCAGCGTCTGGGCCAGCAGCGTCTTGCCGACGCCGGTGGGCCCGATGAGCATGATGTTGCTCTTGTCCAACTCGACCTCGTCCTGCACCGAGGACGAATTGATGCGCTTGTAGTGGTTGTAGACCGCGACCGAGAGCGCTTTCTTGGCCTTTTCCTGGCCGATCACGTACTGGTCCAGGACGTCCTTGATCTCGGGGGGCGTCGGGACCTGCGTGATCGCTTCAGCAACCTCGCGCTCTTCGTCCTCCGCGAGGATCTCGTTGCAGAGCGCGATGCATTCGTTGCAGATGTAGACGGACGGGCCCGAAATGAACTTCCGGACCGAGTCCTTCGACTTTCCGCAGAACGAACAGCGCAGATGTTTGTCGTGCGACATGACTTGGCTCTGCTAAAGACGGCCGGCCGCTACGGCCCACGCCCTCGGGGGCTCATTGGAATAAAGACCCGTTCTCGGGGGTGGTCAATGGAGACGACCCAGTGGTTTGAAGGTTATTCGGGAAGGAGAGAGGAGAGAGGAGAGAGGAGAGAGGAGAGAGGAGAGAGGAGAGAGGAGGGGGGACAGGGGAGGCCGAAGCTACTCCACTCTCCTCTCTCCTCTCTGCAGTTATCGGTTCTCCGCCTGCGCTTTGATAACCTGGTCGCTGACGATCTCGGCTTGGTTGGAAATGACGGTGTCGATGATCCCGTAGGTCTTGGCCTCGTCCGCCGACATGAACCGGTCCCGGTCCGTGTCCTTCTCGATCCGCTCCACCGGCTGGCCGGTGTGCTTGGCCATGAGCTCGTTGAGCTTGGAGCGGAGATACAGGATTTCCTTCGCCTGGATCTCGATTTCCGACGCGCTTCCGCCGCCGCCGCTTTGCGACGGTTGATGGATCATGATGCGCGAATGGGGCAGGGCAAACCGCTTGCCCTTCCGGCCCGCCGACAACAGGAACGCCCCCATGCTGGCCGCCAGTCCCATGCAGATCGTGTTCACCGGCGACTTGAGGTACTGGATAGTGTCGTAGATCGCGAGACCCGAGGACACGCTGCCGCCCGGTGAATTGATGTACAGGTAAATGTCCCGTTCCGGATTGTCCGCGGTGAGGAACAGGAGTTGCGCGATGATGATGTTCGCGACGTCGTCGTTCACGGGTGTGCCCAGGAAGACGATCCGGTCCATCAGCAATCGCGAGAAGATGTCGTAGCTGCGTTCACCGCGGCTCGACCGTTCGATGACGTAGGGCGGATAGATCGTGGACATGGGTTCGTGACTCGTTTTTCGTGACTCGTTCATTCGACAGTGTTCCTCTCCAGCAACCACTTGAAGACTTTCTCTTCCGTGATTGCCCGTTCGATTTCCTTGATGCGGCCCGCCTTCTGCAACGACGCATACACCTGGCCGGGGTCCGCATTGCGACCCTTGGCGACTTCGGCGACGCGGTCATCGATATCCGATTCCGATGCCAAGAGCTTCTCGGCCTCGGCGATGGTGTCAATGATCAGGTCGCGGCGAACCTGGCGTTCGGCGACCGGCCGGAACTCCGCGTTGAACTTGTCCTTCTCAGCTTCCGGAACCTGGTACGCCTGCATGTAGCCATCCACGAGCTGCTTCACCCAGCTGGGTGGCACGTCGAACGTGTTGGCCTGCACGATCTGGTCGACGAGCTGCTGGCGAATGCCGGCGTCCGCCTCGCGCTCGGCGTGCGATTCCAGGTCCTTGCGCACGGCACTGGTGAGAGCCGCCAGGGAGTCGAAATCGCCGACCTCGCGCGCGAACGCATCATCGAGATCGGGTAACGCCTTGCGCTTCACTTCCTGCAGCGTGACGCGCACGGGCTTGGACTTGCCGCGCTGGTTCTCGTCCGGGAAGTCGTCCGGCCATCGAACGCTGTCCTCCTTGGTCTCGTTCGGCGCGAGCCGCATGATCAGCTCTTCGATACCGGGAATGGCCTGGCCGCCACCCAGCACCAGGCGGTACTCCTTGCCCTCCGGCAATTCCCCTGTTGCGTCGGCTGTGGACAGGAGCACGGTGACCATGTCGGTCGGGCCGGCCTTCTCGGTGACTGGCGTCCAGTTGGCGCGTTGGTCGCGCAGCTGATCGATCTGCTCGCGGACGCTGTCGTCGGTCACCGGCGTCCGCGGACGCGTGAGCTTGAAGCCCTGGGTCCGGGCGAGTCTCACGTCGGGCCGCAGTTCCACATGGAGTTCGAACGTGAGCGGCTTGCCCTCGTCGAATTGCACGTCGTGCAGGTGCGGCGTCGCGGCCACCTTCAACTGCTCGCGGGCGATGACTTCCTGGTAGGCGTCCTGAAGAATCGCTTCCAGCGTCTGCTGACGGATGACGTCCTTGAAGCGCTTGCGCACCAGCGCGGCCGGCGCCTTGCCGGGTCGGAAGCCGGGCAGGCGGGCCTGGGAGGCGTAGCGGCGGGTGGCCAGTTCCTCGGCCTGCTGCACCTCTTCGAGCGGCACGGACACCTCAAGCAGGCGCTCTACGCCCTCGTTCTTCTTCGTCTTGATCTCGATTTTCACCTTGGAAAACTAACCCCATCTCGCGGTTTTCAGTGTGCCGACGCGAGGCGAGTCATGCGGGAGCCGGGACTCGAACCCGGAAGTCTTGCGACACAGGATCCTAAGTCCTGCGCGTCTGCCAGTTCCGCCACTCCCGCAAAACAAGAAGCCGGGCGCTGAGGTCAGCGCCCGGCTTCTGACCTTCAGGCGCCTTGTCCTATTGGTCCAGCGATAGGTTGACGACCTTCGTCGAACCGCTGCGCATGCTGTAGACGACGAGCGTCAGGACATCGCCACCTTTCACGGCCTTGACCACGGCCTCGAGGTCCGACGCTGACCGGATGTCGCGCTTGGGGTGCAACGTCTGAATAATGATGTCGTCATTGGCCAGGAGTTCCCGGTACGACGGCCCGCGCGGAGACACCGCCGTCACCATGAGACCGCGCCGGTACTCGTCCTTCACGTTGGCCGCGCTGGCCACCTCGTCGGACACGGGCTGTACCGTGATGCCCAAGCGGTCGTAGCTGCGTGAGTCGCGCCGGGATGGCTCCGTGTTGCCGCGGACGTTGGACGCGACCGTCTCATCCGCGGCCGGGGGCTCCGTTAGCCTCACCTTGAACGACTTCTTTTCACCGAAGCGCATGGCTTCGATGTCGATGACCTCTCCCGGCTTGAATCCACGCACCACGCGCTGCAACTCGGCCACGCGGTTCACGCGCTGGCCGGCGGCGTTGACCACCACGTCACCCACCTCCATGCCTGCTTTGCGCGCCGGGCTCGACTCCGCCGGCTCGAATGACTGGATCTTGACGCCGCGAATCTCCGCGAGGCCCGCGGCGCGCGCATCCGCCGGGGAAACCTCGTCGATCGTTACGCCGAGCAAAGCGCGCCGCACCCGCCCGTACTCGCGCAGGTCGTTCATCACGACGCGGGCGAGCGAAATCGGAATCGCGAATCCGTAGCCGGCGTTGAACCCGGTGGAACTCGCGATGGCGCTGTTGATGCCAATCACTTCGCCGCGGATGTTGACCAGGGGTCCGCCGGAATTGCCGGGGTTGATGGCCGCGTCCGTCTGGATGAAATCCTGGATCGCATAGCGGTTCGGCGATCCGTCTGGACTGGGCAGTGCCAGCCGCGAGCGGCCTTTCGCACTCACGATGCCGGCGGTGACCGTGAAGTCGAGGCCGAGCGGATTGCCGATGGCCACGACCCATTGTCCGACCCGCATCGTCTCGTCGTCACCCAAGGCAACCGTCGGGAGGTCGCTGCCTTCCACCTTGATGAGCGCTACGTCCGTCGTCGGATCGCGGCCGATGACCCTGGCCGGGAACCGCCGGTTGTCCAGCAGCGTCACGGTCACGCGGTCAGCGTTGGCCACCACGTGGTTGTTGGTGAGGATGTAGCCGTCTTTCGTGACGATGAAGCCGGATCCCGTGCCGGTGCGCGGTTGCTGATCCTGCTGCTCGAAATTCCGGAAGAACTCCTCCATTCCCGGCGGAACATTCCGGCGCGTCTGGCCGCGGCGTGGTTCCAGCTGCTCGGCCTCGATCGACACGACGGCCGGTGTGACATGCTCGGCGATGGCTTCGAACGCCGAACCAGTCTCGTCCAACGACTTCACGGACGCTGTCATCGGCTTGGCCGCCAGGGCCGTTCGGGCCTGCGCCCAACTGAGCTTGGTCAGGTCGAAGCCTGACGCGAACACGAGGCCGCTGGCAAACGCGACTGCCACCGCGGCGATCAACGTAAGACGAAATCTGAAACTCATGGATACACGCTACTCCGTTTGGGGCGGTTCAACAATTGGTCACCGGTCACGTCTTTTTGGTTTCATCCACAATCTCGTAGTCCGCCTCGACGACGTCCTCCTTCTTGGCGTCAGGCTTGGCATCGGGCTGACCGCCATCCGGCGTGCCGGCGTCGCCCGCGGGCGGTTCCGACTTGTTCTGTGCGTAGAACGACTGGCCCGCCTCGGCGAACGTCTTGGAGAGGTCCTCCTGCGCCGCCTTGATCTCCGCTACATCATCGCCACGCAGTGCCTTGCGTGCCCGCTCCACGGACGCCTCCAGTTTGGTCTTCAGTTCCGGCGGCAGTCGATCGGACCACTCCTTCGCGTTCTTCTCCACTTCATACGTCATGGAGTCGAGACGGTTCCGGAGGTCGATCTCCTCCCGCTTCTGCTTGTCGTCCGCCGCGTTCTTGTCGGCCTCCTTCACCATGCGGTCGACATCGGCGTCAGACAGTCCGCTCGAGGCCTCGATGCGAATCTTCTGCTCCTTGCTGGTCGCCTTGTCCTTTGCCTGGACGTGCAGGATGCCGTTCGCGTCGATGTCGAACGTGACTTCGATCTGCGGCACTCCGCGGGGAGCCGGCGGAATGCCCGTCAACTGGAACTTGCCGATGGTGCGGTTGTCGCGCGCCAACGGCCGCTCACCCTGAAGCACGTGGATCTCCACTTGCGTCTGGCTGTCGTCTGCCGTTGAGAACGTCTCGGTCTTCTTGGTCGGGATCGTCGTGTTGCGCGGAATGAGCACCGTCATCACGCCGCCCAGCGTCTCGATGCCGAGCGACAGCGGGGTGACGTCAAGCAGCAGGACGTCCTTTTGCTCGCCCGTGAGTACCGCACCCTGGACTGCGGCGCCGATGGCCACCACTTCGTCCGGGTTCACACCCTTGTTCGGATCCTTGCCGAAGTAGCCCTTCACGATCTCCTGAATCTTCGGGATGCGGGTGGAGCCGCCGACGAGCAGCACCTCGTCAATGTCCTTCGGCTCGAGGCCGGCGTCCTTGAGCGCCTGCTTCATCGGCGCCAGCGTGCGCTGGATCAGGTCATCCACCAGCTGCTCGAACTTGGCGCGCGACAGCGTGTAGTGCAGATGCTTGGGGCCGGCGGCGTCCGCCGTGATGAACGGCAAGTTGATGTCCGTCGACATGGTCGTCGACAGCTCCATCTTGGCCTTTTCGCCCGCTTCCTTCAGGCGCTGCAGCGCCATCGGGTCTTTGGAGAGGTCGATGCCCTGGTCCTTCTTGAACTCCGCGACGATCCAGTCGATGACACGCTGGTCGAAGTCGTCGCCACCCAGGTGCGTGTCGCCGTTCGTGGACTTCACTTCGAATTGCCGCGAGCCTTCCACCTCGTACAGCTCCAGCACCGAGATGTCGTACGTGCCGCCACCAAGGTCGAACACGGCGACCTTCTCGTCCTTCTTCTTGTCGAGGCCGTAGGCGAGCGCGGCAGCGGTCGGCTCGTTGATGATGCGGAGGACGTCCAGTCCGGCAATCTTGCCGGCGTCCTTGGTGGCCTGGCGCTGCGCGTCGTTGAAGTACGCTGGTACCGTCACGACCGCTTTGGTGACCGTGTGTCCGAGGTAGTCCTCGGCGGTCTGCTTCATCTTCTGCAGGATCATGGCCGAGACTTCGGGCGGGGAATACCGCTTGCCCTGGACTTCGACCGTGGCGATATCGTTGGCGCCGGAAACGACCTTATATGGAACGCGCTTGGTCTCATCGCCGACCTCGTTGGTGCGGCGGCCCATGAAGCGCTTGATCGAGAAAACGGTGTTCGTTGGGTTGGTGACCGCCTGGCGCTTGGCCACCTGGCCCACGAGACGCTCACCGTCCTTCGTAAAGCCGACTACGGAAGGCGTGGTTCGGCCGCCCTCGGCGTTTGGGATGACGACGGGGTCGCCGCCCTCCATCACTGCAACGACGGAGTTCGTTGTCCCCAAGTCGATACCAATCACTTTGTCAGCCATTTAATCCTCAGGTTCGGTTAGAGTTATCCGTCACAGCCTGAAGCAAGTCCGGGACCTGCCATTTCGGCCATTTTGGCAGGTTTCCTGATGCTGATTCCGACATGTTACCCATCAGCGACGACAATCCGACTGTCACTACGCCGTGGATGACGTATTCGATCATCGCGGCGACCTTGGCGAGCTGGTTTCTGGTGCAGGGTGCCGGCGGCGATCCGGCCCTCGTCTACAGCGTGTGTGACAAGGGGATGGTGCCGGCGGAGCTGACCGGACTGCGCCCGATCGGCTATGCGGTGCCGATCGCCCGAGGTTTGGACTGCGTGGTCGACAACAACGCCATCAACTGGCTGACTCCCATTACCTCGATCTTTCTGCACGGTGGCTGGGGTCACCTGTTGGGGAACCTGTGGTTCTTCTGGGTTTTCGGGAACAACATCGAGGACAGCATGGGGCCCAAGCGGTTCGTGGCCTTCTACCTCGTGTGTGGGATACTCGCGGCGTTGGCTCACGTGATCAGTTCTCCGAGCTCGGCCATCCCCACGGTGGGCGCTTCGGGAGCGATCTCAGGGATCATGGGCGCCTACCTCGTGCTGTTCCCCAAGGCGCGCGTGAACTTGCTGTTCTTCTTCGTGGTTTTCATCAAGACAATTCCGGTGCCGGCATGGGTCGCGTTGCTCTGGTGGTTTGGCTGGCAGGCGATCTCGGCGCTGCCGGCACTGGAGGGTGCGGGTGACACGGGCGGGGTGGCGGTCTGGGCCCATATCGGCGGCTTCATCGCCGGGGTGTTGCTGATTCGATTCTTCGCGGATCCGGTGATGTTGGCTCGGCGTCGGCAGGTGCACGCCGAGCGGTATCCGGATCTGGCGTCGTCCTGATTTGTGCTTTCGTGTCGCCCGGGTGACTTTTGGGTCCCGGGACGCACCCAGAAAGCCAGCCACTCATACCAGCGACGTACCATGTTTGGACGCCTCATCCCGCGCGATCAGGAGTTTTTCTCGCTGTTCAATGAGCTGTCGACTCATCTGGTTGAGGCGGCGAAGCTCCTGAACGAGCTGTTCGCGCAGCCTGAAAAGACGGCGGACAAGGTCAAAGCCATCAAGGTCGTGGAGCATCGCGCGGATCAGATCACACTGGAGATTGCCGCGCGAATCGACCGCAGTTTCGTGACGCCGATCGATCGCGAGGACATCCACGCACTCGCGACTCGTCTGGACGATGTGATTGACCTTCTGGACGGAACGGCGCGCCGCGTTGAGATGTTGCATGTGGGCATGCAGGTACGCGAGCCGGCCAAGCGGATGTCGCGACTGCTTCTGGAGGCCGCGGAGTTTCTCCAGAAGGGAGTTGCCGGGCTGCGAAAGCCGAATGACGTGAAGGCGGCCGCCATCGAGGTAAAGCGCATCGAGGAGGAAGGCGACGCCGTGTACCACGAGGCGGTCGGTGCGTTGTTCCAGGGGAACCCTGATCCGCTGGACGTCATCCGCTGGATGGAGCTGTATGACGTGCTCGAGGAGACCATCGACAACTGCATGGCGGTGGTGCACTCGATGCAGAGCATCTCGATGAAGAACGCGTGATCACGTACGTCCTCGCGATCGTTCTGATCGCGTTCGTTTTCGACTTCATCAACGGCTTCCACGACTCCGCGAACTCTATCGCGACTGTGGTGGCAACGCGGGTGTTGTCGCCGTTTCAGGCCGTGGCATGGGCCGCCTTTTTCAACTTCGTGGCTCTGTTTGTCGCTGGGACGGCGGTGGCGAGGACGGTGGGCAGCGGGATGATCGATGTGAAGATCGTGGATCCGAACGTGATCCTCGGCGGGCTCCTCGGCGCCATCGTGTGGAACCTCATCACCTGGTACTTCGGCCTGCCATCCAGTTCATCGCACGCGCTGATCGGCGGCTACGCTGGGGCCGCCGTCGCGAAGGCAGGTATTGCGGCGATCACATGGGGCTCGAAGTGGGTGCTCATGCTCGCGTTCATCGCGTTGTCCCCGATCATAGGCATGGTTCTCGGCTCTGTACTCATGATTCTCGTCTCGTGGCTATTTCATCGGTCAAACCCGGGCAAGGTAAACCGGTATTTTCGCTACGCGCAGCTCGTGAGTTCCGCGGCGTTTTCGCTGTCCCATGGCGCCAACGACGCGCAAAAGACGATGGGGATCATCGTGGGACTCCTTGTGTCTTCGCAGACGCTGTTCGCATCGGAGACGGGTTGGTTGCAGCACCTTTACCTGCAGGACGCCAAAGTGATTCCGTATTGGGTCATGGCGGGCGCCCACCTGGCGATCGCGGCTGGCACGTTTTTCGGCGGATGGCGAATCGTGCACACGATGGGCTCGCGCGTCACGCGATTACGGCCCGTGGGCGGTTTTTGCGCCGAGACAGGCGGTGCACTGAGCATTCTTCTAGCCACGCGCTTCGGCATTCCCGTTAGCACCACGCACACGATTACGGGCTCGATAGTCGGTGTTGGCGCCACGCAGCGTGCGCGCTCCGTGCGCTGGAATGTCGCGGGACGGATCGTGTGGGCCTGGATCCTCACGATTCCCGCCGCCGCGTTCATGGCGGCGATCAG
>ERZ1292623.3385-Hain-H51-01um-R1-3385-length-13635-cov-5_pt1 | contig 13635 bp, 15 predicted proteins | sample MGYA00564398_ERZ1292623 | MGnify/ENA primary metagenome ERZ1292623 (study PRJEB36523, sample SAMEA6512633) | groundwater metagenome | collected 2019-01-07 | study: AquaDiva: Metagenomics assemblies of 32 groundwater samples
ATCAACCTCAAAGGAGAATTTAGGGATTTTTATAAATTAAGAGTCGGAGATTGGAGGGTTTTTTACAAAGCTGACTGGACCAAGAGTATTATTTATATTTGCATCATCGAACGCAGAGATAGAGCCTACAAAACCAAATGAGCCCCGAAATTGAAAAACTTTCCGAGTTCGATAACCACGAACTCGTTTCCTATTTTCACGATGCCAAAACTGGTCTTCGCGGTTATATCGCGATCCACAATACCAACCTTGGCCCATCAGCCGGCGGCACACGTTATTGGGCGTATAAAAGCAAAGAAGATGCCTTAAAAGACGCTCTCCGACTTTCAAAAGCGATGACTTACAAATGTGCTCTTGCCGGCGTACCCTACGGTGGCGCCAAGGCTGTCATCATTGCTGATCCCAAAAAACCCAAAACTAAAGAATTCCTAAAAGAATACGCCCGTCAAATAAATCTTTTAAACGGCAACTACATCACCGGCGAAGATGTTGGCATTGATCAGCGCGACGTCGATATCCTTTCTGAAAATTCTAAATTTATCGTCGGTCATAGCAAAAAAGGCGGGGATCTTGGTCCTTGGGCCGCACTCGGAGTTTTCTCGGCGCTCAAGGGCGCGCTTGAAGCAATTTATAAAACTTCCGACTTGAAAGGCAGAACCGTCGCCATCAAAGGCCTAGGCAAGGTTGGCTTCAATCTCGCCAAGCATATCTATAAAAACGGCGGAGCGCTTATTGGCGCCGATATAGACCCTAAGGCTGTTCAAAAAGCTAAAAAATCTTTCCCAGGGATCAAAATCGTCGACAAATCCATCATTCACAAACAAAAGTGTGATGTTTACGCTCCCTGCGCCATGGGCGGAGAATTTAATCGAGAAAATATCAAAGAGCTAAAATGCGAAATTATTTGTGGTGGCGCTAACAATCAACTCGCCGAAGCAGTTGTTGGCAAACTAATTCATGAAAGAAAAATTCTTTACGTCCCAGACTACCTTGCTAACGCTGGCGGTCTGATCAATGTTGTTGGTGAGTTGCGCAAAGGCGGCTACAACCAAAATTGGGTTGAAAAGAAATGTTTAGCCATCCAAGGTACTGCCAAAAAAATTATTAAGCTTTCAAAAAAAGAGAAGAAACCGACTAGTGAGGTTGCCGACCGAGTTGCTGAAAAAATCTTTTCTAAGAAAAAGCGCGTCTCCGCCAAACCTATCAAAAGCTAATTTTCCTGCTATAATAAAGGGCAATGATTGGCAAGTCGGCGAAAAAAGATGCCGATAGTATTCTCAAGTCCCTAAGGACGAAGAAGTCAGATTTTTGGTCTCGCGAAAGAGAAAGAAACCCCCTTGCGCTTTTTAAAGAAGCGTCAAAGCGGGTTCCGGCTTACAAGGATTTTTTAAGAAAACACCGAGTTGATCCGGCCAAAATAAAAACTTTTAAAGATTTTGAGCTTCTCCCGACCACCGACAAAAAATCCTATCTTCGAGAATATCCACTTGAGAAGCTTGCTTGGGACGGCCACCTCAACAAGCCCATTGTTTATACCTCTACCTCCGGCTCGACTGGAGAACCCTTTTATTTTCCTCGTGAAGAAAAACTTGATTGGCAATACTCCATCCTCGCCGAAGAATTTTTAAAAAACAGTTCTTATGGCACCGGCGGACCAACTTTGGTCATTGTCGGCTTTGGTATGGGCGTTTGGATCGGCGGGATTATGACCTACAAGGCTTTCGAAATTGCTGCCCAGAGAAGTAACTTGCCAGTTTCTATCATCACTCCCGGCATCAATAAAAACGAAATCTTTCATGCACTTCGAACCCTCTCTCCTAATTATCGTGAGACGATTTTAATTGGCTACCCGCCTTTTATCAAAGATGTCTTAGACGAAGCGCACGAAGAGGGGATAAACTTGAAGAAACTCAATATGCGCCTACTCTTCGCCGCCGAATCCTTTACGGAAAAATTCCGCGACTATGTGGTTAAAAAAGCCGGCGTCAGAAACCCAATTCTCGACACTTTAAATATCTACGGCACCGCCGACATCGGCGCCATGGCCTATGAAACTCCAACCTCGATTTTGATCCGCCGCCTCGCTATGAAAAACCCCAAGCTCTTCAAAGATATTTTTCATGACGCGAATAAAACCCCAACTCTCGCTCAATACAATCCTAATTTTATGACCTTCGAAGCCTACGGCGAAGATATTCTTCTGACAGGCGACAACACTATCCCCCTTATTCGTTACGCTATCGGCGACCACGGTGGCGTAATGAATTTCGCCAGCATCTCGAAAAAACTTAAAGACAGCAATATTGATTTTAAAAAAGAATCCTTCAAGGCTCGAATATCTTCTCATGTCTCCGAAGCTCCATTTGCCTACGTGTATGAAAGGAAAGATTTCTCAACAACTCTTTATGGACTCCAAATTTATCCAGAGATAATTCGGGAAGTTTTATTAGATGAACCGCACGACCTCCATCTTACCGGTAAATTTTCCATGCTTACGAAATTTGATCGCAAGAATAATCAATACTTGGAGATTAATCTAGAGATGAAAAAGGGCAAAAAAACCAACAAGCAAATCGAAAAACATTTATTAGAAACAATCGTTTTGAATTTAAGAAAGAAAATTTCAGAATTTCGTGAACTTCATAATCATTTAGGTGAACGTGCTCTGCCCAAAATCATTTTTTGGCCGCATGAACATCAGCTTCACTTCCGACCGGGTATAAAACAAAAATGGGTCAAAAAAGAAAACAAAAAATGAAACCAATAAGATTAGATTTAAAAGCGGAGAGCTTAGAAAGCTTCAAGAAAAATAATGCCGTAGATCAAGTGATCGATCACTACGAGGAAATTTTGAAAGAGTTATTTCTAATTAAAAATCCTCCTTTCAGATTCAACCCCGATCACCAGAAAGAGCTTTCTGATTTCATCGCCGATCATCTCCAAGGAAGACCAATACAAGAAGTTGGTACCTGGTTTTATTTCCCCTGGAACAAAATTCTCATCCATTACCTCCCCGACGAGCTTCATCAAGAAATCCGAACTGCCAGAAACAAAAACCTCATTTCAAAAGAAGAACAAAGTAAATACTACAATTTCACCGTCGGTATTACCGGTTTAAGCGTTGGTAGCCATGCCGCTACCACTCTCACTATGATGGGCGCCTCAAGAGTCATAAAACTTGCTGATCCTGACGAAATTTCCGGCTCAAACCTTAACCGCATTCGATATGACTACACCAAGGTCGGTGTCAATAAATGCGACTTAGCCGAGCAGTTTGTTTATCAAGTAAATCCATACGCCGAAGTCTTTTCTTATACCAACGGCATCACTTCCGAAAATATTCACGAATTTCTTGCCGGTCCACCCAAGCTCGATGTACTTATTGAAGAATTAGATAATCTTGAGATGAAAATCCGGCTTCGATTAGAGGCTCGAAAGCTTGGTATCCCAGTGATTATGGCGACCGACAATGGTGACAATGTTATTGTTGATATAGAACGCTACGATCTTAATCCAGATCTCCAGCTCTTTAATGGCGTAGCCGGGGATCTAACCCTCGAAGAATTTCAGAAATTTCCACCCCAAGAATTACCTAGGCTCGCCACAAAAATAGCTGGGCCCGGGGTTGTCGTTCCAAAAATGCTGAGTTCCCTTATGGAAGTTGGAAAGACTCTCTATTCTTGGCCCCAGCTCGGAGACGCTGCCACTCTCTCGGGCGTTGCTATTGCTTATGTAGTGAAAAGGTTAGCGTTAGGAGAAAAGACCAGGAGCGGGAAGCTCGAAGTTAACTTAGACGCCGTTTTTGATCCAGATTACGAAGCAGATCGGAGCAAAAGAGAAGAAGACAAAAAAAAGTTTTTAGACGCACTTGGATTATAAAGATTAATTTAGAGCCTTAATCCCTTCAAACGAAGAACTGATCCCAAATTTCAATTCCCAAGAAGAACAAAAGGGGAGAATCGAGTCCATTGATAATTTTAAGAAAATCTTTGGGATTTAGCTGAAAGTTTTTTAATATCCCAACAGCATTTATTGGGCTTGACAAAGTTTAGGGTAGATATATAATTCCATTGTTAGTTAATTTAGTCGCGGAAGGAGAATAGTAGGAAATAAACTACTTTAAGCGAGCTAGGGTTGGTGCGAGCCTAGTAAGTAAGTGTTTCCGAACGAGCTCTGGAGATTACGGACCGAAGAAAGTCTTAGTATATAAGACGAGTAGGATCCGACGGGTGGTTCCCGTTAAAAACAACTAAAATAAGTGCTCTAATTTTTTAGAGAATCGGGGTGGTACCACGGAGGTTCATCGAAATCCAAGAACCCTCGTCCCTGTCAGAAATTTGATTTTCTGATGGAGACGAGGGTTTTAATTTTGAATTTGGCTGACAGTTTTTACTAAAACCGCGAAACCTGTCAGGCGATTTCAAGGTGAAATCGTGAGGAATAGCAACTTGACAATTTAATTCATAAAACAGGGAACAGAAAAGGAGGAAGAAAGAAATGGTAGACGCCCGTATCATTATTGACAGCCAGAGCAACCCACTTTTTTTAGGCAGCGAGTATGAACAGGCCTATGATCAAAGGGGCGGTCTCTGTCACGGAAAGATGGGGGATCTAGTGGTTACTACAAAACCTTACGATCCCGCTTACCTTTCCTATTGGGAAAGCCTTGGCTTTGAAATGCCAGAGCTTCTGGTTGTTGGAAACGGAAATGCCAGTACTCCGCTTTCAACCGACGTCCTCAGGAGTGAAAGAGCCTTGAGCCATATATGGAGCCACTGTCGAGGAGGTGAAAGGCGAGTTGAGTTTTTTGTCGTGGAGGAACCTGAAGTAAACCTTGGTAAACGCCTAAGTGTTAAGGTTTACAGCAACCTTGAGCTTGCTCGCCACTATGGAAGTAAACCCGAATTCCGACGCTTGGCTGAAGAGATTGGATTGCCGCTTGTCGAAGGAGGGATCTTTCACTCGTTTGACGCGGCAAAGCGATTCATTGAGTCAACCATCAAATCTGGTGAGAAGGTGCTCATCAAGAGCGAGAGAGGCACAGGTGGCGAAAAGCTGACAAGTTTAGCAATTCTCTCTGACGTCGCCGCTTTCGACGATGCCATCGGGCGCATTTCTCATCTTGGATATGAGTTTCTCGTCGAGAAACTCATTCCCGACCCCCGTGTAGAAGTTAGTCTTCACTGGGAAATCGACTTCGATGGAACCCATCGCTTCCTTGGTATCTACGACCAGTTAGTCGAATCCCACAGCTACATTGGGGCTGGTTATCCTTCTTCTCTGGACAGCGAAACTGAAGCTGTCTTGGTTAGAAGACTCCATAACCAACTCATTCCAAAACTCAAAAGTCTAGGATATGTTGGTTATGGTTGTGTCGACGTCAACGTTCAACCAGAAGAACACTGGATGGACTTCAATCCGAGAAAAGGAGCCATCCGTTACATCGACGACGCGGTAAAAAGATTATTTGCCAAACACCAGCCTTTCTTCTGGCACACCTCATTCAAAGTTGGGCACCCAACATCTATCGAGAGTATCCAACAGATTCTCGGTCCAATGTTGAATAAGGACGAGGAACGGGGGTGGATGGTGCTTGCTACTAATCCCGGTCTCTACCCGTTCGGGACAGTTGATCTGACCGGTATTTCTCTTCGATCTCGAGAAGAGGCTCGTGAACGGTTTGAGGATGCCCGAGAGCGACTTCTCAATGCCGTCTAAGGACGATAACATTATTCACCGAACGCGCGCTTTTAAAAAGCGCGCGTTTCTCTTACAATCAATCTAGTAGATAGTAATAAGTATATTTTTAAATAATATGACACCTTTAATCAGTCTAGCTCAAAGTCTTATTAAAATACCTAGCATCTCAGGAACCGAAGGAAAGGTAATGAAGTTTGCCTCTTCATGGCTTAAAAAAAGTGGTTTGAAAGTTTTCGAGCAAAATCACAACGGCTTAGTAAATGTGGTTTGTGTTGCCGGCACCGGGAATCCAACAACAGTCCTCACCACTCACCTTGACACAGTTGAACCAGAAAAGAAACTATGGAGAAAAACTAATCCATACTCTGCTAAAATTATAGGGAGTAGGCTGTATGGTCTCGGAGCAAGCGACGCCAAAGGTATCGCCGCCGCTATGCTTTGGGCCGCACTTTCTTTTAACAAGTCGGTCGAAGCGAAGAAGGGGAGAGTTATCGTTGCTCTTGTTTCAGATGAAGAAAGAAATGGAAAAGGATCGAAGGTTGTTGTACCTTTTATCAAACAACATCCATCGCTTCATATTATCCCTAAATCGACGTCAGTTATTGTTGGCGAGCCTACCAACTTCACGGAGATTAGTTTGGGAAGCAGAGGGAATGTTTTCATAAAGGTATTGATCTATGGGAAGGGTGCCCACAGTTCCCGCCCAAAAGAAGGGAGAAACGCCGCCCAAAAAACTGCTTCCATCATCGCCGCGCTACCCGACTTTGTCGAAAGACTCAATCAACATCATCCTGATTCCGTTTTAAAGAGAACCGACATCACCGCGACTTCTCTTTCATCTAACCTGGGAGTGGTGAAGGGTTTGATCACTCCGACTAAACTCAACACTCTACCAGGAGAGGCTAATTTTACCTTGGACTGCCGATTGAGTCAGCCTTATTTCCAAAATAATTTTCGATTGTTTTGGAAAAAGTTCAACGAGTTTATGGCGGGTCAACGTGAAGCAGGTTTCAAACTAGCTTGGAGTAAAATCCACCCTGAAGTTCCCGGGCACGCTATCCAACGAGCTTCCCCGCTCATTCACCGACTGGCCGAGGTTATTGCTCAAGAAACTGGAGTAAAACCCAGCTATCGTATAGCAATGGGAGCTAATGACGCCCCCTTTTGGGCTGGGGCTGGTTTTGAAGTCGTCAACGAATATGGCCCGGGTAATAGCAATATAATTCATCAACCCGACGAGTGGATCAGTTTATCTCAACTTAAGAAAGGAGCCGAAGTCTATTTGTCATTTTCAAAAGCTTGGACAAACAAGTCCTAAGTTCTACTCATTACGATCATCCCAAAAGCTCTCTACTCCACAGAGAGCTTTTGAAATTAAACTTCATATTCTTGTAACGCAGAAAATTATTGTTATACTTTCTTTACGCGAAAATCAAAACGCGGGTTGTTTTAGTAATAGGGCTATTCAGCGCACCAACTAAGCGACAAAGGTCGATTAAGTGGCAGTGCTAACCTCTACTCGAGGGACCCCGCTAAACCCGAAGAAGAAATTCTTAAGGTTCAACGCCAACTAAATGAATCAAGTTTACGCGACGAAGACGCGCAATAAAAACAATCCGAAACCAACAGAAGTTCTTCAACCAGAACAGTGGGCAAATTTTGGGACTCACTTAACTCTTGACGGCTACTTAGGTGATTCGGTGCTGTTGAATGATATGGAGAAAGTCTTCACTGTTTTAGATACGCTTCCTGAAAAACTAGGAATGCATAAGATTATCACCCCGTATGTTATTAAATGCGGAGGCAACGATAAAAAAGACCCGGGAGGTGTATCTGGTTTTGTAATGATCGCCGAAAGCCATATTAGCATCCATACATTTCCTGGCCGCCGTTTTGTAAGTATTGATGTATATACTTGCCAAGATAGTTTAGCGACTGAAAAAATTGTTGGAATTCTTAAAGAAGAATTCGGTCTTGGAGAAACTGAAACAAACGTCATTAAACGAGGCACGAGGTTTGGTGAGCTAGCAAAGTTGTCATAGTGGTATTAAGAATCAAAAAACGCCCAATCACTCAGGGCGTTTTTTGATTCTAGTATTTCGTAATCAATCCAAGAGTATTATCTGTTATAATTAAAGCGTGAGAGAAAACTACGCTCCGTGGAGCATTGACGTTAACACCTTTCCAGAAAAAGGTAATCTTGATGACCAACTGAAATTCCTCCTCGGTTTTGCTATCCTTGCTCCCTCTGGTCATAACAGCCAACCTCCCATATTCTTCGAACCAACTTTATGATTACTAAAGAGGAGGTAGCTAAAATCCTCGAAGATTCCATTAACGCTCCCTCGGGTAGTAATTCTCAGCCGTGGAGATTTGAGTTTCTTAATAACGAACTAAGAATTATTGCTATTCCAGAAAAAGATCATCCTATTTTAAACTATCGAAACAGGGGAACTTGGATTGCTCACGGTGCTTTGATTGAAAACATAACTATTTCTTCTAAGGCTCATGGCTACACTCCGATATTTGCAATATTTCCGGATAAAAATAATAAAAATGTAACCGCAATTTTTAAATTCGAAAATTCAACCAAAGAGATAGAACCAGTATTTGAATTCATAAAATTCAGAGCCACTAATCGTAAACCATACAAAAACACTCCTCTATCCGAAGAACAAAAAAAAGTTTTTATTGAGTCTGCGAAAAAGATTGGTGGGGTCGAATTAAAAATTGTTGAAGATAGGGATAAAGTTAAAAAAATTGCAGAAGCCGCAAGTATCAACGAGATAGTAACTCTTGAAAACGAACAGCTCCATAAACTATTTTTTGACGAAATAGTCTGGAGCAGGGAAGAAGAAAAAAAAAGAGGCAAAGGACTCTATATTGATACTATGGAATTAAAACCCCCGCAAAGATTAGCTCTGAAAATATTGAAAAAGTGGGGAGTGATGAAAATATTCAACACGCTTAAATTCGCTCGGGGAATAGCAAAGGGCAATTCAAAGACTTACGCATCTTGTGCGGCTATACTAGGCGTAATTACAAGAAATGAAGATAAGGATTTTATTGCCGCCGGCAGAGTAATGGAAAGGATATGGTTGGAGGCAACCAGGTTGGGCTTAAGTTTCCATCTTATGACAGGAACGCTTTTTTTCCATCAATCTTTTTCCGCGGATTCTTCCAACAGGTTTTCCGATGAGCATAAATTACTTATTGAGAAAGGCTATAATGAAACGATGAAAGCAATGGATTGTGATAATGGTTTGGTCGCTTTGACTTTCCGAGTGGGGTACGACGGAGAACCTAGCGCTTTATCAATCAAAAATCCTCCAGTTATAAAAATCTAAACTAATGGAGTCTCTTAGTAATCTGGATTTATTATCAGTAGGCATCGCCATTGCAGGTATAGGCCTTTTGGGTTTTATGGTTCTTTTTAATAATAAGAAAAGTATTACAAATAGAACATTTTTCTTTTTTACTGTTTTTGGAATCCTATGGGCTATTTTCAACTATGCGTATCAGAAATTTAGTATTCCAGAATTTTCTCTTCTATTTTTAAGGCTGCACGCTCTTTTCGCTGTTCTCTATGTTTATTTCCTATTCCAAACATTTTTTGTTTTTCCCAGAGAGAAAGTAAAGTTTCCTAGTTTATATAAAAAATTATTGATACCTTTTGTCATTTTCGTCGCCCTTCTCACGCTAACCCCTTTCGTTTTCAAAGAAATCACTGGGTTTACTCCAGAAGGAAAAATAGCGAGTGTTGAAAACGGCTTTGGTATCGCATTTTTCGGTCTTTTGGTTGTGGGGTTAATAATCAGTGGTCCGATAATGCTTTTGAGGAGGTTCAAGGAGGCTGAAAAAAACGAACGGAAGCAATTTTCTTTCGTGTTAATCGGTGCGCTTCTCACCTTTTCGTTGCATATAATTTTCAATTTTATATTTCCGGCATTTTTCAATAATCCACGCTTTATATCCCTAGGAGGAGTGTTTATTATTCCGGTTGTGGTTTTTACATCTTACGCAATTTTTAGGCACCATCTGTTGAGCGTGAAAGTTATTACAACTGAAATCATGGCTTTCATTCTGGCCGTGGTAACGCTGTTTGAGGTTGTGTTGTCAGAAAACACCACTACGCTAGTTTTCAGATCCGGAATCTTTTTGCTTGTTCTTGGATTTAGCATCCTCCTTATCAAAAGCGTTTTAAGGGAAGTCGAGCAACGCGAGGAGTTAGCCAAAATCAACATCGAACTTCGCAAGGCTAAAGTTGAACTGGAAAAACTTAGTCAGTTCAAGAGCCAGATGCTTCGCTTGGCTTCGCACCAAATCAAATCTCCACTCGCCACTATTAAGCAGTTTGCGACGATTCTAATTGAGGGTCTATATGGACCCGTTAGTGACAAAGTAAAAGTCACTCTCGGGAAAATGAAGGAGTCGTCCGAGGAGCTCATCAAGCTTATTAATGACCTCCTCGATCTCGGGAAGATAGAACAGGGGAAGATGGATTACAAATTCGAGAGCATCAAACTCAAAGATCTCGTCCAAAATGTCGTAGATGGATTAAGGGTTCAAGCCGACACTAAAAAACTCCAACTCACTTTCAGCTCAACCACCGAAGGCAATGTGAGCGCCGATTCTCAAAAACTCAAACAGGTCCTTCAGAACTTAACGGAAAATGCGATCAAGTTTACCCTTCAGGGTTTTGTCAAAGTTGAAGTCAATGAAGATAATGGGTTCCTGATATTTTCCACCTTTGATTCCGGTCCCGGCATTGTCGCATCTCGTTTACCAAAGCTATTCGACCAAGAACTCGTTCGCGACGAAAGGCCGGAATATAAAAACCAAAGCACCGGAACAGGTTTATATATCGCTAAAAAAATTGTCACTGACCACGGCGGGACTATTTGGGCCGAGTCCGACGGCGAAGGAAAGGGGAGTCGGTTTTATGTGAAGTTGAGGAAGGTTTAGTTTACAAGAAAACATTCCAACATTCTCAAGAATATGAGAATGTTGCCCCTCTTGCTTTATGAATTTGACACCGTGATAGCACCTGATTATTATAAGAACTATGAGCACAGTGACTATTCCTTCGACAAAATATAAAGAGTTAAAAACAAAAGCCGATGCCTATGAGCAGATTGCTCGGTTTTTTGAAATTTCTTTTTTCTCTTCTCCCCCCAAAAAAAGCGCCTCAAAAATTATCGGGGAGTTTAAGAAAACTAAAAAATATAACTCCAAATTCCTGAAGAGTTTAGAAAAAGGACTTGCACGGTCTCCGTACTTTAGGGAATAGTTTCGATTTTTAAAATGGAGATTTTGCCTATTCACTCCGAAATTGTCGCTTATCTCAAAAAGCATAACCTCAAGGATAAATTCAACAAGCAACTCCGCCTCTTAAGAAACGATCTTCGTCATCCCAGCCTTGGCGTAGAGCTGCTTGAACCAAAAAATCTACGCTTTTTTAGTTTTCGAGTTGATAAGAAATATCGAGCGATTTTTATTTTCCACAACAGAGAAATAATTGAAATAATCGACGTTAACAACCACTATCGCTAAAATAAGGTTCTATGCGAAGTTGAGAAAAGTTTAAGGCCTCGAATTGAATCGAGGCCTCTGTTTTTTTACCCCTCCTTCCTTGCCCACGTAATGCAGCGCTGTGAGCCGTCGGGCATTTGGATTTGGATCATAAACCTCTTCTCTCCAAGGACGACAGATCCAATCACATACATAAGCCATCTTGCGAATAGAATCTCGTCGTTGTGCTTGATCGCAAGAAAATGACCATCTCTAATCCTTTGTCTTCGAGCCTCTATTGAATAGCTTTTCAAAAGAGTAGAGATAGAATGGATTGTCGCAATCGGCTCGACACTCTCTTCGTAACTTCTCTCCTGGACTACACGATTTTTGACCGTGTTGAGTGCTGTTACGTAAGGCTCAAAGATGCTTTCGGTGAATTGTTCGTTCAGCATGATTACGCTCCTTGTTACTGGCTTAGAGGTCCCGGGATTAGGCCCTCCTCAGAATGTTTACCGCTCAAAGGAGTGTCCAATACAAAAAGACCCGCTGGAAGGCGGGTCTTTTTGTATTAACAAAATTATGAGTATTAAAACTACCCCGCCTTCCTATGGATTGGGCGCGGTGATGGCACAAAATTTCCAAAAATAATTAATCTCATACTTTCATTATATTTTAATATGCCATTCTGTCAACCAAAAACGGCTCGCACCACTGCGAGCCGTTTCCACTCTTTCTACTTTGCCTTTTTCACGCGAAGCTTTCCCGACGTTTCAGTCGAGGATCCACGACTCACTTTTGAGTCGGGACTTTTCTTACCCTTATTTTTTTTGTCTTTTTCGGAATCGCCGACGCTTTCGCCGTTCGAGCTTTAAACTTCTCTACGCGACCGGCCGTGTCGATGAGCTTCTCTTCACCAGTGAAAAATGGATGACACTTGGCGCAAATATCGACGTTGATCTCTTTCATTGTCGAGCCAACTACAAAAGTATTCCCGCAGGCGCAGGTCACCTTGGTTTTTTCAAAATATTGGGGGTGAATCTCTTTCTTAGCCATAGTGGAAAATATTATACACGAAGATTGAATCTTGGCAAATCCTACAAATAAATCAGGGATCCCCGCAAGGACCCCCTATGAATTTACGGACTCAAGACCTTCGTTCCGTTAGTATTATTAAGGTCAATAGGCGAGCGGCGACTAAGCCCAAAAAAGCCACACCAACCACCATACCAATATTAACCTTTTCTGGTAGGTAGAGCATTCCAAGAACAAAAGCCAACCACGCCAGCCAAACGAGCCCAACTAATAGGCGTTTCATCTCTTCCTCCCTTGGGTTAATGACTGATTTCTGCCCCCATTATATACACACGTAAAGGATCTTGACAACACAGGCTCTGCGGCTATAATAACTCTCACGATGAATAGGGTTTAATAGATACACAAAAACACTAGTTTTCTGCTGTAGCTGTTGGCCCTTCCGACAGCTTTTTTGATAATTTAATATCACCTGTTTCCTCCAAAAATTCTTGTCCGCATAAGTTTTCTTTTAGAAAATTTTGGCGGGCGGCAGAAATTTGGGGGACAAGAGTAGCCACAAATTTCGTGGTTACTATAAAAATAAAAGAGAGTTTTTTAGTTGTTCCAATCCCGATTTTGTTTTCGCTTCTGCGAATTACAAAATCGAGGACCCCGTCCAAGCGAAAGCGACGGCGGGGTTTATTCCATTTGTTTTTTTAAAGAGATTATTAAGAGCCGAAATGGACCCTTCTGTTTACAGTGGCAAAGTTTCGAAATCTATTAGTTTCTTCATAGGAATTTAAATTTATTTAAATTCTTTTTAGAGAGGATTTGATCCTGGTCCAGGATGAACGCTGGCGGCGTGGATAAGGCATGCAAGTCGTGCGGAACTAGTTGAGAACTTTTTGTGAAGTGCGGAGAGTAGCAATACAATTTGCGCAGATCGATTTGCAATTTTCTAGTTTAGCGGCGAACGAGTTAGTAACACCCTAGTACGTACCCCAAAGTCGAGCATAGCTCATCGAAAGGTGAGGTAATTCTCGATGGTCTCGCAAGAGTAAAAGCGCAAGCTGCTTTGGGATCGGCTTAGGCCCGATCAGCTAGTTGGTAAGGTAACGGCTTACCAAGGCTATGACCGGTAGGGGAGGTGAGAGCCTGACCCCCAACGACGAGACTGAGACACGGCTCGTACTCCTACGGGAGGCAGCAGTCGAGAATATTCCACAATGGGCGAAAGCCTGATGGAGCGACGCCGCGTGCAGGAAGAAGGCCTTCGGGTCGTAAACTGCGGTAGTAAGGTAGCAATGCAAATGAGCGCCTTACGGAAAGAGGTGGGTAACTACGTGCCAGCACCAGCGGTAATACGTAGACCTCAAGCGTTATCCGGATTTATTGGGCGTAAAGAGT
>ERZ1292623.3387-Hain-H51-01um-R1-3387-length-13632-cov-23_pt1 | contig 13632 bp, 8 predicted proteins | sample MGYA00564398_ERZ1292623 | MGnify/ENA primary metagenome ERZ1292623 (study PRJEB36523, sample SAMEA6512633) | groundwater metagenome | collected 2019-01-07 | study: AquaDiva: Metagenomics assemblies of 32 groundwater samples
TGATGGATATTTTTGCGCAAGCTGTGGAAGTGATTTTGAAAGAGCTTATAGTTATATAGAGAATCAAGAAAAGCATCATGGATATATTTAGTTAGGACGCCTCGCTTTTTGCCGAAGGCAAAAAGTTGCGAACGAAGTGAGCAACCCTTTATGGCGAGGAGGATGTCACTTAAGAAGTTATAGTTTTATTCTTGTAAATTATTTTAATAGATTCTTTATTTACATCTAATAGTTCAACAATTCTAGCTCCTCCAAATTCACTTAGTTTTACTTTTACATTTTCAATTCTTCTTTCAAACCTAGCATTTCTTTCAAAAAAATATTGTTCAATCCCATATTCAACTCTCATGTTCTGTCTTGAAATTGAAGTTATTTTTCCTCTGATAAAAGTTTCTTTATTTGGTTTTACAAATGATAATTCTTTATATCTAGAAGTTTCATTTTCATCTTTTTCTAATATTACATAAATTGTATCACCAATCTTTGCAGTCTCATTTAAAGGAATAGTATTTATTTCATATCCTATTGTCATATATTGTCCTCTGATTATATCAAAAGGATCAACAGGCATAGTAGAAAGCACAATTTCTTCTCCACCAATAAGAGGAAATGACACATATAATAAAAACCCGCCTAAAATCAATAATAATATTAATATGACTATTATTAATTTGATATATTCATTTTTTGAAGATATTTCTGTCATTTTAATAAATTTTATAATTTGTTTGTTGTTTTTGATCTGTTTTCTCGATGAGGCTTTTTCTCCATTTTTCAATTCCCCATCCACCAAAAATAAGAATTATTCCTCCAATTATTGATAATATAGCAAAGCTAGTATATCCACTGAGACCTATCCAGAATCCAATATATCTAGTTATAATATCTAAAACAAAAAATAAAATTCCTAAATTAACTAATTTTGAAGATTTATATCTGACTCCATAACCAATAGCAGAGAGAATAATTATAATGAATAATATATTGTCGATTGTCCATATAAACCAGAGTTTTAATGGAATATCTCTTACACCATAATAACCTCTACTTGCCTGCCATCCACATATATCTTTGCTTATACAATATTCTCTCTGGTTATCATATTGAGAGCAAGCTTCTTGTTGTTTACTATAATCTTTATTTGGATTTATGGTACCATCTTTATTTGAATAGTCTTGATTGCAGTATCCTTCACCTCCATCTGTATTATAAAATGTCCAGTTGCATTTTAATTGTTGTGGAGCATTTTCACATGAAGTTTGATTCCTAAAATTTTCACAATGAAGTCGATCGCAACGATCTTTTTCCCACGAGCAAATTTGATTCGGAAGATTAATTGTATTACATTCTTTCTCGTTTTTAATATCATAACAACTTTTTAGATAGCAAGTTCCTAGAGAGCTTGATACAATGCTTGCAGAGAAAATTAGTGTAATCAATAAAAAAATAATTATTATAAAACTCAAAACTTCCTTTCCAGTTAGTTTTGTTTTATCTAAAGACATAATTATTCCAACTGCGCTTGTAATAATAGCAATTAAAGAGATAGTTATTAAAAATATCAATGTTCCAGTTGTTAGCTCGAGACCAGAAGGCCATAATAATGGTAGTAGCGTTTGAAAGCTTAAAATGTAAGCAAATAACAGAATATAAAATGCTGTCCAAAATCTATACACATTAAAAAATTTGTGATCTTTTGATTTATGAATCTGAGTTAGTCCATAAAATAAAACTCCGACTGCTAAATAAATAATTGCAAGAAGTCCCAATGGAAGATTATCTATATTTGGAATACCAAAAAATCCAGTCCCTTTTTCATAAAAAGCAAAGAATTGTAAACTTATCCAGACTAAAAATTCTGATAGGACTATTATTAAACTTGGTGATGTATTAAAAATATAAGAGGCAAATAAAATACCTACCCAAGCAATAATTAATAGGTTAGCAGTTCCTTGAAGAGTAATACTAGTGGAGAATATTTGTGCTATTAAAAAAATACTTAAAGTGTATATTATTGCTCCTAAAAATAAAAGAGAATCTCCTATTTTCCTGTAATTATGAATTCTAAATAAAACTCCCGCAGAGTAAGATATTATTGTTATAAAAATTAAAATTATAATTTTTAGAATGCTTGAGATATCATGCCAATTCATTGCTAAGAGCCATGCAATTCCTAAACCAATTAAGATAGCTCCAATAGTTGCAACAATAGAACCAAAAGACACTTTATGATCATCTTCTTCCATTATTTTTTATAAGTGAGGATAGTTTAAAAAGTTATTTAATTCTTTCAAATATAGATTTATTTTTTTAGGATCAAATTCTTTATCTTTTAAGACATTCAAAGCAAAATTAATTAATTTTTTTCTAATTAAATTTGCTTTTTTTGATGACCCAAAAAATTCATCATTATAGAATAAAGGGTTAGTTATAACTGAGATTCTGAAAGCGATGTATGGTGCCATGATTTTTCTCATCTCTTTATCTTTTGTTTGTTTAAAATAATTATTCCAAAATAAATCAAAAATCTCTTTGAAAGATCCTTCAAATTTTTGGTTTGTGATTAAAGAATACATTATAGGATTAATTGCAAATGCAATTATGTCATCAGCAGGTTCTCCAAATCTGCCTTTTGATCTGTCCAAAATAATTAATTCATTATTATTAAACCATAAATTTCCTGGATGGTAATCTGCATGTATCTCTGATAATCTATGAGTTAAATTTCTAGATTTTCTCCAGAAATTTATACTAAGCTTTATAATTTCTAACCATTCTTTTTCAAATTGTTTGAATGCATTTTCTGGATGCATATCTAATAATCCTATTAAACTACATCCGCTCCCTATAGTATCTCTTATTTTTCTTCTATATAGCGAAGTAGATTTATGTTTGTTTTTATGTAATTCAACTAAAAAATCAGATATTATTTTTATTTTATTCTTAGTTTTCTCTTCTAATAATCTTGATTTTCTTATATTCTCAAAATCTTTAAATAAATCTTCTCCTTTTGCCTCTTCCATTAATATATAAAACTCTTTAGTATCTCCTATTGAAGTTAAACTGTCATTATTATTATGGGCTATTACATCTTCTGATTTAATGTGACTTTCCATTTTGTTATAATTATCATGGGCTTCTAATAGTGATGAAGCTCTATCAGAATAATGATCCATTCCTAGATTTTCTTTGAATAATGATTTAAGAATGAGAGTTTTATCTTTATTATCTAATTTGAATTTAAGTCTATATCCAGTTCCAAAGACACCAGACCCTAATTTTTCTATTTTTATTTCAGAGATATTCTTTTTGTATTTATTTTTAAGATATTTTTCTATTTCCTTTTCTTTTATGTCCATAATCAAATTTTTTAAAAATATTTTCTAGATTATTCATTCTAGATTCTTTTTCTAGTTCTTCTATTCTAGATTCATATTTTGGTTTTGCTAAATTTTTGAAATAACGCATTTCTATATAATTGAATGTTAATTTTGTGTGTTCTAATATTCCTTTTATAATGTTTTCTTCTTTTTTATTAGGTTTTAATCTACATGCAAATTCTGTTAAAGATGGTAAAGGCCAGTCAAAAAATTGCATAGCATCCACATCATTTAATATGTAATTTTCTAATGGAATTTTTTTATATTTACTTCTATTTAAGTTTCCATCATGTGTCCATATTGCATCTACAATTCTTTCCATGTAATAATCGTCTATTCCTATCTCTTTTAAAATATCTGGAGCAATTCTTATTCCTCTTATTATATGATCTTTTTCATCTGATTCATATCTTTTAGTATATCCTATATCATGTAACAGTCCGCTTAATTCACAAACAATAGGATCTATTTTATTATCTCTTTTTGATAGATATTTTCCATAAATAAAACAATTTCTTGCGACAGGTCTTACATGATCTTCAAAATAAATATCAGAATTGGGAGTCATATTTTTTACCATAGCATATATCATTATTCTTTTTTCTTCTGTAATTTCTAATTTTTTCATATCTTTTATTTACAAATAAATATTTAAGTTTATATTTCCTTTATTATATTTATCAGAAGTATTATAACCTTTAATTTCTTAAATTTTTTATGAAGATAAAAAATTATGATCCTAAACCAAAATTTGTAGAAAGAATTAACGATTTACTTGAAAATGAAGAAGATGTTAGTAAGTTTTTCGATGTTGCTAAAACTCAGCCAAGAAAATCTATAAGATGCAATACATTAAAGATTAGTCCTGAAGAATTGATAAATAGATTAAAAGAAAAAGGATGGAATGTTGAACAACCTTTCTCGAATTTTCCTGAAATTATCATTGTAAAAAGTGAATTAAATCCTGGAGAAATTGGAAAGACAAAAGAGCATATTTTAGGATATTATTATGTGCAGGAAATTACTAGTATGATGCCAGTTATAGCTTTAAATCCTAGAAGCAATGAAAATATTTTAGATTTATGTGCTGCGCCAGGAAGTAAAACAACTCAAATGGCTTCTATAATGAATAATATCGGAAGTATTATTGCAAATGATGTTTCTATAGGAAGAATTAGAATATTGGTTTCTAATTTAGAAAAATGTGGAGTTACAAATACTATTGTAGTTAGACATAATGCAGTCGAATTATGCGAAAAATTTAAAAAATTAAAAATCAAATTTGATAAAATATTAGTTGATGCTCCCTGCTCTGGCGAAGGAAATTTAAGATGCAGTAAGAGAACTTTATTAGAATGGTCTGAAGGATTACTTAATAGTTTAAGTAGAAAACAAAAAAAAATTCTAAGTTCGGCAGCAGAATTGTTAAAAGAAAATGGAGAAATTATTTATTCTACTTGCACTTATGCTCCTGAAGAAAACGAATCAGTAATTCAGAGTTTAATAGATAAAAATAATTTTGAAGCAGTTCCTATTTATTTGCCTTTGAAAACTCGTCCTGGGATTTTAGAATGGAAAAAAGAAAAATATGATAAAAGTTTAGTTAATGCAAAAAGAATTTATCATCATGATAATGATATGGAAGGATTTTTTGTTTGCAAGTTGAAAAAGAAAAATTTATAATTTAAATATCAGAAAAAATTTCCGAAAAATCGCTGATCGGCGATTTTTCTTTCAAATTGAAATTTTTTGGGATGCTCCGAAACGACCTCACCATAAATGGTGAGGTTTTCAACGTTTCGGACATAAATATTTATAAATAAAATTATCACAGTAATTAAATGAGACATAGTTTAGAGGGGAGTATATCAGAATTAAAGAAAATTTTAGATATAGCAAAAGAAGAAGGTACTTTCTTAAATGAAGATTATTGTAAAAGAGAATTGCAAAATAAAATTAATTTGGCTTCTATGGATATAATATTTAATTATTCTCGTCGTTTTAGAAATTCACAAAAAGACTTTGAAGATAGTTTTGATGTTATTAAAAGCTCAATTGAATTATTAATGGGAAGTACTTTACCTAAATCTCAAATCGGGAGGGCTAATGATATTGTTAACCTTGCTGCTAAACAAAAAAATCCTAAGTTAAAAATACCTTATAGGTGCATAGAATACCTTTCTGGATATATAAATTTAGAATAAAATATATTTTTTGATGAATAGAATAGAATAATTCTGAGGGATTATTTTATAACAACTTTTTTATATTAAGTTTTTCTTTATTATTCATGAAAAAATTATATAAAAAACCAGAAGCTGGAGATAAGATAGAAGTTAGTTTAGGGAGTGAGAAACAAGTTGGAATTTATTTAAATGTTCATGAAAAGGGATTTTTATTATTAAAATTAGATAATGGATATAATATCGGAATTAATAAAGAGAATATAACTGAAATTAAAATTCTTGAGAAATTTAAAAAAATAGAAGATAAGGAAGAAATCAAATTTAAAGGAAATAAACCCATAATAGATTTTTATATTACTGGAGGAACAATAAGCAGTAAGTTAGATGCAAGTACTGGAGGAGTTAGTAATTTAGTTAGTTCTAAAGAATTTTTTTTAATGTATCCAGAAATTTTTGAGATAGCTGATGTTAGAATAAAAAGTCCTTTTAGCAAGCAGAGTGAAGATATGATTCCAAGTGATTGGATTAGAATTGCTAAATTAGTAGGGAAGTCTTTGAATGACACTAATGTAAAAGGGGTTATAATAAGTCATGGTACAGACACATTACATTATACTGCAAGCGCTCTTAGTTTTATGTTAGGAAAATTAAATAAGCCAGTAGTATTAACATATAGTCAGAGAAGTTCTGATAGGGGAAGTAGCGATGCAAGATTAAATTTAATTTGTGCTAATTATGCAGCTCTTTCTGATATGGCCGAAGTAATGGTAGTGGGACATGGAACTATCAACGATGATTATTGTTATGCTTTGCAAGCAAATAAATGTAGAAAAATGCATAGTTCTAGAAGAGATGCATTTAGAGCAATTAATTGCAAACCTTTTGCAAAAATTTTTTCAGATGGAAAAATAGAGAATATAAGAACAGATTTTAATAAAAGAAATAAAGAAAAAATTCATGTTGATGCAGTTTTTGATAGTAAAGTAGGAATTTTTAAATCTCATCCTGGAAATAATATTAAAATTATAGATTTTTACAAAAAAAATATGAAAGGATTAATTATAGAAGGAACGGGATTAGGACATGTTGCTATTAATGGAAAATATGGTTTGATTTCTGAATTAAGAAAAGCTATTAATAAAGGACTTTTTATTTATATGACTAATCAGACTATTTATGGAAGAGTAGACCCTTATGTTTATAGTTCTGGAAGAAAATTATTAAAATTAGGAATTGTTTATTTAGAAGATATGCTAACTGAAACTGCTTTTGTAAAATTAGGGTGGGTTTTAGGACATAAAGAATGGAGAGGAAGCGTTATTACTAAAATAAAAATGTTAGAGAATATAAATGGAGAATTTAATAATAGATTAGGAAATGAGTTTTTGAATTAGTATTTGTTTTTATAATTAATTATATAAAATAGTTTCTTTCTTAATTAGAATGAAAGTTTTAGTAACTGGAGGAGCTGGATATATAGGAAGTACTACAGTTAGAGAACTTTTAAAGAATGATTGTGAAGTAATTGTTTATGATAATTTGAGTAGGGGGCATAGAACATCATTGCCTGAAGAGGCAGTTTTTATTTATGGAGATTTAAATGACGAAGAAAGATTGAAGAAAGTTTTTTTAGACAATAAGATAGATTTTGTTATTCATTTTGTTGCTTACTTGGAAGTTGGAGAATCTGTTTTTAAGCCAGCGAAATATTTTTATAATAATGTAATTAATACTATTATTTTATTGGAAGTTATGCTTGAGAATAATGTGAAGAATATTGTTTTCTCATCATCTGCTGCAGTTTATGGGAATCCTAAATCTATTCCCATATATGAAGATTTTGAGCTTCATCCAACTAGTCCTTATGGCGAGACTAAATTGCTTATGGAAGAACTTTTGAAAGAATTTGTTTCTAAATATAAATTTAATGCTGTTGCTTTAAGATATTTTAATGCAGCTGGAGCAATTAATAAGTGCGGTGAAGATCATAATCCTGAAATCCATATAATTCCTAGATTTGTAAAATTAGGATTAAAAGGAGAAGATATAACTATTTTTGGAGATGGAAGTCATAGGAGAGATTATATTCATATTGAAGATTTAGCTAAAGCTCATTCAGCTTCTGTTTCTTTTATAAAAGAGAAAATTTCTTTTAATAATGGATTTTTTGAATTTTTTAATTTAGGAACAGGGAAAATGTATACAAATTTAGAAGTTGCTAATAAAGTTCTTGAATTAATATATAAAAAGACTGGGAAAAATTCTAGAAGCAAGATAATTTATTTAGATGAAAGACCTGGAGACCCTAAAGATTTATTAGCTTCAAATGAAAAAGCTAGAAAATATTTAAAATGGCATCCAAATAAAATTAAGATAGAAGACATAATATCTGACGCTATAGACTGGCATTTAAATTTCTCAGATGGATTTAAGGAAAGAAATTTTGTTGTTGAAGATTCTTATTTAAATATAGTAAAAAAAATTGTAGATTTTCTTAGAATTTGTCCTGTTAGCAAGGAATTTAAAATAAAATTATTTGAATTATTATTAAAAGATGAGTTTAATTCTATGATTGCTTTTAAAAATAAATTTTTATCTCAAAATATCAAATTGGAGTTGATTGATGAAGATTTTAAACTTAAAAATGAAGTTTGCAAAATTTTATTAGAAGAATTGAAGAATTATGTTTAAATCTTATAATTTTATGTGTAGAACAACTGATTTTTGAGAAATATTTATAAAGATAAAAGATATGTTTTACTTGTAAAAAGGGTTGTTCTACTTGATGGTGTACAAGAAGTATGTAAATAAAAGAGGAAAGATTTTTGGTCCATATTATTATAGAAGTTATAGAGAAGGAGATTCTGTAAAAAAAGTTTATATTGGCGGAGAGAAAGAATTTGGAGTATATTTAAGGAATAAAAAAAAGGTAGAACAACCCTTGAAACCTTTACAACCCTTAAATAGAACTAAAGTAGTAAGAGGTATTTATCTTTTACTACTTTTTTTCTTAATATTTGGAATAATTTTTTTATTAAGCGATGATCTTAAGTTTAAATTAAATGAAGATAGTTATTCTACAATTTTTAACAGTGTTAAATCTTCAAGAAATTTTATTAGTGGTTATGCAGTTGATGAAATTTATAATGAGGGCGCAAGTAATTTTTATGATGGTTTAATAATCAAAGACCCTCCAAAAATGGGAGATTCTTTTTTAAGTGATAATAAAAACAAAAGAATGGATTTTGATATTAATGGAGGATTGAGGTTGTATTTTGATTTATTAAATTATTCTGATTATATTGAAAAGACTGGAGAAAAACTTATTGAGAAAGAACTTATTAGTAAGGAAGAGATTTTAGATAATCCAAGCGTAAATCCAGAATTAATAGAAAATGAAAGCAATGGTTTTGTCACATCTTCAGATATTCAGGATTATGATATTTCTATAGATAATATTAATGTTGATAAAATAAAAGAAAGAATTGACAATTTAGATGAGGATGAATTAAGGGAAATAGAAGATAAAGCAGTTATCGAAGCTGAAGATTTTGATGTAAAAGTGGATAAAGCAAAAGCGGATGATTTAGGAGTTGATTATAAATGGGGATATAAAGTAAAGTTAAATGAGCTTAATTTTATTTCTAAATTAGATATAACTTCCGATAATGAAATATCGATAATAGATAATAGCAATCTGAAAATTGGAAATAATATATTGAGTTTTAAGGATTTAGTTGAAGAAGGTTATAAAATTAAGATTAACAGGCCAGGTTTGGATTTTGAGAATATTAAAGAAAAAAAAGAAATTAAAAAAGAAATTAATAAGACTGAAATTAAGAAAATTAAAGAAGAATCAAATTTAACTGATATTATTAGTGGGGGGGATAATAAATCTAAGGATGAAGGAGAAAATGATTCAGAAATTTTAGATGAATCTGAAATTAGAGATATTGAGTTGATAGAAACTCCTGGTTTGAATAAAAACTTTTCTGATAAAAATGAAAGTGGTGTTAGTGGAAGTGTTGTTAAAGATATTGAAAATAAAAGTGATATTAAATCTGAAGAGAATACGACTGAAGGAAAGAATGAATCAAAATTTGAAGATATTAATCAATCTGAGATTGTTGAAGAACCTAAGCTTATTGAAAAAAAGATAGGAGAAAAAGAAAGTAATGATTCAAATGAGGTAAAATCTGATGAAGGTAAAAAAGAAGTTGCTGAAGATAATAAATCTGAAGCAAGTATTGAAGATAAATCTATTGTTGAAGGGAGTATAGTAGTTGTAGAAGAAGATAAAAATACAGAAAATGGAAAAGATAATGAAATTAAAGAGATTAATGAAGAAGATTATGTTGAAAGTAAAAAAGAAAATGAGAACTTTGGAATTACTGGAAATGTAATAAGGGGAATCACAGGATTTGCAGTTAATGGAATAGAGAATAATTTAGAAGTTGAAGATTTAAAATATAAAAATAGCGTAAGCGTTTATATAGAAAGAGATTTTAGAGAAACTAATTATAAAATAGGAGATATTTTATATTTAGATCCAACTTTAGTTTCTATAAATATTACAGATTCTTCTGTAATTGTAAATTTAGAAAGTGTTGTAGCAGAAAACAATTTTACTCATCTGACTATAAATAATGTTGGTCCTTATGATAGATTAGTTCTTTATACACCATTTGATGAAAATGTTTCTTCAACAAGGGTTTACGATTTTACAAATTTAAATAATAATGGAAATATTAGTAATAATCCAATTTATAATAGTAGTTGTTTGTATGGGGGATGCTATCAGTTTGATGGTATAAATGATGGACTTAATATTTCTGATAATGAAAGTTTAGATATATCTGAAAATGTTTCCATATCTGTTTGGGTTTTTCCAAGACAGATTGTTAATGAACCAGTTGTAAGTAAATATGTTGATAGTGGTTTTTTAGATGTGACTGGTTATGAATTGAGTTTAGTTAATACTGGGGGGGTTATATTTAGTATTGGAGATGGAGCTCAAGAGAGTAGTGTATCAACAAATTCATCTTCAATAGTTTTAAATAAATGGAATCATATTGCAGGAACTGCTGGATCTCATATTTCCGATTCAAATATTTCTATATATGTAAATGGAGTTATTGTAGTAAGTGAAGTAGGAGCAATATTTGGTGGACTTGGAACAAATGATTTACAATTAAAAATAGGGGTTAATAATAGTGATTATTTTAATGGTTCTATAGAAGAAGTAATGGTATTTAATACTTCTTTATCAGCTCAACAGATTTTAGATATTTATAATAATCAATCAAAGAGATTTAAGAGTACAGGAAATCATACATTAAAACAATCTAATATTAGTTTAACTAATGAGGGCAGAGTTAATGTTAGTGCTTCGTTTAATAATAATTTTAGTTCTAATGTAAGTTTAAGAATTGGACAATGGCAATTAGGATTAGCTTATAATGATAGTATTAATGGAAGTGTAAATAATAATACAGACAGCTTAAAATTATATTATCATTTGGATAATAGAAGTAATATAGGAGAGAATGATACGCATGTTTTTGATTTCTCAGGTAATCAATACAATGGAACATGGAATGGAAGTCTTACTGGGGGATTTGGGTTTATTACTCGAGGAGTCTATAATGGCAGTTTTGATTTCGATGGAATAGATGATTATATAGAGACAAGTAATATTATTGTAGAAGAAAAAGATGATTTTACATTTAGTACATGGTATACTCCGAGACAAAGTAGTCCGTCTACTGCAAATGTTATTTTAGTTAGAGGTTTAGATGGAGCAGGAACAGGATGGTCTGTAACAATAAGACATGAGGCAAGTGGAAATTTTAGTGGGAATGTTGTTACAACATCTCCAGCAACAACACAATATATAGTTAATGGTGTAAATAATGCTTCTGCAGGAAGAACTTATCATCTTGCAGTTACTCTTAAGCAAAGTAATTCTCTTGAATTTTTTGTTGATGGAGTAAGTCAAGGAACTAATACTGCAGTAGGATCAAATCTTAGAAATAGTACTAGGGGGGTAAGAGTTGCAGATTTTGAAAATTCAGCAGATCTTCGTGCAAATGGTTCTATAGACGAAGTAATGATATTTAATAGATCTTTGAATGCCAGTGAGATAAATGAGTTGTATATAAAAGGAAGAGCAAAATGGAATTATACATCTCCATTAAATTTTACTGGGGGAAATCAGAATACTACTTTTACAGTAGCAAATACTACTGAAAATATATTACCAGAATATCATTTAATAGCTGGAAATGACACTTTTAATACATTTTATTCGCCATTATTACTCTCAAGTTTAATATTTGATTTTTTTAAAGCATCAAATTTCTTTAATATTTCTGGAGTTGTTTTTAATGATTCTGATTATGATGGAAAATGGGATACTGGAGAAGTTGGTTTAGTTAATATAACATTGAGAGCATGGAATGATACTGATGGAGATGGAGCAGTTGATAGTGGTGAATTAGTAAATAATTTTACAAGAACTAACACAACTGGAGGTTATCATCTTTTAGTAAATTCTAGTTATGCAATTATACAAGTTAGCGATTTAAATAATACTTTATTATATTATAAAAATACTACTCAATATAGCTGGAGTTTTAGTGCAGATAATTCTACTACTAATTTTGGATTCTATTATAATACAAGTGCAATAGGAAATGGAAGTGTAAAAACTAATACAAAGATTTCTGATAGTTTAGCAGGTTTTAATCCTGATGGATTAGATTCAAGCGATAATTTTGGTTCTTCAATAACCTCAATTGGAGATTTAGATGGAGATGGAATTGTTGATTTAGCTGTTGGTGCGATAAACGATGAAAACTTAGATAGTGATGAGGGAGCAATATATATTTTATTTATGAATAATTCCAATGGAACTATAAAAAGTAATTTAAAAATTTCTGATGGATTAAATGGATTTAATCCAAGTGGAATGGATAGTGATGAAGATTTTGGTATTTCGATAACTTCGATAGGAGATTTAGATGGAGATGGAATTATTGATTTAGCTGTTGGTGCTCATTCTGATGAAAATTTAGCGAGTAATACTTCTGAAGGAGCAATATATATTTTATTTTTGAATTCAACTGGAGGAGTAAAAACTAATACAAAGATTTCTGATAGTTTAGCAGGTTTTAATCCTAGTGGGCTAGATAGTAGCGATAATTTTGGTTCTTCAATAACCTCAATTGGAGATTTAGATGGAGATGGAATTGTTGATTTAGCTGTTGGTGCTATTAATGATGAGAATAATAATGATGGAACAGTAAATACTGGAGCAGTTTATATTTTATTCTTAAATGATACAAATGGAACAGTAAAAAGAAATACAAAAATAACAAATAATTCCGTTGGTTTTTTTCCTAAGTTAAGTAATGGTACAGGTCATCAATTTGGTAGATCAATAACTTCAATAGGAGACTTGAATGGAGATGGAATTGTTGATTTAGCTGTTGGTGCAATAAACGATGGAAACTTAGAGGACAATGAGGGAGCTTTATATATTTTATTCTTAAATGATACAAATGGAACAGTAAAAAGAAATACAAAAATCTCAGATGGTTTAGCAGGATTTAATAGAACCGAATTATCCACTGATGATATCTTTGGTTATTCTGTATCTAGTGTAGGAGATTTAGATGGAGATGGAATTATTGATTTAGCTGTTGGTGCTGCTCAAGATGAAAATTTTTCAAGTTCTAATAATAATGGAGTATTATATATTTTATTCTTAAATGATACCAATGGGACAATAAAAAATAGTACAAGAATAGCCAGCACTATATCTGGATTTAACCCAAGTGAATTAGAGAATTTTGATATTTTTGGTTATTCTGTATCTAGTATAGGAGATTTAGATAGAGATGGTATTAGAGATTTAGCTGTTGGTGCTATTCAAGATGAAAATCTTGCAAGTAATTCTTCTGAAGGAGCTATTTACATTTTGAATTTAAATTTTGTTCCTGCTCCAGACACAACTGTTCCAGATATTTCTATTACAAGTCCTGCAAATAAAACAAATAGTTCAG
>ERZ1292623.3388-Hain-H51-01um-R1-3388-length-13629-cov-5_pt1 | contig 13629 bp, 14 predicted proteins | sample MGYA00564398_ERZ1292623 | MGnify/ENA primary metagenome ERZ1292623 (study PRJEB36523, sample SAMEA6512633) | groundwater metagenome | collected 2019-01-07 | study: AquaDiva: Metagenomics assemblies of 32 groundwater samples
TTTGATGCTTTCAAAGGATGGTGAGGTATGGGAAAGAGTGCCAGGTGTGTTGCCGGAAGAATTAAGAATTAGAGTGCTTGGCAGACAACCCAGGGATGGAAAATTTATTGAACCATTTGCAGGCCAAGTTGCCAGGTATATAAATTTTTATCTGTCTCCTAATAACACTTGTGTTGCCCAAATAGAAAACGTAAAATTGTACTACTTTAATTGATGGATCAGTTAGTTTTTAAAATATTCAAAAAAGCAGCGTATACTCTTCGTGGCCGTCATCTAAATAGATTTAATTTTGTTCGTAGCTCATTAAACTTTCTGTTACGAAATTTGAAACCGAAATCAGTAATTGTTGATGGCAATCGTGTGATTTTAGATAAAGATGATAGTATGCGATTGTCAATCCTGGGTATATACGAACCATTGATGGTTAAGCATTTTCAAGAGAGGATTAAACCAGGGGATACTGTTTTAGACATTGGCGCACACATAGGATACTACACGGTTATGGCAGCAAAACGTGTTGGAGGCAAGGGACATGTGTATGCGTTTGAGCCAAATAAAGACAACTGTGTACTCCTCTCAAAAAACATCAAGATCAATGGATATAAAAATGTTGTATTGATAAACAAAGCAATTGCACAGTCGACAAAAAAGGCCAAACTATTCCTTTCCAGTGTCAGTTCGGGAATGCATAGTCTTATAGATATAGATAATGACGCTGAGTTTAGTACTTTGGTTTATACAGTAAGCTTAGATGATTTTTTCGGTAAAAATCCCCCGCGGGTTTCTGTTATCAAGATGGATATCGAAGGAGGTGAATATTCAGCACTTGAAGGTATGACCACATTGCTTGCAAAAAGTAAGCACTTGACCATCTTTACCGAGTTTTCTCCTTTCGCAATCACAAGCGCCAAAAAATCACCGCTAGGATTTTTAAATCTTCTAAAACATTACGGTTTCAAACTATACAGCATTGATGAATTGCATAAACTACTCATGCCGATTAAGATAAAAACTTTTCTTGCCTCTGCTCCTTTAGATCGCGACTGGCATATAAATTTGCTGGCAGTCAAATAAGCAAAGCTTCGTGCTTCGCGCTAGGCTTTCTGGCAACTGCAAACAAAGAGAGGCCAATAGGAATTTCGCCCTTGGTCAGAAGTTTAATTTCGACGTTGTAGATACCAATTAGTAATTTATTAATTCGCCAGGGTAGACCTTTAACGTCGGACGAGGGTTTGCTTCTTAATATATTTTCTGTTAAGCGTTTGAGTAAAGCCCAAGGAAAAAAGAAAATGTTTATGTAAGATAATTTAAGAATTTCGAAACCTGCACTATCAAGCTTACTTTTAAATTCCCCTTTGCTATAGCGGCGCTTAGTATGAATGATGAGATCATGATTTCCTCTTAACCAATTGTGGGCAGGGTTTTTGACAATTAGTATCCCTCCGGGCTTCAGGACTCTTTTAAACTCCTTGAGGGCTTTCAAATCACTCTTTACTCCTTTGTGATAAAGCACGTCAATTGAAATAACCGCGTCAAATGTACTATCCTTAAAGGGAATTTTCTCAACAGAAGCTTGTAAAACTTTTTTAAGTCCATTTTTTTTAGCAAGTTTACATGCTTCGCTACTGGCGTCAATTCCCCAAATTTCACCAAAGCCTTTTAACTTTTTCATCAATGATCCAGTTCCACATCCGGCATCAAGCATTACATTGCCTCTAATGTTTTTAAGATATAGATCAAGAAGTTTTATGACAGCGTTATGGGTACCGACATAATAAAAGTGGGTTTCTTCATGCTCAAAAATATTTCTGTATTCGGCTATCTCCATCTCTACCCTTTCACTTTATCTATTACCATTAATTTTATCCAGAGTCTGCCTAGCTCAAAAAATGTAGTTAAAATTCGGTTTATTCGAAAAAACTGTGATTGTCCCCACCTACGTTCTCTATGATGTATAGAAACTTGACGAAACTTGCCTCCGGCCCTTTGCGCCTTTTTAACAATCTCAACGCATATAGAGCCACTGTTACTTTTCAAATCAAGTTTTTTCAAAAGCTTTCGTCTTATAAGCCTAAAATCGCAGTCAACATCATAAGTCTTAAGAAAGAAAAGCCAACGAGCGACAAAACTGTAAAGATTTCCTATAAAAATTCTATATGTTGGGTCGTGGCGAGACATTTTTATCCCATTGATGAAATCTACATCTTCTGTCATGAGTGACAGAAGGATGGGTAACTCTCCTACATCGTACTGTCCATCCCCGTCAGTATAAAAGACTAAGTCTTTAGAAGCAGTCTTGAAACCAGTTCTTAGTGCTGCACCATAACCAAGGTTTCTTTCATGGAAAACGAGTTTAAGATTAGAGTGTCTTAAGCTAAGTTTTTTTAAAACTTGACGACTTTTATCTGTTGAACCATCGTCAACTACAATAACTTCATGGTCGCGAGTCAATTTTTTTAATATCAGGAAGGCATCCTCAACTAATCTTTTTATGCTTTCTGCATCATTATAACAGGGAAAGAATACTGAGATCGAACTTGCTTTTGGTCTTGGCATTAATTAGTATAGAGTTTACCTTGAACTCCAAGGGCTTCTTTTATGGCAGGAGTATAATCCAATTTTCTTCTTGAGTAAACAATCATTTCTGCTAAAAGTCCGGTTGAAATAAACTGGATGCCGATGATCATTAAAAGCATGCCTAAAAAGAGTAAAGGATGGCGGGATTGTATGCTTCCTGTTGTGATTCTAAGGTAAGCAATATAAAGCCCGATTAAAAATCCTAAAAAGAATGATCCAAGTCCTAGGCTGCCAAAAAAATGGCCGGGACGCCGTATAAATCCAGTTAGAAAAATAATTGTTAGAAGATCAAGAATTCCTTTGATACCTCTTTCCCAGCCAAATTTTGTTTTACCATATAACCTTTTACGGTGAAGCACCTCAACCTCCCCAACTTTAAAATTTTGTTTGTAGGCTATGACAGGAATAAATCTATAAAGCTCTCCATAAAGATTTAAATTTTGAACTACCTCCCTGCGATACGCTTTAAATCCGCAGTTTGTATCGTGTATTGGGATGCCAATTAAGGTTCTTGTGAGAAAGTTAATTATTCTTGAAGGTATAACTTTTTGGATTTGTGAATCATATCTTTTCTTTTTCCATCCGGATACAAGATCGTACCCCTCATTAATTTTATCCAAGAATTTTGGTATTTCTTTTGGGTTATCTTGAAGGTCTGCATCCATTGTAAAGATTATGTTTCCTAGCGCAGCATCAAAGCCAACTTGGAGAGCAGCTGACTTGCCAAAATTACCTCTCATGCGAATAATTTTAAGATGTTTATTTTTTTCGTAGAGTTTTTTTAAAATCTCAAATGTATCGTCTGTTGATCCATCATCAATAAAAATAATTTCAAAAGAATTTTTTAGCGCGTCAGGAGCTTGGGTCATTTTTTTTAGAACCTCAATAATTTCCTCATATAAAATTTCTACAGATCCTTGCTCATTTTTGGCAGGAATGACGAAAGATATTTTTGGCTTCATTGATTTTGGGCAGAAGTTAGTATATGATATCAGAAGTGCAAAGCAAAAGTCCACTTATCTCTGTAATTATTACCACTTACAACTCCGCTGAAACCCTTCCAACTTTATTCAAAAGCATCAAAGTTCAAACCTACAAAAAATTAGAAATTATTGTTGTTGATAATCACTCGGATGATAAAACTGTGGGCGTTTCAAAACAGTATACGAGGAAAATTTGGAGTTGGGGTCCAGAACGTTCTGCCCAAAGGAATTTTGGCGTTTCAAAGTCTGATGGTAAGTATATATTAATTTTGGATTCTGATATGGAACTTCAAAAAAATGTCATAAGTGAATGTGTTGAACTGGCAGAAAAAGAACAAATTAAAGCAATCATTATTCCGGAAAGAACAGTTGGTCAAGGTTTTATCCAAAATATCCGGAAGTTTGAGCGAGAAATGTATGAGGGTGATTTGACCATAGAACTTGCCAGATTTTACTCTAAAAAAATATTTTTGGAAGTTGGTGGTTTCGATGAGCGTTTAACTGGTCCTGAAGATTATGACCTTTTTTATAGAGTGAGCAAAAAAACAAAAATTGGCAGAATAAATTCCTATAATTCGAGCAAAGCGAGAATTTCAAGCTCTGCTTATATTTTGCATCATGAAGAAGGTTTAACTCTAACTAAACTTTTACAAAAAAAGTTTTATTATGCAAACAAAGGTGCCTTATATGCAGAAAAACATCCCGAACTTATAAAACTTCAGGGAACAATTATTTTTAGAAAAAGCTATCTTAAGAATTGGAAGAAATTTATTCAGCATCCAATGACAGGATTACTTTTCTTAGGTGTTAGAAGTTTAGAAACAATTTGGGCAGTAGCAGGTTTTGTAAGTGCTGTGGGATTAGCTAATTTCTTAAAAAAATTACCTAGTGTTTTTAGGCCTTAGTTATTAACCTTTAGTTACTATTTGTGGTACTTTCTAATACTTGCCAGTCCCAGGATAAGTTTTATAACTTTGGTTGAAACATTTGTTTCTTTATAAGCTTCAGGAATATTTAATTTTTCTCCTTTTTCTTCTAAGTCCACAACTATTTCTATGGCTTTTTGGATTGTTTCTTTATTATATCCTGTTAGAATTATCGTGCCGGCGTCAAATGCTTCCGGACGTTCTGAACTTACTCGAATCTGTATGGCGCGAAAATCTAAAATTGCTGATTCTTCTTGAATAGTTCCGCTATCAGAAAGAACACAAAGAGCATATTTTTGGAGTTTGTTAAAGTCAAAAAATCCAAAGGGAGTTTCAAGTTTTACTAACTTATGGATTTTTATTTTAGTTTTTGAGAGCCTATCTTTTGTTCTAGGGTGAAGAGAGACTATCACCGGTAATTTATACTGTTGAGCTATATAGTTCAGCGATTCAAATAGCTCTTTTAAGTGGCTTAGGTTATCAACATTTTCTTCTCTATGTGTGCTTGCAACAAAGTATTTTTTATCCTCAAGTCCTAATTTTTTTAGTATATTTGATTTTTCTATTTCTTGTTTGTAGAAATTTAATACTTCCACCAATGGTGAACCGGTGACGTAAATAGTTCCAGGATGTATCCCTTCTTCTATTAAATATCTTCGGCTGTTTTCTGTATAGGCAAGATTGTAATCACTGATATGGTCGACAATACTCCTGTTAACCTCTTCCGGAACATTGTCATCGAATGATCTGTTTCCTGCTTCCATATGAAATATTGGAATTTTCATCCTTTTGGCAATAATGGCAGAAAGAGCACTGTTTGTGTCCCCAAGAATAAGTAGGGCATCGGGTTTTTCTTTGATCATCGCGGCCTCACATTGCTTTAGAATATTTGCGATTAAACCTCCAAGGGTATCTGATTTAACATCCAGAATATAATCCGGCTTTCTAAGCTTAAAATCTTTGAAGAAAACTGTACTTAACTCAGGAGAATAACTTTGGCTGGTATAAACTATTATATGATTAAAATACTCATCCATCTTAGGAAGTATACGGCAAAGCCTGATAATTTCCGGCCTGGTACCCAAAATAGTCATGATTTTTAGTGAATTTTTCATAGATATTTATCTTTCCGTGATTTAGGATCTGGCGATTTCTTGCTCGAGTTTATGCAGTTCTTCTGCCAGGAGGTTAACTCTTCGTAGAAGAGGTTTGTCTTGTCTCTTCTCATTGTTTGTAGCAAGCAGTTTAAGTTCTAGTTTCTGTCCAAAATCTTGAAGTTCGCTTTTTATTTCCGGTAAGGTTAGAAGTAGTTCAACAGTTTCATCAAGATTAAGTTGTTTTGTATTCCCGGATGTAAAAGATTCTAAATTTTGGGGCTGTACTTTTTTGCCGACGCTAAAATATTTTTGATAATCTAACCCCTGACTTTCTAGGGGAATTCTGTAATAGTCACCCTGGTCCTCTGCCCTAAGCATTTCTTCTTGAGAAATTAAGGTTTCATGCATTTTTTCGCCTGCACGAATACCAACTTCCTTATATCCCTCTTTATAATTAAATATTTTACACATAGCTTGTGTAAGTATCTCCATTGTTGTAGCCGGAGCTTTCCTTACGTACATATCTCCATTCTTACCATTGATCATTGCATAAAGAACTAAATCAATAGAGTGGGGAAGTGGAAGTAGAAACCTTGTCATTTCTCCATTGGTTAGAGGTAATGGTTCCCCTTTTTTCATCACCTCTATAAAAAAGGGCAAAACAGAACCTCTGGTAAATAAAACATTTCCATAACGGGTCCCACAAAGGGTGGTGTGCTTATTATTTTCTTCACTTATTTTTCTTGCCTCGGCAATCATGATCTTTTCCATTAATGCTTTTGACATCCCCATGACATTAATTGGATAAACTGCCTTATCAGTTGAAAGAATGACCATGGTTTTAACCTTGTGTGCGATTGCATTAGTAATTACATTTTGAGCGCCCAGCACATTAGTTTTTATTGCTTCTATAGGGAAAAATTCGCATGAAGGAACTTGCTTTAAAGCTGCTGCATTAAAGACATGATCAACACCCCCCATCACTTTATCCAAACTATCCTTATCCCGAACGTCTCCTATGACAAATTTTAAAAGAGGACTGTCATACATATTTCGCATATCATGTTGTTTTTTCTCATCACGACTGAAAATAATGATTCTTTTTGGATTTAAATTAAGTAATCGTAAAACTACCGCATTCCCAAAAGAACCAGTTCCACCTGTTACCAAAATAACCTTTCCTTTAATTTTTTTTTCAATATCTGTTTTTGTCATGTAGTTTCCTCGTATATTGTATCCGGATCATTCGGGTTAAACGACTCATCAATATAGGCAAGTAAATACATCTCATTGTCTCCTGTGTTTTTGATTGCATGCCAAACATTTGGCGGAATCTGCACCGCTACCATGTTATCTTCTCCCATTTTGATTTCCTGGCGATCGTTACTTGCCTTATCAATTAACGTCAATAATCCTTTTCCTTTAACAACGCAAAACCATTCAGTTTTTCTTTCATGGTAGTGTTTACCTTTGGTTTGTCCGGGTTTGGCTGTGGTAACATATATTTGTCCAAATTTTTTATTTGGATTTTCTAAATCTTCATCTCTTACAATTTCTGCCACAAAACCACGGTTGTCCGCTTTAACATCTAATTTTATTATCTTTACTTTATCCATAATTTTATTAAAATTTCAGGCTTGCTTATATTTCATTACAGCCGCCAGTCCCTTTTTAAGAGAAGTAGTAGGTTCCCAGTTAAGTAAGCTTTTGGCTTTTTGAAAATTTTTACTACTTGTTGGACAGGGCTTTTCTTTAACCCCATTATTATACAAGATTTCAAAATTTTTTCCAGATACAATCTTTAAAATTTTAAGTACCTCATTAAGTGTAATTTCCTGTCCGGAGCAGATGTCTATTATTTCAAGAGGTTTATGAGGTTTATGTAAGCTTGCTTTTATTATAGCCTTCACAACATCATCAACATAAATAAAATCTCTTTTTTGGGAGCCATCACCATTTATTGTTATGGGTTTGCCAGTTTTAATAAGATGAGCAAAGGTGGCAATCACTGAATTATAAAAAGGTTTACCACCAGGTCCATATATATTTGAAATTCGAAAAATTGTTCCTTTAAGATCTGTCTTTTTTGTGTACTCGGTTATTAGATCCTCAGTGGTTTTTTTAGATAACCCATATAGTCCACTGTTTTGATAAACCTGGAATGTTGATGAAAAAATTATTCTTGATCCTGGTGCGTACTTTGATGTAGCCTCTAAGAGATTGAGAGTTCCTAAAGTGTTAACCTTAAAAAGTTCAATATTTTCACCTCTGTTTACTGCTGCAAGGTGTATTATTATATCTTTTCTGGAAATTAGACTTTTAAGACTTTTCGAATTAAGAAGGTTATGCTTTTTCCGATCTAGTGTAGTATATGGTATCTTTTTGTCTTCCAACAGTTTGACAACTGCTTTCCCCAAAAAACCATCGGCACCTGTTATTGCTATCTTCATTTTGTTTGGCATATTATATCGCATTTTTTCTGTATTGTAAAAGAAGTTTACTGTTTTTTAGCAATGGGCATTTTTTTAAATCGCTAGCTCACCTACACCTTAGACTTGACTATAGAGTTATAGTAAGTTATATTTCATACGTAAATTTGAAGAATAAGTAAAATGAATTAAGTACACGAACTTATGAAAAGTAATGGCATTGATAATTTTTGGCTTAATAAGATAATATTAGTAACTGGAGGTGCTGGTTTTTTAGGATCTTATATTGTTAATTGGTTGATTAAAAAAGGAATTGATCATAAAAAAATTATTATTCCCCGATCTAAAGATTATGATCTAAGAGAAAAAGAGGTTTGCGCAAAATTGGTTAAAGGAGTAGATGTTGTGATACATCTAGCTGCCAATGTCGGAGGAATAGGATATAATCAGGAAAAACCTGGAACCTTATTTTATGACAATATTATGCTGGGTGTGCATATGATGGAAGAGGCAAGAAAGGCGGGAGTAAAAAAGTTTGTAGCCATAGGAACTATTTGTGCTTACCCAAAATTTACTCCAGTTCCCTTTAAGGAGGAAAACCTGTGGGATGGTTATCCAGAAGAGTCCAATGCGCCATATGGTTTAGCTAAGAAAATGCTTCTAGTACAAGCTCAAGCATATAGACAACAGTATGATTTTAATGCAATTTATTTATTACCGGTGAATTTATATGGCCCAGGAGATAAGATTGATCCCAGGCAATCACATGTGATTCCCGCACTAATAAAAAAATTTGTTGATGCTAAGGTTTATGGTTCTCCAGAAGTAGTAGTTTGGGGAACAGGAAAAGCTACCAGAGAGTTTTTATATGTAGATGACGCGGCAGAGGGGATTATTTTAGCAACCGAAAGATACGAAAAAAGCGATCCAGTTAATCTTGGATCCTCTTTTGAAATTACCATTGAAGAATTAGCTCAATTGATTTCTAAAATGGTAGGATATACAGGTGAATTAATTTTTGATACATCTAAACCAGACGGTCAGTCAAGAAGAAAGTTAGATGTAAGTCGCGCAAAAAAAGAATTTGGTTTCGTTTCAAAAACTAATTTTGAAGAGGGATTAAAAAAAACAATTGTCTGGTATGTTAATAAAATTGTAAAATCATATGAAGAAATCTCTAAAAACAAAATTAAAACAGCTTAATTTTGTTATAGTCTCCCATATTTTTGCTACTGGGCCAGCTCTAGATTTAGAAGAATATTTAAAAGATAAGGTTAAATCCCTATTTTTTATTGGACATCCATTTTCTTTTAGGAAAGAAATAAATTCTTTTTATAGATTTTATAAAGATGGAAAATTAAAAGAAGAACATAAAGCTTTTGGATGGAGATTTCCAGAAGTGCTATTTTATTTCAAAGATTCATTTTATACTTTTTGGTGGATATTCAAACAAAAAGAAAATTTTAACTATTATATTGGTTCAGATAATTTCAGCGCTTTTTTAGGACTTATTTTAAAAAAACTAGGAAAAGTGGATCAAGTAATTTTATATACCATAGATTACCTTCCACAAAGATTTAAGAATCCTGTTTTAAATAAACTTTACCATTTTTTTGATAAAACCTGTTTAAAAAACTGTAAAATTGTTTGGAATGTTTCTCCGGTGATGGCTAAGGCTCGAGAGGAATTTGATGGATTAAAAATTGAAGAGTGTGTACCTCAAATATTAGTTTCCTTAGGAATGTGGCACAAAAGAATTCCTAAGTTACCTTTAGAGAAAAAGGATAGATACAAAATAGTCTTCATGGGTCATATTTTGGACAAACAGGGATTAGACATAGTTGTAAAAGCGATGCCATTAATATTAAAAAAAATTCCACAAGTTAAACTATTAATAATAGGTACTGGTCCAGATGAAGAAAGATTAAAAAGTATTGCGAAAAAATTAGAAGTTGAAAAAAGAATTGAATTTACTGGATATGTTGAAGATCATAAAGATGTAGAGAAGATGTTGGCGCATTCCACCGTAGCAGTAGCAACTTATAAACCTGATCCAGGCAGTTTTACTAATTGGGCAGATCCAAGCAAGTTAAAAAATTATCTTTCGGCAGGATTACCAATATTTTTAACAAGCGTACCACCAGTAGCGAAAGAGTTAGAAAGGGCGAATTGCGCAATTATTGTACCCTATAAAGAAAACCAGTTAGCAGAAAAAATAATTTACTTATTAAATAATGAAGTAATGCTTAAGCAATACATAAAAAATGCAGTTAATTTTGCTAAACAATATGATTGGAATTTAGTTTTTACTAATGCATTATCCTCATCTTTAGATTAAAATAGTACTCTATGTCTCGCAATAAATCTTTATCAAGGGGAGTAGTGAAATATTGAATTTGTCCGGGTTTTATAAATTTTTTTATAGCCTAGTTTAACCAGTAGTTTTTCCGGATTTTTACCTTGTCCTTCTATACAAATAACTTTTGGTTTAAACTTTTTCCAGTTATTGCTTTTTAGTACTTCTAAGTCAGATCCTTCAGTATCAATACTGAAAAAATCAATTTGTCTATTCTTGCGCTCTTTTTCTAAAATTTGTCCTAGCTTATTTACCTTTACTTTAAAAGTTTCAATTAGAGTATAACCTTGTTTCTGATAATCTGCTGCAGCGCTTTTAGAAAAGGTTGAGAGTGTTTGCGGATCAAATTTAAAAAAATCCTGTATTTCATTTTTGTTAGCTATACCAACATTTAAATTTATATCTTTAGACCTTGATTTATAAAACTTCTTGATCTTTGTTGGATCCGGTTCAATGTTAATGCCTCTCCATCCTTTAAGATAGAATCTCTTGGTATTACTGAAACGGGTTGGATCGTAGGCTCCAACATCAACATAAAAACCATTACTTTTCTGGCCTAAAAGATTATCGATTATGATATCTTCACCCCACTGGCTATAAGATTTTTTAAAGATTCTCATTATTAACATTTGAGCTTCAAGTAAGATATATTCAATAAGTTTGATCGGACCAAGTGTTATTAAGTAATGTTGGAATTTTTTAAGCATATCTATTATCTAGACGTTTTTTGAATTTTTTGAGAACATTTTTCCCAATTCTTGAGGCATTAGCCATTATGGTAAGAGTAGGTGGTTTGGCTGGTAGCATTCTCCAGGTTGAGGCATCAGCAATATAAATTCTTTTAGCTTGATGCAATTTTCCATTTGAATCTGTTGATAGTATTCCAGGTTTATCCTGATTTGGAACACCATTGGCATAATGAGAGGTAACATCACCCATGATTGTTTTTAAAGGTACCAGCCCTAGACTTAAAAGTTTCTTTTTAATTTTCTTTAACTTACGTTTTTGGTTTTGCAATTCGCTATTTGTTTGGTGGAAGGAAATTTCTAAAATATCTCCATCTGACCCATTTTTTAGCCTGTAAAATTTCCCCTTTCCCTCAAAGGTCGGAAAACGGACATCGGCTATTACCAGATGCGGTGCAAAAGCTTGAAACAAAAAAGAAGCAAATGTCTTTGGCAAGGGAATGTAGGGTAGCGTCTTATGGAGGGAGAGTGGATTGCATTTATAAAACTGAACAAAAAAATCATTGTTGGCGATGGCCACTTGGCCGTGGCGTCCTGTTTTTGACTTATCTTTTTTCATTAATGTTTTGGTATGCAAACAGACAATCATATAATTTCCTTTTGTTAAAAAAGGGGTTTTATAGTTATACAGATTGAAACTTCGCAGTAAGATTCTTGTAGTATTAACACTGCCTGCTGCCAAGATTACAAAACGAGTCTTAGTAGTAGATTCTATTGATCTGTTAATAGAAAGACTTTGGATTTCTGCGTGTTCCCTTTTTTCTTTTATCTTTAAAACCAACTGATTTGGTAAATAAGTAAAATTTTTAAACTTTTTTAAATCATCAATAACTGAGCTGGTATGATACGAGAAAGCTTGAGGTAATTGATACACATTTCTTTGAGAATCCAAAATTGATTTACCTTGAATATCAAGAGAAGGTGTTAAATCTAAATTTATTAGTTTAGTAATCACTTTGTATTCCCTCAAGATTTCATCAGCCGGCAGGCCTATTTTGATAAGTTCCAAAGTGGTGAAGTAATCACATATTCCAGGCCAAAGTTCAGATAGCCCACCTTTTGCCAGACTTTGAATAATCTCAATATTGCTTTTAATTTTCAAAAGTTGGTAGGTTTTATCAGTGGCGTCTCTTTTTCTGTCCAGCCCTCCGTCTATAATTGCAACCCTAAGTCCTGCCTTAACTAACGGATAGGCTGCATGTACTCCAGACGGACCTGAACCAACAACTACCACATCAAATTTTACATCAGAATCCTTCATAGCAATCTGGATATATTTTTAGTAAAAAGCTTGTTCCAATCAAATTGACTAACATATTTTAGCGCATTTTCCCTATATTCTTTCCTTAAGTTTTCATTGGTCAGCAGTTTTACAACTGCATTTGTTAAAGACTCTGGTGTATAATCTATCACTATGCCACACCTTGCCTTATCAATTGACTTGGCATTGAGGCTGGCATTAGTCATTATCACAGGAAGACCCAATGCAAGATAATCTTTGATTTTAGCAGGATCCGCGTTTTTGATTTTTTCATCAATTATTGATGTATTAAAAGGTACAAGTCCTATCGCCCCATCAGAAATAAGCCTTTCAGCCTCTTTTTTATCCCTCCACCCGTAGAACTTAACATATGAATTTACTGCTAGCTCCGAAGCCAAGTGTTGAAGCTCTTCCAATTGTTCACCTCCACCAATAATTTCTAATTTAATGTTGGGGATTTTTTCTAAAATCTTTGGCAGGGCGCGAATTACAAGATCAACTCCATAAAAATTTTTTAAATGCCCGACGTAAACAATCTTTGTCTTTTTTACCTTTTCCCAGGGGACTCTTTTCATTTCATGAAACCAAATACCGATAGGGACGGTAAATTGTCTTGAATAAGCTTTCTCTATGAGACCATTTTTCCTTCTATATTCAACAAGAAATGGAGAAACATTCCATGTTTCATCGCAAAGTTTGACGCAAAGTTTGTCGACTTTATGATAGATCCAATTGATAATTTTATTTTCAAATCTTTGGGGGTATAGGTCAATTGTATAGTAGATGACCTTTTTTGCGCGACCTATTTTTTTTAAGAATAGCCCAGCTAGGGCATTTAGATTATTAATACCAAAGTACAAATCATAGACTTGTTTTGTTATAAGAGTCCAGTAAATTGAGTAAATAAAATCTTTAATGTAAGAAAGAGATTCTGGAAGTATCCAGTGGTAAGCCTTGGATTTCAGCCGTTGGGACTCTTTGTAATATTCATACTCCGATGAAAGTTTATAGCTTTCTTTAAGAAGTAAAAGTGGATGCGTTATATATATTAATTTGTCGCATTTTTTGGTTAGAAAAAATTTTTTTAAATCCCCCCCTGGAATACAAGGCATTAAAGATCTATGGGTAACTATGACTATATTTTTATCTTTCAAGTACCCTTTAAATTTTTCCATGCCCTCATTTTACCTGAATCTTGAAAAAAAATGTTAAAATGTTACGGAATGAAATCAAAAGGGAAAATTATAGTAACAG
>ERZ1292623.389-Hain-H51-01um-R1-389-length-47774-cov-17_pt2 | contig 13629 bp, 18 predicted proteins | sample MGYA00564398_ERZ1292623 | MGnify/ENA primary metagenome ERZ1292623 (study PRJEB36523, sample SAMEA6512633) | groundwater metagenome | collected 2019-01-07 | study: AquaDiva: Metagenomics assemblies of 32 groundwater samples
GTCGCAACGCCCGCGGAGAGGCCTTGTGTCTCCGACGCCCAACTTCTCCGTGGTTGCGTCTTGGGTCAGGTAGGTCGCAACGCCCGCGGAGAGGCCTTGTGTCTCCGACGCGGACGCGGCGCCCGGGTTCGCGTTCGCGAACGGCGTCGCAACGCCCGCGGAGAGGCCTTGTGTCTCCGACTCCCCCGCGCTGGCTCACCGCGAGCAGCTCGATCGCGGTCGCAACGCCCGCGGAGAGGCCTCGTGTCTCCGACAGGTGTCAACCTACAGCAGGCACGCCATGATCGGCTGCATGCCACCCGCCGCCCAGTCGCGAGCGAGGAACCCCGGGCACGTTTTCGTTGCCGTCAGCTGGTTGTGCGACCACACGCGCTTGATCGGGTAGTCCCCCATCCACTGGCCAACGATATCCCGCAGCGCGAACCACTGCGTCATCGTGTAGCGGTCGGTCCCGATCAGGCACACGCCGAGCGACCGGCTGTTGCCCGGGTAGTCCGCTGCCTCCGGCCCGAGCCCGTCCAGGTCGGCAGGGCGCGGCGCGTGGGCGCCAACCTCGTCCGCGTTGCGTCCGACCTCATCGAGCCCATTCGGCTGGATGATCCGGTGATACCCGATCGAGGTCAGGTGTCGCGGGTCGGCATCGATCGCTGCAACGGAGCGCCTGAACCCGCGTGACCTGTGCCACGAGTCGATCGTTTCGATTGCGACGCGCTGCCCGTTGGCCGATGCAGAGCAATGGATCACGATCTCCGTGATCGTGTCGAGCTTGCGTCTCATCGAATCCACTTCCACGCGGCCGCAAACGTCAGCAGGCCGATCGCGACACCGCCGACCAGAAGCGGCGCGGGTACGTCGAGGACGTAGTAGCTCGACGCGCGATCGAGCCAGTCGACGAGGAGATCAGGACTCACGAGCCACCCCGTGAAACCGCGTCGGCCTGAGCTTGAGCTTGCGCTGCACATCGTTGATGGCCTCGGCCAGGTCGTTGGCCTCGTGATCTGTCTTGGCCGCGTAGAACAGTTCACGCAGCTTGGCGAGGTCGTCGAACGCCTGACGGTCGCGCTGCCAGGAGGAGGCGCTGGCTGATACCGTCCTCATGCGGCCGTCCGCTTCGAGTACTCCGCGCCGGGGCGCGTTGCCACCCACCCGAAAAGACGCAGGCCGTAGTAGCGCGCGTTGGCTCGCCACCACCCCATGCCGCGCTCTCGCAACAACTCGTAGTAGAGCGCGTCCGCCCGCTTACGAAACGATGTGGGGAGCTTTCTCGCGCGAATACTTTGGTAGAGCGTGTCATGCACCAGACTCGGCACAGGGTCGGCCTTGCCGTCGATCGTGGGCCCGCTCGACCCGTCCCAGAGGTACGAGCGCTGCACGATCAGTCGCCCCCAGTTCGTCATCGACGCCACGAGGCGCCCGTCTTGATCGTCGATCTGGAACGCCAAGCCGCTGATGCCCGTGTCGATCCACCACGGATCCGAGTCCGTCAGGTGCATGCCCTTGGCGTCGTGGTACGCGAGCGGCCCGCTGGTCAGTCTCATGGCTCAGTCCCCCTCTTCGGCCGCGCGATATCACCAGGCTTGAACTCCGCCGACCGCATCCACGTTGCAACGTTGGCGTCGATCGCTCGCACGACGCCTCGGATATCGCCCACGGACTCCTTCAGCGCGGAGACGTCGCCCTTCAGCACGGAGACGTCGCCTTCGAGCCCCCCTACGCGCCGCTCCTTCTGTTGCTCGATCTGAGCCCTCAGCTCAGCGGCCTCTTTTTCAAGCCTCGCGATCTGCGGATCTTCAGCGTCGAGCGAGCGCCACCCGGCGACCCCGCCGCCCCCGACGCCAAAAGCCGCCAGGACGGAGAGAATCAGACGCAGGTTACCGTTGCTCAGCAGCGGCTTCCGGTCGCTGTCAGTTTTCTCGCTCATCGGATGCGGCCTCCCGCATTCCGCCACGCGCAGTATTTCTTGGCGGCGCGCCTGTTCCAGAATCGCGCGTGCCACGGGTCGGCGTTGTCGGCTCGTGCGTTCCCGGTGTCCGGCAGCACGTCGAGCACGGGCGTCTTCTTGCCGCTCGTGCCGGTGAGCCTGCCACGGTCCTGCACGCGGTACGCCTTGGCTTTCTTGCTCACCATGACGTCACCCACGACACTACCTCTCGACCTCCATGCACGCCTCTGACATCTCCGGTGCGCACGGCGGTAGTTCGGTGACCAACAAGAGGTTAGACGAAGGGCAGTAGACCAGTGTGCACATGCACAAGTCACCGACGCACGAGCACGTGTTGCAGGCATCTGGCCGGTATCGCCAGCGCGGACGTGGCTCGATTCCGACTTTGCCAATGACGGCGAGCAGCGGGCCGTCAGCGCCCGGCGAGATCGTCGTCGAGGCGCACCCTGACACCGGAGACACGATTGCAATGATGATCGCAATGTAGATGATCGCCCAGACGATGGACGCGGACCGTAGCGCGGCGCGCCTCACTTCCGGTAGCGCGGCGCGGTTCATTCTTTCTCCGTCGTGAGGTCGGCGCGGCATTCGACCGTCTCGCCGGGCCGATGGCCATTACTGATCGAGCCGGTCATCATCGTGACACCTGGCGTGACATCGGCGACCATGAGCAGGTGACCGTCGCACTGGACACGCAAACGCATGCGCGAGGCGCACCCGGCGAGGGCCGCAACGGCGAGGAGTAGAGCGGAGCGGCTCATTTGACGGCCTCCGCAATCGCCTTGTCCGCCACGAACACCTTGCCGGCGATGACTATGACCTCGTCCGGGCACTCAGCCACATCGACGAACCCACCGTAGACGCCGCCGTCGTGGCAGTAGCAGCGGCCCGGGTGATTGCTGGCGCCACTGGTCGAGCAAACCACCTTGCCCACGGCACTCCCCGCTGCGAGCTTTTTGAGGATCAGGGCCGCGTCGGCCGTCTTCAGCTCGACGGCCCCAACGGGCACCTCGGGTACGATCTGGATCGGCGCCTTCTCCTTGCCGAACTCATAGATGCGCTCGGCGGATACAGCGACGAGGAGAGCGGCGAGGGTCATCGAGGTGCGGTTCATCAGTTCACCGCCCTGGCTGTTTCAAACCACTTCGTTCCGTTGTGGATGAAGCTAATCGTGTCGCCGGTGGTAGACGCGAAGGCGGCGCTCAACCCGAACGTGTCAGCTGTATTTGCCGCCGTGTCGGTGAGCGTGCAGACATCGGCATCGGTGTTGAAGAACATGGTTAGAAGTTGCCCGCTCACGCCGCCAGTCGCCGTGGTGATGGTTTCCGCGCCAACACAGTCAACCGCTTGCACGGTGCCGGTTACGACGAATGTCGTAGCGGCATCGACGGAGATAAGGGTCGGTATTACCGTCGCCAGCTTGCCGGTGATTACGACATCGAGCCCGGCAGGCTTTAGGAGCAAATCGCCACCCTCGGTATCGATAACGCCGTCCGTCTGATCGTGAAAGATGCGCACGTTGTCGGTTGTCGTTGTGGCATCGGCGCTCTGCACAATGAGGGTTGGGTTGGTGCAGGCCACGCCACCACACGGTGTGAAGTCCGTGCCGACGTCAGTGTTCTCGCAGACGATGATCGCTCGCGATTCGGTTCCCGGCGCCATCATGAATGTATCGGGAGTCACCGATAAGTGCATTTGCAATAGGCCGTCCGTGCCCGTGGTGCCCATCACCATCTGCACGTTGTCCTCTATATAGACGCCTCCATAGCTGCGCGTGGTGCCGTCGAGGCTAATTACGCCGTTCACTTCCAGGGCTCCGCCGACCAGAACGTCACCAGCGACCAGCGCTCGATTCGTTGTGGCCGTCGTCCCAATGTTGAGCGCCGCTGTTGAGTTGGTGATGCGTCCAATAACGTCGAACGCTCCGTCCGTCCCATTCGCCGCCACCGCGTGATTCCCGCTCGTCGCGACCGAGATGCCTCCGGCCCCCGGCTCGTTGGTGGCTCTGTATCCGTAGGCAGTGCCGGCCACGCCGGTGAAGAGAGTGCACCCAGCGCCAGCGCAAAACGCGACGCCCGTTGCTTGCGTCAGGCAGGCGGCCATGTTCGTGGCCATCGCCGCGTCGGAGGCGCCGCAGGTGAAGAGCGTAGCGCTGTCTGTCGCCGCATCGCGGGTGCACACCGTCGTCACGCCATCGAGGACCACGGACACCGTGTCGCCGGCCCCGCAGTTTGCCTGCGTCGCCACCAATGTCATCGAGCCCTGGCCGGGCGCGAGGACCACATCTTGGCCTACGAGGTTCGCGCCCGCTCCGATCGGGCTCGCGCTGAAGCCGAAGATACGCAAGTCGTCGGCAAGGGCGTCGGTCGTGGGGAAGCCGCACTGGACGCCGTTGTTGTCGCGGCAGCACACGGCTCCGCTGGTCAGGGCGGCGCAGGCACCGGACGACTCGAGCGCACCCGTGCTCGTCCCGGTGCCGCCGTCGGCGACTGCCACGTCCGTCCCGCTCGACACGTAGACCGTACCGGTCACGTTCTGGAACGTGATGGTCTTGTCGCTCGTCGGGTCGGTGGCAGCGAAGCACGCCTCGAATTCGTCGACCGTCGCGCCCTCGAGGCAGACGCCGCTGTCGAGGAGCCCGGTCAGGTTCGTGCTGCCCGACGTTGGCCAGTGCGCACCGTCGGCGAGCGCCATCGTAGCGCCGAAGGCTACCCAAACAAGAGCGGCCACGGAGACCAGAGCTGCTGCGAGGAGTTGTTTTCGCATCGCCCTACTCCCTACATCCGTAGACGGTGAGCACGACGGTGTCGTTCGCCCCGTGCCCCGTCGGCGTCGTCGTGATCTTGCCGAACGGGAAGCCCCAATCGACCGGCTTGATCCACCAGTTCTTGCCATGCGTCGCCGGGTTCCAGTCCGCGTTTGCAGCGCCACATGTCAGGGCCGGCGCAGCATCCGCACAAAGCGGCGTCTTGCGGAACGTGCCGCCCGTCGTCTCGGAAGCGGTGAAGGAGAGCTCGATGTTGGTGACGCCGTTGCTCGCGTCCACCAGGTCGACACCGACCTTGAGATAGGTCGGGTTCGGGGTCGTCGCGCTCGGAGCCTGGCCTCCGGGGAGCGCTCTGAACTCGGCGGTCGTGACGGCCCCGGCGGAGATGTCCTGCGCCGATGTCGTGGTGATGAGCCAGCACATCTGCTGGTCGGCATGCGCGGCAAGCGGCGCGAGTAGAACGGCGGCAAAGAGGAGTAGGTATCGCATCGAGGGAACCTCCGGGCTGCGGGCACCAGTGGCGGGTTTAGAGGTCGGCGGTCAAGGTGTTTCGCGGCGCCTCCCACGGCGGTCGAGCCCCGCGAAGCACGCCGCCAGCTCGCCGCGTACAGGATCCATGTCCAGCATGTTCGGCATCGGTCTAGCGACGGTCACTACCCACTCGGCCCCGGTGCGGGCAACGGACACCGAGCATCGTCGGCCTGGGTGGCCAAGGGCCGCCCAAACCTGGCGGACGAGTTCGTCAGCAACGGCCTCGTCACCGTCGGCCTCAACGCGGTACTGCACCGTGTTCGACTTCTTGAGCCTTGCCTCGACGTGCTTCACTGCTCACTCCTTACCATCTGCCGCACCGACACGTCACGCACGGCGAACACCTCGGACCCAGAGGCGGCCACGTCCGTCCGTCCGCGAACTCGAACCTTGTCCCCCTTTTCCAGGTACTGAGCCGGAGCGATGCAGATCGTGCGCGCCGCGTACGTCGTCCCAGAGTGCAACCCCGACCTCGACGAGTTCTCGGCGACCGTTGCGTACCCGCCGCCCGTGTCGACCTGAATGTCGGCGAAGAGGCTGTGGTTCTGCGTCGCCGCCACGGTGCTTGCCGAACCTGCCTCGACGGTCAGCAGATAGATCCCTGGGTAGACGATCTCGATCGCATTCTCGTCGCTGGCCCCGTCCTCCACCAAGTACGTCACGCCGATGTCGTCAGCGAACTGCTGGTCGAACTCCATCACGGTGTAGGTCACGGTGAAGGCGTACTCCGAGGCCACCACCAGTGCGTGGTTCGAATGCCCATAGGCGTACGCGCGCAGGAGCGAGGCTCGGTCCACTTCCAGCGTGTACGTGACACCCACCGAGTAGGTCCCCGTGATGCGGACCTTTGCATAGGCGGTTGTCGCAGGCGCGATCATCGCCGCCGTTTGAAACGAAACGTAGGTTGTCGTCGGCGTGAACTGCGTCGACACCGCACTGATGAACGCCTTTGCTCGGTCGAAGAAGCGGACCTCGAGCTGCACGCGCGCGTTCGTGCTTCCTCCTGTGCGCCGACAAAGTATCGCAGCCTGAAGTATGTCGCGCGTGTCGGTGCTGCCGCCGACCGGCATGAAGTCCGACTCGATCGCCGGCTGCATTACGCCGGAGACCACAGCGAAGTCGAGCGCGAAGTTGCCCGTCGCCGAGTTGGTGGCGTCGGAGAACACGTCGGTCGGATAGGTGCCCGTCACCATCGACCAGGCGTCAGGCATCAGCGTCGTGCCCTTCGTGAAGACGTTGAAGTCGTTGTTGCGCAGGATCTGATCCTGCTGGCCGTCGCGATTCTCGTGGTACGGCCCAACCTTCTCGGCCGCCACCGTTACCTGAGTACTCGTCGCCCCCACGTTCCCTACGCCGTCGATTATCTGGAGCTTCACATAGTAGGTCGTCCCGGGGATGAGGCCGTTGATCTCGAAGCGCGTCTGCTTGCCCTGCGCCACGAGATTCGACGCGCTCGGCGTGAAGCCGTTCGACGTGCTCGCGTAGCACTTCGTCGTCAGCCAGTCGTCGATCGTCGGGTCCATCGTCCGCGGGTCGTCGTAAACGACGATGACGGTCCCGAGCCCGGCCGTCGCCACGGCGCCCGTCGCGGCCTCGTCAGCGAAGATGTCCGGCGGCGGCCCGACACCAGGGCGGCCCTCGGCTTCGAGCCACCGCGTCGGACCGAGGCTCGGCTTGCCGCGCGCGGCGATCGCGGTCCTGCCGCTCATCGGCGTTAGCACGTGCCGCAGCGACATCGCGGACAGCGATTGGTCCGAGTCGTAGTGCGTGCCGTTCGCCTGAAAGGTGTAGAAGTCGCCCGCCTCGCCCCACGGGAAGTACGGGACGAGCACGGTCTGCGCCTCGTCCGGCTCCGACAGGTCGTTGTCCGCCGCGTCGAGGAGGTTCACCATCTCCGTGATGGTGTCGATGGAGTTCGAGGCAGCCTCCGTCAGGATGAACGGGCGGCGGTTGTACTTCGTGATCGAGGCGCTGTTGATGCGCGTGACGGTGAAGCGGTCGCCGGCGGCGTCCTGGAACGTCCCCGAGAAAGCGTTGCGCACGTCCTTCACGTCGATCGAGAGCTGCTCCACGTCGTAGTAGCGGTCCTTACTGAAGGTGTGGTTGACCACGGCCGCGACACCGGAGCGCGTAGCCCCGAGCACACCGGCCCCGTTCATCGTCACGTTGGTCATCGCCTCGGTGAAGGTCTTGGTGTTGCCCGCTGTGCCCGCCGCCTGCCACTCGACGATGACGGTAGAGGCCGAGGCCCAGGCGTTGATGTTCGCCTTGCCGGTGCCGGCGTTTAGCATCGCGGCGATGTTCGTCGCCGTCGCCGTCGTCGTCGCACCGATGTTGAATTCATCCGTGACCGCGCCAGCCGCCCGCGCCGTGTAGGTCACGGTGTCCACGACGAACGTCTCAGCCGCCACTGGTGCACCAGCCACCGTGATCGTCCCGCGCGAGCGCACAGGGCGGACGGGCTCGTAGAGCACCAGCTGGAAGGCTGCCGTGTCCGTGTTCCACCGGTAGCGGCACTCCCACCCGATGAGGCGCGCGAGGTTTTGGATCGCGTCCATGATTGGCTCGCGCCCTTGCTTGTACTCGACTATCAGGAAGCCCGGCGAGTCGGCCACCTGAAACGGGGTCCCAGCCGTTCCGGTCTTCGAGTAGAGCGTGACCGCTTCAGGGATCGAGCCTGCCGCGAAGGCGTCGGTGAGGATGTCCTGGATCACGGTCTCGATCGCCCGCCCGCCAGCGGTGCCATGGACCTTCTGCGTCTCGACCCATCCGTCTTGCAGGTTGCCGCCCTTGTCGCGGCACTTGATGTCGACCGGCGAGCGCTGCCAGTCGATCTTGTCGATGCGCCCGTTGAACACCTCGAACCAGTCGGCCACGGCCGCCGCGACGCCTCGCGGCATCACCGCCACCTCGATCTTGAGCTTGCGCTTCGGGAACACGAGCACGCCGCCGACGTTCAGCTTCGACGCGGCCATGAGCGGCGAGAGCGTCAGGTCGTGCCACTCGCGGCTCAGGCGCACCGTCGCCTCGCCCACCGGCTGGTCGCCGTTGTCCTCGTACTCCACCGAGTCGATCCAGTCGCGGCCCTCGTAGGACGAGAGGTCCACCCACGCGCCGGCTCCCGTGCGATCGATCTGCACCCGCATCCGCACCGAGCGCTCCTTGAGCGCCTCGACCGCCGCTGGTTGGCCGGTAAGAGCACGCACGGCTCAGACCTCCCAGAGTTCGATGTTGACGAGGCGAAGGTTCTGGCGGAATGCGCCGCCACTGTGAGCGGCGAGGTACTTCGACGAGTTGGCCTTCCCCTCGGCGAGCACGGTCAGCGCGTCGTCCGGCATCGCGTCGCCGTCCACGTACACACGCGATAGCGCCGGCATCGCCTTGGCCATCGCGTACCATGCCGCGATCTGCGCAGCCGGCGCGGCGTAGGGCACGATCATGAAGTCGTCCATGAGCGAGTCGGTCGTTGCACCGAGCCGGTCGGCGCCGAGCGCGTGGCCTACCTGTAGGAGGGTCGCAAGCGACAGGTCGATCGCGGAGCCTGATGCCGTCGTCACACTTGTCCCATCGAAGTAGATCGTTCGTTGGTTCTCTCCCGTCTCAGCGTTCTGCCGAACGACGCAGGTGACCATGTGCCAGGCGCCATTCCACGGGGTCGTGGCATAGAGCACGTCATCTGATCCGGTGAGGATGTGGATGTCGTTCTCGTCGGCGGCCCTGAATATTCGCAAGACGTTCGCGGTTCCAGACGCCGGACCTATCCTCAAGAACGTTCGGTCAACGGCTACGTTCGCGGCGGGGAGGCGCGCCCAGAAGTTCACAGTCAGGTCCACGGCGCCGGTCACGATGCTCGACGAATAAGCGAGGTCGCCAGCGATGCGCGTCGGGTCGGCCCACGTGGTGGCAATGGTCCCGGCCTCGATCTGAAGCTGGTCGAGGTAGAACGTCGAGCCCCCGCCCGCGTTATCCTTGAAGCGCAGCTTGATCGTCGTCGCTCCGCCAGCCGTCGTGCCAGTCACGACAAGCCTGGTCCACCTGCCAGCGAACAGGCCGCCCGTATACGAGGCGACGCTCCCTACTGAGTCGATAAGCTCTAGTACCACCTGGCGAGCGACGGGGCTCCACACGTAGGCACTGCCGGCATAGGCCGTCGTCGCGGCAGCCGTCTCGGTCGTCGTCTCGGCGCCGTCGGCCGATGCACCAGTGACGACGCGCAGCGAGCGCGTGCCCTGGACCTTCTGCGTGGTCTGGGACGTGATCAATCCGCCTGCCACGGCGGCGAAGCCTGTAGTCGTTCCGTCCTCCGTACCGTTGCGCTTGTTCGCCGCAAGGATGTTAGTCGCGGCCGGCTCTACGGTCAGCGAGTACGCGCCGAACTTCGACTCGTCAAAGTTTTCAAAGTTGACCACCGCCGAGCCGTCAGCCGCGGTCGCGATGCGCCGCGAGCCCACCGTTGCGCCGGGCGTCAGCCCCTTCGAGCTGTAGAGGTCGCTGTCGTAGCTCCAGACGTGGCCGAGCCCGCGCACCGCCCCCTTGATCGCCTGCGCCACCATCTCCGTCACCGGCGGCGTGCGCCCGGACCACACGCGCTTGTCGAAGCGCTCGTCGCTGATCGGGTTGCCGCTGTAGGCACGCGCGAAGTCGCCGCCAAGGACGTGCTCCTCGCCGGGGCTGCCGTCGGCCAACGGGATCGCCCAGCCATTGACGCGGAGGAACGACATCTACCCACCCTCCCGTGGCACCTGGTACGGCGTGCGGTGCGGCACCTTCTGCCCGCGCATGAACTGCCGGAAGGCGGCGTTTTCCTCCATCTTGCGCGCGGCCTCATCGAGGTCGTTCGCGTAGACGTTGATCGTCACGTCGCCACTGCCGCCCTCGTCACCGCCAGGCACCAGCATCGTGCCCTCGTCGGACTGGAAGCTGCGCAGGCCCATCTTGAAGCCCGTCGGGACGTTCGAGAGTTCGGCGTTCAGGTCTTTGAATGCCTCGGTGGTCTTGTCGATCTCGTCGCCTAGCGGGACGAACTGCTCACCACCCGACGCTTCGAGGACCGTCTCGCCGATGAGTTCCTTCCAGTCGTCTTTGATGTCCTGCTTCATGGCGTCCGTGTCGATTCGTTTTGCGCGAACGTCGTCGGCCATGTCTCCTTGACCAAACGCGTCGAGGATGCCGACGACGAGATCGAGAATCCAGTTCCACACCTTGGCGATGCCCCACGCGATCGACTCGATGATTATCGAGACGGCGCCGAGCACCTTAGAAAAGACCTGCATCACGATCTCCAGCCCGGCCATTCCGTCCAGGATCTCTGTGAACACTCCGATTAGCCCCAGCACCGAGCCGAGAAGCTCCGTGATCGGCGTCATGAACTCGTCGAGCTTGTCGGCGGCGGTGCCCAGGTTGTCGTCGATGAGCTTCATCGCGGCCTTGAAGCTCTGCGTCGTGGAGAGCAAGCCGATGATCGCTCCGAACAAAGCGCCCCACGGTCCACCAGAAGCGAAGCCCTGCTCGGCCCCCTGCATCGTCGCAGAGATACGCTCGCCGCCCTGCGCCATCGCACTCACGAGCACGGACATGCCGCCTTGAAACGCCGACCCCATGCTCGAGGCCGCCTCGCCCGACAACCCGAATGCGTCTGCCATTTCGACGGATGCGTCGTAGAGGCCATCGTCGATCACCTGACGCAGCGAAGTCGCCGACCCACCACCGACAACGGCATCGCCCCGCCCGACGCTACCGCCGCCCATGTCTCGAGTCGGCAGCCGACCATCGGCAGGCCCGCCGGCCGCGATCGTTGCAGCGGCACCAACATCGAGAAGCCCGCCCATCGCATTCTTCGCGGAGTCGTAGAGTCCGGTGAACACGCCGACCCCGGCCTTCAGCGACTTCATGAACGAGCCAAAGTCTGCCTTCAACTCGGTCTCAACCCAGTTGGCAGCCTTGCCTAGCGTGTCTCCACCGGCCGATACGGCTGCCCCGACCTTCCCTGCGATCCCGCCAGCGGCCTGAGACTTTCGGATATTGGCGCCGACATCATCCGGGCTCATCCCCAGGATCACGCCGGAGATGATACCGAGCTTCTCGGTGATCCAATCGTTGAACCCGCTGAATGTGCTCTTCAGAAAGCCGACCATCTTCTCCCAGTCGCTCGCCGTGTTGCTGACGAACTGGCGCCACGAGTCACCCATCGCTTTCGCTTTCTGGTCCCAGAACAACTTGAGCGCACCGACCACTGCGATCACCGCGATGAGAGCGAGCGCCACCGCAGCGATGATCGGCAGTGCCGGCGCGAGGAAGCCGAGGAAGGCGATGCCTGCAGGGATAAGGAGAGCCGTCAGCGTGCTGACCGCCGTCGCTATCCCGAGGACAACGGTCGTGCCGAGCAAGATGTTCGCGATCATCTCTTTCGTTCCGGGCGACAGCCCGCCAATCGCATCGGACACACCCTGAACCACACCGCGAAGCGCTCCAAAGAACGTCGCGAGCGGCGTATCGACGATCTTGCCCAGCTCGGCGAGCACGTTCGAGAAAGCGGTGCTGAGTTGCTGGAAGCGACCGGCCGCCGTCGATGCCTCGACCGCCGCCTGCCCCTGGAAGTTCGCGAGCTTCGACACAAGGAACGCTGTCCGCTCCGATTGCGTCCCGAGCTTCAGCGTCTTCTCCTCTGACGCAGTCAGGAAGATGCCGTAGCGGTCGAGCCCGGCGGTCCCCTCGACGACGGCGCGCGAGAGCTGCTGAGCGATCGTGTCGGCGCTATTGCCGGTCGCCGCCGCAAGGTCGAGCACGCCAGGGATGAGTGCCTCGATCTGCGTCTGCCCCAGACCGAACGAGCCCATCAGCGCGCCCATGCCCATGATCGCGTCGTCGCCCGTGGTTGTGATCGCCTGGAGCCCGGCGGCGAACTCGGTGAAGCGCTCCATGTCCAAGCTCTTGCCGGTGGCCTTGAACGCGGCGGCCAGCTGGCGCTCGGCAGCGATCTCCTCAGACGCGAACTTCGTCAGCACGCCGAGCCCACCAGCCATGGATGCAAAAGCGATCGCCGACTTCTTCGCCACGTTCGCAGCGGCGGAGGAGATCGAGCCGAGCTTGCCGGACGCCTTCTTGATGTCGCGGTTGAACTCGGCCGTCTTGGCAGCGAGCCGTACAGCGATGGTGCCGAGGAGTGCTGCGGACATCGGCTAGTCCTCCTCGCCCTTGCGCTTTCGCATGTAGGCGTTGAAGGACGCCGCGTCCAGGAACTCCGGGGCGGCGTCGCGCGACCGGTAGAGCTGCTCGGCGCGCACCTTCCGGCCCTTGCCAATGTGCACGTTGATCAGGTTCGCCTGCATCCAGGCGAGGGCGCTCATGTCGCGGTCGCGCTTCTCGCCGACGCCCTGAGCGTAGAGGTGGAGCTCGTACGGCGTCAGCCCCCAGAACTGGTCAGGCGTGATCCCGATGGAGCCCGCCATTCGGATCAGCCCGTCCCAGTCTCGAGGGCCAGAAGAGGAGGGCGGTCGCCGGTGGTCTCCTCCGTCTCTTCCTTGCTGGTGATGGCTTTCGTCTCGGCCCGCGCGGAGCCGCTCACCTCGGCGGCTTCCTCGTCCAGCATCCGGTCGAGGTTGTCGATCTTCTCCTGGGCCACGCCGTTCGCAGCCATGAGCCCGGTGATGACGGCGCGCATGATCCGCGCAAACGCCTCGGGGTCGTTTGCCACCGTGGCGTCGAGCATTCTGCCGACCTGCTTCGGCGTGTGCCTGCGGTTCTTCTTCTCAAGCCCGACGCGGATTGCTTCGCGTAGGGCACGCCGGCTGATGCTGCCGGAGAAGAACAACGAGTCGACCGAGCGGTCGCCGAATGCAGCCTCGATGTCGGAGATCGCATTGTAGTCGAACACCAGGACGTAGTTATGTCCTTCGAGCTCGACCTCTACTTCGCCACGTCTGGGATTGGCCACTGTGGGCACTCCTTGGTTCTAGGTTACTGGGTCGGCTCGGTGATGGCATTTCTCAGCTGGATTGAGACGGCCACTTCGCTCGCGTCGTCGTTCGGGCCGGAGGGAGCCCACGAAGTGATCGCCCCGGTAGCGTCGAACGAGTGCGCACCGGCGAGGGTCTGCATGCGGAACTTGATCGCCCGCGCTGTCCCGGCGACGAAGTCTGTCTGCATCGAGCTTTGCGCCGAATCGGCCTCGTCCCATTTCAGCGTGAGGTCGACGGTCCCGGTCAGGCGCCCGGAGAGCCCTTCCCGCGCGTCGCCCGTGTCGTGCGTGGTCGTGTCGATCTCGGGCCGCTCCATGTTCAGGCTACCGTCGACGATGCCGTTGACGGCTACCGCGTTCCATTGGAACGACTGCAATCTTCCGTGAATCTTTGCCATGGCTGAATCTCCTCGCCGGTTAGAGCGGCGTGTC
>ERZ1292623.3390-Hain-H51-01um-R1-3390-length-13622-cov-5_pt1 | contig 13622 bp, 19 predicted proteins | sample MGYA00564398_ERZ1292623 | MGnify/ENA primary metagenome ERZ1292623 (study PRJEB36523, sample SAMEA6512633) | groundwater metagenome | collected 2019-01-07 | study: AquaDiva: Metagenomics assemblies of 32 groundwater samples
ATCTGATTATATCTATAAAGTCGTTTTATAAAAATATAAACTAAAGAAAACAAAAATACGAAAGCAATAAATGAGAAATTATCAAAAGCTCTTGCAAAGAAAAAATGTGTGGGCTGATTACCGCCCCAATAAGAAGCCGCAATCCCGCCGTGCACAAAAGCACCGATAGGATTATTATAAGTTACAAAACCATAAATCAACCAAGGGCTCAATGTCAAGATAAATAATGCTGCTGCAAGCCACAAATATCTATCTTTAAGAAATCTTAAAGATTTATAACGTATTATAAAATAAAATAAAAAAACAGGCAGTAGCCATAAAGTTGTATAGCGCGCCAATAAAGCAAGAGCAAAAACAAATCCAAAAACAACTTTAGCTCTCTTATTGTCTCTTTCATAGCCAATCCAAAAAATTAAGAAAGAAAGCAAAATTAGCGCCGTGGAAAGTACATCATTCATTATTCTCCCACTCATTATTATATGCAAAGGCATAACAGACAAAAAAGCAGCAGCAATTAGCCCGGTCTTTTCATCAAACAGATTCTTTCCAAGCAAGTAAACAAGCAATACTGCAAGCGTGCCAATCAAAGGCATAATAAACTGCACAAAAAAGCCGAGGTTTAGAAAATAAAACAAGGCTATCATATATGGCAGCAAAGGCGGCCGGAAGCCAGCTTTAGGATAAAGTCCTCCAGGAATAAAATCGCTCCAGCCATTATTTGCAAAAGAATAATCAAAAGGATGAACACTTAGGTCATATCCCAAATTATCATAAACAGTCTCGTCCCAATCTTTCACAGGCGAGATGAAAACCGAAGCAACGCGCAAAATTAAAGCCAAAACAAGTATAAAGATTAGAATCTTTTTATAATTCCATAGCATAATTAATTATTAAAATCCTAAGATATAAATATATTGAATGGAATCCAATATAGATAATGAAGATAATAATTACATCTGCTAATCCTGCGGCCACGGCTTAGGGCAGTTAAAATACAAACTAATATGTAAAAGATGTGGCTATTTCAGGAGTTGTTCAGATTTATTCTAAACAATTAAATACTTAATTAAAATAATAAATCTATGAATATAAAAATGGCAGTTATGCTTGGAGCAACTGTTTATATTGTTTCATTTACACTAAATCTATTATTACAGCTCGCATTAACTCAAAATCAAAATGCAAAAATTATCGCCGGAATCACAGGCATAACTACAACAATTATTCTATTAGTAATTTGTACAAATGTCTACTTAAAATCAGTGAAAATCTCCGCAAAAGAAGGTTTTCTATTTGGTGCAATAACAACCATTATCGGAACAATATTAGACACAGCGATTTCGTTAAGCATAAACTCAACAGACAAACTTGGCAATTTAGATAATCCTCTTTTTTGGGCAGCAAATTTAATAGTTTTAACCATACCCACTATAATAGGTTGGCGGAAGAGCACTAAATAATCTATTTTTAAGAAACTTCTTCATTATGTTTTCTAACAGTAGCTCCAATTACCATCGCAGCCCCAATAATAATTAAATTCTTTATTATATATTGGCCTTCCAAAGTTGGTAATAAAAATTCTCCGATTTGGAAAGTAACATCTGGAAGCAAAACAATCGGCAAGAAAGTTCCTATAATTTGTGGCACAAGTAAAAATATTCCAAGTCTAATCAACGGCCTAAATAAAAAACAAAAACCAATAACGAATTCCCACCAACCCAAGAAAGGCACAAACCATGAAGAATCAACCCAATAAACAGTCTGCGCAACAAGCTCAGTAGCAGGGCTATAATTAATAACTTTTAACCACCCAAACCAAATAAAAACAACTGCAACAGAAAACCTAAGTATCTTCAAACCGTAATATCCCAGCCATCCAGTTATTTTTTTATCAACCTCTTTGAATTTCATATAATATCAATCAAATAATTCTATAAAAATGTATGGTATTCGCGGGGCGTGCAAAAAGCTCAACGAGCATTCTGGTGCGATATGGCCTAAGTCTTAGCCGCTTTCCAAAGAACCGCAAAGTGCTTTTTGTAAGTATCTGCAATCTCTTTGTTTTTTATTAAAATAACTAATGGTTTATTTTTTGCTAAATGGATCATAAGATAATTGCCAAAAATGGTCGTTGTTGCCTCACATTCATAATCTGAATATCTTGTTTGAATCTTACTTATTTTCGTCATAGGATGTCCTCTATATTTTCTAGAGGTTATTATTTTCCCACCCATTCCCTCTTTTATAAGTTCTTTAGTAAGGGCTGGAGATTCATAAATAAGGTCGTAAGCTCTGCCCGTTGCACCCAAAGCTAACATCTCTTTACATCCTCTGAAGATATTATAGAGATTTCTTATTGCTTCTTTTCCTTCGTATACCTTTATTTCATGCTCTATTTTCTCTTCAGTTTTTACTTGCTTTAAGTTTTCTATTAATTCCCCAATAAATACCTCTTTTTCTTTTATAGGGCTTAACAAATTAGAGGGATCTGAGGCTTTGAAAAACTTTTTTTTAAATTTTACTATGTAGCTAACCATTCCTTTTTCGAGTAAGTGATTAAGAACAGTATAACCAAGAGTCCTATCCATTCCTATTCTCTTTGCAATTTCATTTGCCGATTGCTCTCCCTGTTTTAGTAACTGCAAGTAAACAACAGCTTCATTACCTGTAAGGCCTGCTTTTTGCAGACTTTGCTCGAATTCCATATTTATTAGTTACTTATGTACTATAAAAATGTTGTTATTTAACATAACAACTTAGATTTAAAAGGCCTGTTTTTGTAGGATTTTTATGGAAATATTTGAAGAATTCGAAAGGGAATCGAAAGAAAGAGCGAAAGCTATCCGGCAGGAAATTAGGGAAAGACGTTTTGGTCTACTAAAAATTCTAGGTATTGAGACTATCCCCCTGGCTATTGGGTTTGGTTTAGGAGCTTTAGCAAAAGCTACCGAAGCTCCATGGGTTCCTATAGTTCCCATAGCTATAGATATTTTACCACCTTACGGCAATTGTTCTTCTTTTTCGTCTCTAAGAGGATTATGGGGCTTAGCTAAATATATTGGAGGAGTAACTCTTGCCTATCCTGGAATTTATGAAGGACTTAGGCAATATCTTTCTAAATAGATGGAATGAGTCTTAAACAAAGCCCATATCACACTAAAATGCCTGAAGAAGTACATGCGCGGGCCGGGAATTGAACCCGGGTCACAACATTTTCGCTCTTCCCAAAGGAAATCACTGGCAATGTCGTATACTAACCACTATACTACCCGCGCTTAACAAACACAACAAAAAGGTTTTATAAAGGTTTATTTTTAGATCGATAGTAAAAAACAAACAACCCGATATAAATTATAGTAGTTAAAATAGCTACAACATATTTGAATACTAAAGGTGGCTGAGATATTAACAAAGCATAGATCAGAGCAATGATGTTCCCAACCAAATAAATTACAAATAAAGCAAGACTTACGCCACTAGTATCTTTAGTTTTTATAGTCTTTAACATTTGGGGCACAACCATTACTGAAAAAAGAAGCGTAGCAATCCATCCTAAAATTTGAGCAACATCCATATTTCGAAAGTTATAGACTATGTTTATAAACTTAATTTATGGATTGAATTTAGGCCCCATAGTCTAATGGTAAAACATCGCTTTTACACAGCGGAGTCCCAAGTTCGATTCTTGGTGGGGCCATAAATATAATATAGAATATTTTATTAATCCTGAATAGGAAGAATTTCTATGGTATATTGGATAGAAAAGAACAATTGGCTCGCATGGATTTTAACTATACTATTAGCCGCATGGATATTCTACGTTTCAACATGGACATTTGAGTTAGGAACTCCAAGCGGATTTCCATTCAAAGCAATAACATATCACATAGGAGCTTTCTTTTTATTAGCTTTGTTTATGATGATAGCTTCTTCAAGAGGCAAAAAAATTGATTGGATTTTCTTCTCTCTGCTTTTCGCTGTCTTTTATAGCATCACAGATGAGCTTCATCAATACTTTGTTCCTGGAAGAGATTCATCTTTGAGAGACATTTTATTAGATAGCTTAGGTGCAATATTCGCATTTTTGATTTATTACATATCAATTGAATGGCGAAATGGCAAAACACATTTAAAATGGATAAAAAAGAAAAATTAAACAATGAAATTAGATTATTAGAAAACTCTTTTGAATTAAGTAAATCTAATTATCATCTTTGGACATCTATGTTTTTAACAGCAGTTGTTTTAATTTTTACTATTATTCAAATAATGATTGAAATATTTCCAAATAACAAAATTAATGTTTTTTTAGGAGGAATTATTAGTTATTTAATAATTTCATTGACGTTTTATCCAAAATTAAGATATGAAATGCGTAAATCTACAATTAAATATCAGTTAATAAGTAATAGATTTAAAGAATTAAGCGTGGACACTAATAAAATAGACAAAGAGATATATAAATACTTATAGTTATGTCTTAATTATTTCTTTTAGTACTGTTCAAACAATCAAATCTTAAAGCAAGTATAGTAAGAATAATGAATACTATTGTAAAAGACTTCTGGATATTATACATCACGAAAGAACCATCGTAAGAATTACGACAGTGAAGCCATCTTGAAAAAATATATATTTTTTCATTATTATATTCTTCTGTACCTTCCTCATATGAGCTAGAATCTGGTTCTTCATCGTTTATCTCTTCACATACTAACCAATTTTTTTCTTTCAACATGTAATAATCATAAGTTTGATAAGCAAAATATAAAGTAAACAAAATCAAGATAACAGTTAATACACTTGGCTTAATTTTCATGATTATATTAATATTTTAAAGTTTAAAAACTAATTGGAGTAAGTTAGTTTAAACAACATTAATAAAAGTAAATAAGCTAAAACTTCAAAGGCCCCGTAGTCTAGCGGTAAAACGACTCGTTCACGTCGAGTAATCCGAGGTTCAACTCCTCGTGGGGCCATGTCTAATCAAGTTGCCGATGCACGAAGTGTAGCGAGCACCTCGTGGGGCCATTAACAAATAGTATAACAAAAAGCAATTATCTTTAAATGTCTCAGATGATTAATGTAAAGTGCTGGCAAAAAATGCGCTTCTGGAAGAAATAGCGGAAGAGTTGAGCAGCGCACCGCCAATTAACGACGCAGTTATTGAAAGATTTTTCTCAAATCCATTCATGCCTTCAATATCTCCAGATAATGAAGTAAATGTAGGCTCATTTCTAGCAGAGCTCTGGCTTAAAACAAGATTAGAAGAATTAGCTCAAAATTATAGGGGAAGAATCGTCTGTGATCCAGTCCAGCAAAGAACAAGAACAAAGCATTATTTATAAAAAGAGGTGAGAGGCTTTGGGTTTTCAGGCGTAACGATGGCGCGCTTCGTTCAGAAATAGACGCACTTGCATTAGTAGATAGCTTGCCAGTTCTATTTGAAATAAAATTAAGCAATTATAAATTAAACGGTTCATCAAGCAAAGGAAGAACTCACGGATGCATTACAAGAACATTAAGAGAAGAAAGAATAGAATATCTGGCTCGTCCAATTCGCGAACTTTTTAGCGCTAGTAGTACAGGTTTTGTTTTAGTAATAGATCCTTATCAAATATCTAAAACCTCGCCAATACAGCAGGATTTCCGCAGGAGAAGAGGCATTCTAGTACCGTTTTACACTTCACGAGACACGTATAGAAAAATTGAAGTCCCTGCTTTGATGAGAGAATACGCACTTTCAGCATAAAAAATCATAAAAGCTACTTTTATATACAAAAAATTCCTAAACATTTTATGGATTTCAATAAAAAACTAAAAGTGCTAAACCCAGAAGTAAGAAAAAATCTTTCAAAGCTGATTCATGAATTAAAAAATAGTATAGATTATCTTTATGAAATAGCTACAATCGACGAGAAAACCGGTGTTTACAACAGCAAGTTCTTCAAAACAATCTCTGAAATGGAGTTTGCGAAGGCAAAACGCGGCTTAGAGACATTAAGCCTGTTGATTTTAGATCTTGATAATTTCAAAAAGCTCAACGACACATACGGGCATTTAGTCGGTGATGCTGTGCTCAAGCGCCTCGGCACATTGCTAAAAGAAAGTTTAAGAAAATACGACATAGTCGCGCGCTTCGGCGGCGAGGAATTCATAGTTCTTTTTCCAGAAACAAACCTACAAAAAGCAAGAAAAGTATCAGAGCGTTTAAGAAGAAAAGTAGCAGAAGACAAAGCCCTAAAAAAATATAAAATTACTTTTTCAGGCGGATTAACAACATATCACAAAAACGATTCGCTGAATAGAATAAAATCAAGAGCAGACAAAGCGCTCTACAAAGCCAAAAATAAAGGAAAAAATAGGATAGAAATAGGATGATAATTCACAATTATAAAACCCGTATAATTTGGTCAGTTCATTTATTATTTGTGATATTTGCAATAGGGATGTTTTTCGTTCCAGAAGCGCTTTGGCCGCAAAAAGTAAGGATTCATTTTTTTATTGTTATAGGAATGCTTCTATCCCAGATAATAGCAGGATTATATTATTTGCCGAAAGTAGGAAAATTTTATTTTGCCTGCCCACTTAACAACTTAGAGGACCATTATGGTGGAAGAGAGATACACAAACACTTGGGCAGGTCTTCAATCGGCCAGTTCTGCAAAGATTATTTAGGTCTGCCATATTGGCTGGGCACAGTAATAACTATATTAATATTAATAGGAGTCACACTTCAATATTTTAACATAATCTAAAATGGAAAAAATAAAAAACAAGCCAACCAAAAATATTCCAGTCAAGAAAAGAAAGACACACCCGCAAATAATAATCACAGCAACCGCAGCGCTTGCATTCATCGTTTTGGCATTTGCAACACATTGGCTTTTTATAGTCCCAGCAATAATTTTGTGGTGGATGAATAAAAAAGCACTAAATAAAATAATCTAATAATTATTTCATGGTATCTTCAAGTTTGTTCGCGGCAAATTGTCTCTTAAGTAGTGCATGGGTTTCCGCAGCAGCAGTCATGTAAACACGAACAAAGATATCGCGAATCTCCTCACGTAAATCTTCATCAACTGCTAAATCTAAAGTGCTAGAGACGGCGTATCCTTCAGCCAATTGCATAAGTGCCCCATAAAGCAATATATCCTCTTGTTCTAGCTCTCGACGCAAATGTTCTTGGGGGTGTTCAAGGCGTGTAAGGTCAGCAAACATTGTAGAAATTACATCAGATCTCAGAATAGCCAAACCTTCAGGTGTATATCTTTTATCTTCAGGCATTATTCCATACCATCATAAGAATTCCTTGGCATCACAGAAGCTTTAGTTCCGGAAGCAACTAAAACATCATCAATTCTCAAAATCATTGTCGCTACTTCAGACGCCGAAGAAACAGCCTGTAATTTCACACGCATAGGCTCAACAATCCCAGCAGCAAGACAGTCCTCAATTCTGTTTGAAAATAAATTAATTCCGTCTCGCGCGTTTCCTGATTCATGCCTTTGCTTTAATTCAGCCATCACAGTTATAGGGTCAAGCCCCGCATTTTCAGCTAAAGTTTCAGGAATAGATTCAAGAGCAGAAGCAAATTCCTCAACAGCTAACTGCTCGCGTCCGCCGAGCGTCCGCGCGAAAGCTCTAAGTCTGCGAGCAAGTTCCATTTCAACAGCACCGCCTCCAGAAACAACTTTACCGTCCTTAACAGCTGCAGCAACGTCTCCCAATCCGTCTTTCACTGCACGCTCTATTTCATCAAGAACATGGTCCGTACTCCCTCTCAACAAAATCGTCACGGCCTTCGGATTTCTGCAGCCCTTAACATAAGTAATTGTGTCATCACTCTTTTTTATCTGTTCAACAACTTCAGCAAAACCTAAGTCTTCTTCTTTAATTTCATGCAGACTTGACACGATTCTTCCAGAAGTTGCCATGGCCAATTTTTCCATATCTGACTTTGCAACTCTCCGATAAGCCACAATTCCAGCCTTAGCTAAATAATACTGCGCAACATCGTCAATTCCTATCTGGCAAAAAATAGCTTTAGCGCCAGAAGAAATAATCTTCTTCGTCATTTCCTGCAAAGCATATTCTTCAGATGCTATGAACTGCTGCAGCTGTTCTGGTGTTGAAACTGAAATTTTTGTTTCTGTTTCAGGGCTTCTCAGCTCAAGAGCAAAGTCAACAAGAAGAACATTTGCATTTCCTACTTTTTTAGGCATCGCTTCATTGGCCGCATCTTTGTCAATCACAATTCCATGAACAAGCTCGCTGTCTTCAATTGCGTTTCCTTTTTGCTTCACAATTTTAATAGTGCTAAGATCAATAGATCTCGCATTGCTAACTTGGTCCAAAGCAGCAACAATCAAGTCAGCAAGCTGTTCTCTATTTCCTTCAGCCCCTTTCCCAGTCATCGCAGTCATCGCAATCTGCTTCAAAACCTGTTTGTTACCAACTTCCGAAGATATCTCATGCAAAAATTCTTTGGCTCTTTCAGCAGCTAGTTTATATCCTTTAATTATCACAGTAGGGTGTATTTTTTTATCAAGTAGCTTTTCAGCATTTTCAAGAAGTTTGCCTGCAAGCATCGCAACAGTAGTTGTTCCGTCACCGACTTCATTTTCCTGTGTCTTTGCAATTTCAGCAATCATTTTTGCAGCAGGATGCTCAAGCTGAATTTCTTCTAAGATTGTAACACCATCATTTGTGACAACAATGTTTCCGGTAGAATCAACAAGCATCTTGTCCATTCCTTTCGGTCCAAGCGTCGTCTTCACAATATCAGCAACAATTTTAGCGGCTAAAATATTATTTCTCTGTGCATCACGCCCGAGGGTCCGAGAAACATTTTCAGGCAAAATATAAACAGGCTGTTTATCAGTCATTTTAATCGTGCTCCATTGTTCCAGTATTAAAAAGCGTTCTTGCAGCAACAATTGCAGCGTCATAAGGAAAAAATTGCTCTCCATCGGGAGTGTTCACTTTTATTTCCCCAGCACCAATTATTCTAAAGCCAGTAACATCATGGCGACGTCCACCAATCTGAATAGTCGGCATTTTACCATCTAAAGCATCAGCCACGCTTTTAAGAGCGCCAAAAACTTTTTGAGGATTTGTTGGCTGCGCGCAATCAGGCAAAAGAACATATCTTCTTCCCACTTCTAATTTTTCAGCAGGACCCATTATTATAATCCCATCGGCATTTGCAGGATCACCTTGAGTATCAGTTGAATCATATAAATTCCAGCCCCTATCATTTACAGCTGTAATTAATTCTCGCCCAGTATAAACCATATCAACTCCCGCATCACCTTCATTCTTAAATATTTCTGCACTGGAGCGCAATAAAAATTCCTTAAAACAAGTTTAAAAACACTAAAAAGAGATATTTGTATGGAAATTGAAGAATTAGTTCTTCATGCTTATGATGAGCTTACAAAAATTGATGGAGAAAACGAAGAAGAAAGGTTTCAACAAGCAATTGACCGTTCAAATAATCTGTTAGATTTATTAACAAGCAACAAACACGAAGCAAAAAAACATATAAATTATCCGCTAATACAACCAGAGCTCGAAAAGATAGAGGGAGAAGTACGAACAGCGCACAGAACAGCAAAAGCAAGAGAATATTTAGCATACGGCGCACAACTCATTAGGACAAACCCATTCACAGCAATCATCCATTTAGGTAACGACCTAATAACAAAAGGTTTGCTAGACTTAGAAGAGCAAAGAAAAAGAATGCAAGAAGAAGCAGACAAAGTATGGAGGTCAGACGAATTGGCAAACCACAAAAGCCCAGAAGAACAGCACGACAACGTACAATACAGCCATAGCGCGGTTTAGTAAGTTTTATATAGAAACTTTATTTATCTATTAAGGAGAAATAAAAGTGGCTGAAAAACACGTAATAATAAAAGAAAAGCTCAAATATTCTGGCTACGGCGCCTTCAAGGATATTTACTATTATGCTTACGACTGGCTCAAGGGCGAGCTCTACACAATAACTGAAGACGATTACGTCGAAAAAATTAAAGGCAGTTCAAAAGAAATAGAAATAGCCTGGAAAGCCGCGAAAAAACTTACTGATTATTTTAAGATAGAAATAGACATAAAATGGAAAATCCTTGGAATGGAGGATGTTGAAGTTGAAGTCGACGGTAAAAAGAAAAAAATGAACAAGTTTGCCGAGATAAAAATCGAGCTCAAAGGCAACCTTATAAAAGACTACACAAGCCAGTGGAATAAATCAGCAGCAACAAAATTTTTCAAAGAAATTTATAACAAATACGTCATTCCTGCGCGCACAGAGAAGATGAAAGAAAAAACAGAAGACGATGTCAAGAACTTCAAAGAAGAAATGAAAGCCCTCCTAGAGCTAACTGGAAAGAGATAAATCTGTTCACTATAAGTAATATCCATATCCTAAAACAGCAATATAAATGCAACAATCTTTAAATAGAAATCACTATTCCCGCAAACATGAATTACAATGTCCATCTAATTGCTTTACTACTTATCCTTCCTTTGGTGAGCGCGGCAAATCTCCAAGTTGAGCAAGTTGAAAAGAATGGCATAATTCTCACAGAATATAACAATAACGCTACTTTCAAACTACAGATAACAAATAATGAGGAACGAAGCGATGAATTCCAGATCTATTCATTAGTTAGCGTAACTATCTATCCCAAAGAGCTCTTTATCATAGAGGAAGGCAGCACAATAACTCTAGATATTACTGCGATTCCGAGCCGCGAAATTCTAAAAGACCGACGCGGGATTTATGCATTCGAATACCAGATAAAAGGTAAAAACACTGGTTATTTCAAAGATAATCTAGCAATAAAAATTTTAGAAGCAAAAGACGCAGTTGATGTTGCAGTCGATAATATTGAATTAAACGCAAATTCCGCAAACTTGCGCATAAAAAATAAGGAAAAAATAAAAATAAATGATTTAAAATTAGTCATAAAATCAAGATTTTTTGAGTTCGCGCAAACACTTAGTCTAGATAGCGAGGAAGAAAAAAACTTCTCAGTGCCGATACTTCTCGACAGCCAAGTTGAAGCGGGCGAATATGTTGTAGAAAGTCTATATGAATTAAATGGCAAAAAATCCTCAGAAACTGCAACGCTAAGCTATCTAGAGGAAGGGAGTATTTCAGTAACAGAAGATACGGTTGGCTTCATAATTAAGAAAACAACAATCACTAAGAAAAACGAGGGCAACATCCCAACAGCCGCGCGCATTACAGCAAGGAAAAATATCCTCACGCGATTATTTACAGTATACTCAGATCGACCGGCCACTTCTGAAAGAATAGGTATTTTCGTCGATTATTCCTGGGAAAAAGAGCTGGGGGTGGGTGAGTCGTACACTGTCACAGTCACGACTAATTACACACTTCCATTCGTGATGATCCTGCTGGTCATCGCGGTTGCGCTTTTGACGCGCTTCCTAGTGACCAGCAAGGTCGTCGTCAAAAAGCGCGTCGTCTTCGTCAGAACAAAAGGAGGTGAATTCGCTCTAAAAGTCACTCTAAGGATAAAATCAAACAAAAACGTTTCGCACATAACCTTAACAGACAGAATCCCGGGACACGCAAAGCTCTACAACAAATTTGGAATTCCTCCGCATAGAATTGAAGAATCAACAAGAAAAATAGAGTGGGATATTACACATTTAAACGCAGGAGAAGAGCGGGTATTTACTTACGTAATTTACTCAAAAATAAACATCGTAGGCAGTTTTGAGCTCCCGTCAGCATCAGCAAGCTTCGAGCACGACGGCAAAAAAGAGCACGTCTTCTCAAACAAGACCTATTTCGCGTCTGAGACGACAGAAAACTAATCTAGAATTATCCAAAACATGTGCCGGACAAAATAGTTCGACTCTCTAATTCCTTTAAGGTGCCCACACATTATCTTTTCCTATTTTTTGTGGTCACCTGATATGATAATTTATTATTAATCAAAACATTTATCAAGCATTTCTTTGGTTAATCTGATAGATCTATCACATTCTTGTTTTAAATGCCAAGAAAGGCTTGGCTTGAAATAAGCATTTTCTACACTTTTACCTTTTTCCTGAACTACTTTCACAGCAGGCACAAAATCTCCGTCTCCAGAAACTAAGATAGCAACATCAAAGGTATTTTCATATGTTCCTTTTACCATATCTACTGCGATATGGATATCATCCCCTTTGACAACATAATAATGCTTGTTAGTGCCTTTAATCTTTCTTTTCTGCAATCGAGAAAGAACGAGTCTAACTTTTTCAGTGTTCTTTACCTTATCAAAAAATTTCTGTTGTTTTGCATATTTCTCAGGACTTGAATTATAATCCAATGGAGCATTATAGTAAAATATTCTTAGCAAATCTCTCTTTCCGGCCAGTATTTCACCAAGTTTTAAGAAATTAAAGCTAGTAAGAGGTTTATCGTCGCCATAAATACTTTTTAATCCATAATAAAAATTGCTACCATCAATAAACAAAACAACTTTTTTCATAAACGAGATATAATCTTTAAGATTATAAACATTTAGAAAATAAAAGCCCAGTCTTACCGAAGTAATACTGGGGAGTATATAATTATCCTATAGTTTCATAGCTTAAAAACCTTCCGCTTTAGGATTGGTTTTTGTATTGGCTAGCCGATAATGTTATTGTTTGGGCAATAAATTTATTTATCTTTTTGAGGTAAATGAATAACATAGTGTCCCCAATTACGCGTTTTAACAGTTTCATCCAGCCGAACGCCGAATTTTTCTTGATCAACTCCAGCCAATTTAGCTGCAAACCCTATAGTCTTACCGGGAATCAGATTTGGATTTAATTTTCCTGCTTTATCTAAATCTTTGTAAACTTCAATTTCTGAATTAGTAACTTTTCGTTGCCCATCGTACATAACTATAAAGGTAGCAATACCATTTTTTAACAAATAAGTCGGGACGGGTAATATTTCTTCCGAAGGGTTACGACTTTCGTCTATGGGTCTGTAAAATGTTGAATAACTGAAGTGCCCAGCTCCGCAATGTGCTACTATGCGAGCATTTTTTTCTTTTTCCAATATATCAGCTAAAACAGAAGCCATATGCTTATTTCTTACCTTTAGTTCTTGCCAACGAGAACCTTCTTTAATTCTAACAGAATCCATACAAACGACTTTCATACCCAAATCTCGCGCTTTACGAATAAGTTTAACATTACCAACACAGTTTTCTGCAAAGAAACTACCCTCACTTAATTTTTCCAAAAACTTTTCATCAGATATAGATTCTTGCAAATATTGATCAATAACTGGCTGAAAATCAGTTGATTTTTCTATTGCTAAATGTGTTGCACCTTGTTTGCAATAGAAGTCTAAATGGTCAGTTATGTCGCGCTCTTCTTCATTAACACTATGGCTCTCACCAAAAGATATGACTTGATAATTAGTAGGCCATAATGTTTTATAATCAATATTTTTTTCTCGATGGTTTCTTAAAAAAGCAACCATTTCGTCTAAAGACGAGTTGGGGTTTAACTTTGGAAAGGGCTTAGGTTCCTCCTGCGGAAGAATTATCTTTGGTCCTGTTGCGAGTACCAAACTAGCCAAACCAGCACTTGCTCCTTTC
>ERZ1292623.3391-Hain-H51-01um-R1-3391-length-13617-cov-14_pt1 | contig 13617 bp, 10 predicted proteins | sample MGYA00564398_ERZ1292623 | MGnify/ENA primary metagenome ERZ1292623 (study PRJEB36523, sample SAMEA6512633) | groundwater metagenome | collected 2019-01-07 | study: AquaDiva: Metagenomics assemblies of 32 groundwater samples
AAGTATTTATAATAACCCTTTGCTAACAGTGAGGGAGAAAAACATCTCATATTGCATCCCTAGTTTACTAGGTCTAATATTAATTAATATGGATGAAGTAGTTGATCCAATTAGAAGTAACATTGCAAAGAAACAGGTTAGAGATTCAAGTGGTAAATTTGTAGACAAAGAAGATCCAACAAAACTACCACCAATATCAGTTACTGTTAATAATCCTACTTCTGTAAATACAACAAATCCACCTGATTTATTAAATGTAAAAGTAACCAACCCACTTGTATATATTAAATATTGGTGGAAAAGAATATTAGCCAATGAAGGATTAGACATGAGAGTTAGGGCAAAACCACTTACAGTTTTTGGATTAGCTATTATATTATTCTCAGGTGTTTTTGGTTTAGGAGGAATTGTGTTTCCTAAGTTCTTTCCATGGATGAAATTTAACAACAACATAATAACCACAGTTTCTCCAACACCAATCCCAGAAATTTTAAAAGATACTGCACTAAAAGGAACACTCACCAAGACAAACACTAACCCTGTGAAATTTTATTTAATCACAACCTCAACAGAAGCAGTTACATTAGAAATACCAGTTGGTTTTAATCTAGCTTCACTTGTTGGAAAAAGAATTCTTGCAGTAGGTACATATGATTCTAAAAACAAAGTATTAGAAGTAGAGGATATACAAGATCTAGAGGTATTATCAACAACTCCAATACCAATACCTACAACAACCCCAACACCAAAGCCTACAGAAACGCCTACTATTGTACCCACTATAATTCCAACAATAGAACCAACAGCAACTCCTGAGCCAAGTCCTTTGTCTTATTAATGTTTGATTAGCAATTAATGGGTTATTTAGTGTAAAATTTGATTATGACAAAGAAAGAAGAAATATCAAAGAAGGTTAATAATAAAAATGCAATATTATTGCTGTCAGTCTTTGTACTCATTTTTTCCTTAATTGTTATTGTTTTACCTAAAACAGATAAAATAGATCAACTTGAACAAAAAGTAAAAAGTGATTCTCAGTATTCAGTAGAATATAAGCATGGTGTTTCGTACACAGATTCAGTTTATGGTGTAAAAATTGAATTTCCTGAAGGTGTAAATAGTTACAAATACAAAGAATATAAATGGCCGAGTCATCTTCGTGCATACAACCCAATTTTTGAAAAGACTTTTGCGAGTAATAATAATAAATTTAATTTTGAAACTGGAAATTTTTATTTAAGTAATGATAATCCACAGACATTGGGCGATCTTATTTCATATAAAGTATACGATATTAAAAAATGTAATGATTCAATTACTGACAGCAATGAAGATAAATTTTGTAAAAAATATGTATATACGACAGAATTATCTGGGATCACTAAAGACGACTATGAACCTTATTCTTATTGGATTAGAAATGATAATTATGTAATAATGTTTGGAATAATTGATGAAGATATTAAATCCGTAAATTCAAAATACAAACTATCAGTTTCCAAAACTGATTAGTAATTTATATCTAGTCTAATATAAAATTAATTATGATAAAGAAAAAAGAAACACAGAAGATTAAAGTCTCAAAATGGATGAAGATAATATTATGGATTTTAAGTATCGTCCTAGGTTTCCTTTTGATATTTAATATTGGGTTTAAAATTTGGGTCTCGACTTGGCAAACATATAGAAATGATGAGTTTGGCTTTTCATTAAAATATCCAAAAAGTTGGTATCTGGGTGGGACAGACGTCACTAAAAAACACTTTGAAGAAATTGGCTCAGTATTTTTTTGGGTAGATAAAGAAAAACCTGAAAAGGTAAAGGGTGCAACCGAACTTAGAAGATCAAATGGAGATGTAGTTGTGTATATTAGTAAAAAATCAGATTTTAGTAATAAATTACCAAAATCAGAAACTTATAAACCTGCTATATATGGAAATAAAAGTGGGCACGAGAGGGAAGGAATTGGCGGTATAACTACTACCGGAATGTGGATGAGTGAAAAGTATGTTGGTATCGACCTTGGTAGTAACAGTTTCAGTGCCGATACATTAACCTATACAAAAAATAATCCAGCCTCTATCCTAATAGGTAAAATCGAACATAAAATAGGATCCACTATCCTTGATAGCTTCAAATTTGATTAATGAACAAAAAAAAGAGCAGATCACTTTCCAGAATTGATTCTGAATTATGTCTGCTCTTTTAACTAATTAGTTACTTCATTATGGTTTCCACCAAGGTATGTAGTTGCAAGCAAAATTTTGCCATCCTTGATAGTCATCACAATTGATAACTGTCGGTTGAACTGTGGGAACATATGTTCCTGCTGGGAATGGTTCTGTAACAAACCTCATGCACGAGAGTATTTGTATTTGAACATCATTTCTTGTTCCACATTTTTTATCCCAATTGGCATCATTAATATTTACAGTTATACCAACTGAAGAAACAACCTCTCCAATATGACCAATGCTTGATGCTCCACCACAATTTGCTTGCCAAATTATCAAGTCACCTTTTTGAGGCGTTTCGTTTGATTCTCTGACGCGAATTTGCATCAACGGTCCAGTTTTTGGTGGATCATTGTATGGAGTTTCTTTTTCAGCATTTACAAGCACGTCTAAAGGTGTTGAATCACCTGTACCAGTTGACCATCGATTCATATCTGGTCTAAAACCTTCATCTCTCATCAGTGTCATACATTGAGGTTCACACCATGCTTCGACACTGTTTGCCTCAGCTAAATCACATGCAAGCCAGCCAATTAACCACCAACTGCAGTAGAATGGTTCTTCAATTGCAACTGGTTCAATTGGTGCTTCGATCAATGGTTGCGGCGTATCAGTTGGCAGAGGTACCGATGTGGCTGAAAACGTGGGAGTGGAAACACCTTGTTGTTGAGGCACCGTCGGATTGCAGGGAAGAAAATACTTATTTTTGATTTCCCAGAATTTATCAGGTTCTCTTAAGATATCTGGAATATCAGGTCCTCGTGGAACACCAAGCAACTCTGATTCAGGTACATCCCACATATTTCCCTGTAAATCTCCACTTACACAAATAGCCTCTGCTGTTTCGGGATTTGGTATGAGCCATCTTTCGTGCCTCTTACTGTACATGATATAGATATCTGACCCTATTCTTGCAGGATAAATCTGATGAGCTGTTCCAAACACTGCAACTTGTCCTGGGTAAAAGTAAGAGATGTCTTTCAACTCATAGTCCATCTCTGTGACAATTGGATTATTCCAACCATTGTCACCCAATTTTGCAACCTCCAATCTTATCTTGTATATATCTGGAGAGTATTCGTTTGTACAAAAAGTTCTTTCAAACTTTAATTCAGAACTCTCCTGCCAGTCACTATCTCCAAACCTTATTCTCATTGATCTGAAATTAGGATCCGGACTGACTTCAGCTCCAATTGTGATACATGTTCCGACCATTTGCGGTGATGTGTTTGGAATCAATTTGAACATCAATGGAACTAATTCACAATTTTCACAATCTGATGGTATCTCGTTCGGAATTCCAATCGGCTGTGTCGAAACTGGATCGGGAACTGTAGGACTGTTTGGTATCATATTATATTCACCATTAGGTCCAACTTCAGCACTCCATCCATCCTTTCCTTCCCATCCAACTTCGAACCATCTGTAACCTCCATCACAGATAGGTCCAGCAATTATAGTGACATAGGTGTATGCAGGAATTTTTACAATGATTGATTCCTTTAATCCTGGGAAAACACGTAAATTAAGTGTTTCACCATCACCAACTGTCACAACTGCAATATCAGCCTGCTTTAATCTTGCAGGTGAACTAGGGCAATTTCCATCCTGAAGTTTAGGTACAGGCATGGAAAAAGCTGACGCAACCAAAATAATTATGGTCGCAAAAAACAAAAACTTTTTCATTTGACACACTCCTTTCCTCTATTAAGAGGTCTAATATGGATTTTATAAGTCAAAGAACGACTCAAAACTATCGGGTGTATTGTAACACAAAAAGGTAATAATTTTAATCCTGAAGGTTCTCAAAACCAAGTTCGTCAAGTTGCTTTGAAATTTTAATTTTTAAATTATTTACAGAATTACTACCAATTGCTCTTTCCTTTTCACTTTCAGTAATATCCATTACAAAAACATTAATTCCATTTCTGACAACAGCATCTTTTAATTTTTTATCTTTATTAAATTCAATTTGTTCATATTTAGAAGAAAATATTAATGATCCGATATTGGTTAAGTCATTCTCAGTTACATAATTATGATTTTTCAAAACTCCACCATTTGAAGCTATATAACCTCTTTTGTCTAATTCCTCCCTAATATATTTACTCCTATCACTTCCCGCATAACAAACAGCTAAAACCATTCTATTTTTAAAATCTTCAGTTCCAGTATCCTTAAATTCCATAATTAATTATATCAAAGAAAATTTGCCACTGTCATGGTAAAATACATCTCATGTCAGCCGATCAACCGAAATTTCCAAAGCTAGTAAATTGCACATATTGGGGCGATGGTGTTTGTGCAGGGACAGGATGTGCAGCACAAACATTGATGGAAAATTCGGTAGACCTAGGAGATAACCCAAAAGCAACCAAAAGAAGAAATCAAATTGAAAGGGATGCAAAAAAGGCAAAATGTGGAACAACTCCACTTGTTAGACCAACTTTTAAAAAATCTTAATCTTCAAATTACTTCTCTAGTTCAATCTTAATTAAAAAGTAGTAAAATAACTTTACATGTCTTTAATTGATAATAAAAACCAAACACTACAAGATGCTTTAAAAAACGCATTGGTAACTGCAGATAGCGTTGATATCGCTGTAGGCTTCTTTTATTTTTCAGGTTTTGAGGCTTTAGCAAAAGAATTTAAGGATAAAAAGATTAGAATTCTAGTTGGCCTTGAAGTCGACCCAAAGCTTATCTCAGAAATTTCTCAGAAGGCCAAAGATGGAGATGTTGATTTATCAAAATATCAAAGTAGAGATTCAATAAATTCTAGAACCGTTAAAAAATTAAATTATATTGATACTTTTGTTGGTTTTATGAACGATAGTGATGTATTTGATTCTGACAAAGCCAATGAGCTATATGAATTATATATACAAAAAGTGAAAGATGGATCACTAGAGATTAGAAAAACTGTTGATGATTACCATGGGAAATTTTATTTAGTTCACAATAAAAAGGAATCTTCTCAAGGTGGTGATTTTCCAGGAACTGTATTTTTTGGTTCAAGTAACTTGTCTTATAGAGGTTTGAGTGGACAAGGTGAATTAAATCGTTCTAGTAGAGAAAAGAGCGAATTTGGTGAATTCGTAGGTCAATTTTCTGAAATGTGGAATGATTCAAAATCAATCTCAATTGCAGACATAAACACTAAAGATGATTTTATTAAAGCAATTATGCCTCGTGTTTGGAAATATATCTCTCCACTTCCTTATCATGTTTATATCCGTGTTTTATATGAATTATTCCATCAAGAAGAATTTAATTCTCTCAAAACTCCAAAAGTGATTACAAACGGACAATATATTGACTTAGAATATCAAATTGACGCCATTAAAATAGTTATAGATAAATTGAATAGCTATGATGGTGCAATTTTGGCTGATGTTGTAGGTCTTGGAAAAAGTATTATTTCCTCTGCGGTAGCCAGAAATATGGATATGAAGACAGTTATAATTTCTCCGCCACATCTTATTCCACAATGGGAAGAATATAAAGAGCAATTTGGAATTAGAGGATCAAAGATATTTAGTTCAGGAAAAATTCAAGAAGTTTACGACAGATACCATGAATCCAAAGATCCAATTTTGTTCATACTTGACGAGGCTCATAGATACAGAAACGAAGATACAAATGACTATAAATTATTACACCAAGTTTGCCGAAGTCATCCTGAAAACAAAGTATTATTATTAACAGCTACTCCATTTAACAATGATCCAAAAGATGTTTTTGCACTGATTAAATTATTTCAAACTCCAGGCCAGTCAACTATTCGTTCAGTTGATAATTTAAGTTTAAGATATAGGGATCTTATTCAAAGATATAAAAACTTACGAAGGGAAATGACAAAAGGAAAAGACCAAGAATCAATAAACAGAGAAGCCTCAGAAATAGCAACTGAACAAAGAAGGTTAATCGAGCCAATTATAATTCGTAGATCTCGTCTTGATCTTAACTATATAACTCGTTACAGAGAAGATTTGGTTAGACAAAATATTTCATTTGCAGAAGTAAAAGGTCCAGATCCACTTGAATATGAATTGGGAGAACTTTATGACCCTTACATAAAAACATTGGATTTAATTATCAAACCTGATAATGCTGGTTTTATCGGTGCAAGATACAAGCCAACTTCAGAAAACTATATGAACGATGAGAATCGTAAAAAATTTATTGAAAAATATAAAAATGAATTTGACGATGTTGAGGATATTAGAATCGCTCAAACCAATTTGGCAAAATTCATGAGGAGACTTCTAGTTATGCGTTTTGAAAGTTCTAAAAATGCTTTTAGGCTAACACTTGAAAAAATGATTGAATCAAATAAGTTAATTGAGAGGTGGTGGAATCAATTAGGAGTAATTCCAATTATGAAAAAGGGGCATCTTCCAGATCCTCAAGAGTATGAAGCTGAAGATGGTCAATTTGATTCTTTTGAGGAAGAATTGGAATTATTAAGAACAAAAAAGGGATTTTTAGAAATAAGTAAAGATATGCTAAATCCTCAATTTATTGAAGATGTAAAGCACGATACAGTTCTTTTACAATCAATTCATGATGAATGGTATTCAGATCCTAAATATGCAGATTTAGATCCTAAACTTGATAATGTTATTAAGGAAATTAATAAATTGCTTAAAGAGAACGAAAATAGAAAAATAGTTATTTTTTCAAGCTATAAAGATACAGTTGATTACTTGTACGACATGATGGTTAAGCGTGGTTTTGATCGAGCTACAAAATATACAGCTTCTGAAGGTACTGATGCATATAAAAAGATAATTCGTCAAGAATTTGATGCTTCAATTTCTGAATCACAACAGACAAATGATTTTGACGTTTTGATAGCTACAGATGCTTTGAGCGAAGGTTTTAATTTGCATCGAGCAGGAGTTGTTATTAACTATGATATCCCATATAACCCTACTAGAGTTATACAAAGAGTAGGTCGTATTAACCGTATTAATAAAAAGGTATTTGATTTTCTAAATATTTATAACTGTTTCCCTACTGCAATAGGTGAAGAAGAGACAAAAGTAAAAAGTATTTCAACTTTAAAAATGAAACTGATTAATGCAGTTGTTGGAAGTGATACAAAAACTTTAACTCAAGACGAAGAATTGGTTAGTTATTTTAAAGATGAATTTGATAAGGCAAAAAAAGAAGACGAGAGATTATCGTGGGATACTAAACATAGAGAAAACTTTGATATCGCATCAAAAGATGATGAGCTAATTAAAAAAGTTTTAGAATTGCCTAGAAGAAGTCGTGTTAAACGGAATGATAGTAAAAAACTTGGTACGATAGTGTTTGGTAAAAAGGGACAAAATACTATTTTTACTTATGGACTTACCCCTGAAGATATTAAGGTAACTTCTGCTGAAGATGCTCTACCAATATTTGAGTCAAAACTAAACGAAAAAGGTGTAACAGTCGATGATGATTTTACAAATGTGTTCAATTTAGCCAAAGACAAATTGTTTGCAAAACACGAGTTACCTCAAATTAAAGGCAGAAGATCGAGTGCTATCAATGTGCTAAAAACTATATCTGAAAAATTACCACATGCCAAAGATTATTGCGAAGATATTATATTAATAATTAAGACACTAGACGATATACCTGATGGAACATTAAAAGATATCTCACAACTAAAGGTAAATAATATAGAAAACGCCTACAAACAATTATTACAAATTGAGCCAGAAGCATCAGTTCGTAACAGTTTAGAAAAAGCTAAAAATACTGAAGATGCAAAGGAACTGCTATTATTTGCTGAACAATTAGAATGATAGAACTTAAAGGAGAATATCAGAGAGATGAATTTTTAAAATTTATTAGTGATGATTTTTTAAGCGATTTTAATCGAGACATAAGACAAGTAAACACAACTGGGTTAACTTCAATACAAAAGGCAAGTTATTTAGGTGAAAGCAAAAGTTTAGATTTACAAGTCTTCGAATTTTTTTATGATGGATCTTCAAATAAAAGAGTTGCATTAACTAAGGATGCTTTTTCTGTGATGAGATCAAGTGCAATATTTAAAACTTTGGCGGTTTTTAAATCAACCGACAGTGATGATTGGAGGTTTTCATTGTTAACAGCAACACCAGAAGCTACAGAAAAAGGAAAAGTGGCAGTTTCATATTCAAATCCTAAGAGATTATCATTCTTTCTTGGTCCCAACGCAAAAATAAATACACCAACGAAATTTTTAATTAGTAAGGGGAAAGTTGCTGATTTTGAAGATCTAAAAAGTAGGTTCTCAATTGAAGTTGTTAATAAAGAGTTTTACAAAGAAATTTCCCATGCATTTACAAAACTTGTTGGAGGGATGCTTATGCTTCCTGACTCAACAGATAAAAGCCAGACTAACTTAGAATTTGCAGTCAGGTTAATTGGCAGAATAATATTCTGTTGGTTTTTGAAAGAAAAGAAAAGTCATGCAGGTTTAGGACTTATGTCTGATGATCTGTTGTCAGTTGAGGCGATTAACAAAAATAGTGATTATTATCATTTTATTCTTGAACCAATATTTTTTGAAATTTTAAATAAGCCACTTAATGATAGAAATATTGAAAAGTTTAGGGTTGAGCCATATTCACTAATACCCTACCTCAATGGTGGTTTATTTTCTAATCAACACGAGGATTATTATGAGCTGGAAAGAAACGCAATACAAACAATTTATCACAATATATTAATCGTACCCGATGAATGGCTCAAAGATTTTTTTGCAATTTTAGAAACATATAATTTTACAATTGATGAAAATACAAGTTATGATGAAGAGCTTTCGATTGACCCTGAAATGCTAGGCCGAATTTTTGAAAATTTACTTGCTGAAATTAATCCAGAAACTGGTGAATCAGCAAGAAAAAGTACAGGAAGTTATTACACCCCAAGGATAATAGTTGATTATATGGTTGATGAAAGCCTGCTTTTATATTTAAAACAACAAACAGAAATTAAAGAGGAAAAACTAAAAGCAGTAATTAGTTACGAACTAACGGATGATGTAGATAATCCAATAACCTTAGAAGAAAGAGAGAAAATTGTTAATGCTTTAGAAAAAGTTAAAATTTTAGATCCTGCTTGCGGATCAGGTGCTTTTCCAATCGGAGCATTACAAAAAATAGTTTTTATATTACAACAAGTTGATCCTGATGGAAGTTTATGGTTTAAGAAACAACTTGCAAAGGCTTCTCCTGAATTTAGAAAAGATATCGAGAAAAAGTTTTCAAACAAAGAGTTTGATTTTTTAAGAAAACTTGGAGTAATTAGAGAATGTATTTATGGAGTTGATATACAGCCAATAGCAACAGAGATATCAAGACTCAGGTGCTTTCTTACATTAATAGTTGATGAACATATAGATGATGAAGAAGAAAATAGGGGGATAAAACCACTTCCAAACCTTGATTTTAAATTTGTAACTGCAAACAGTTTAATAGGGTTACCAAAAATTGAAAGTAGTGATGTAGAACAACAATCATTATTACCTGATAACAAAGATGATATAGATGAATTAAAAAATATAAGAGATAGATATTTCACTTCTTCAGGAATCGAGCGTGAACAACTAAAGACTGCTTTTGCTGAGCAACAAAACATCTTAATTAAACAATTTTTTAGAGACTTTAATCTTGCTGGAACTGTAAAAAATGATTTCATGCAGAAAATTACAGACTGGAAACCATTTACACACCAAGCAACAGATTGGTTTGATACTGAATGGATGTTTGGAATAAAGGAAGGTTTTGATATTGTAATTGCAAACCCACCTTACGGTGCTGATATTGATAAATCTGTAGAGTATTTTAGAAAGCAATATTTAGAAGTTATTAAAAACTATTCAGATATTTTTAAAATATTTTTCTCTTTCGGCAAAAGATCGTTGAATAAAAATGGAATATTAGCCTATATAACCCCAAATGTATTTCTTACACAACCTAGGTATAAAGACTTAAGAATTTACTTATTAAAATTTGGATTAATAGAAATTCTTAATCTTGGCCAAGAGATTTTTGATGGAGCTGTCGTGCCAACATGTATTACATTTATGCAGAATAGAGAAAGTTTCGGTCAATATTTACTTTTAGATGCTTCAGTTAATAGTAAGTATAAAGGTGATTTAAATAATTTAAAAATTTTTAAAGTTTCAGTAAAGCAGGTTAATGAAATGCCTGATCTTAGTTTATATCAAACATCTGAAAATAAAGAGAATGAGGTTATAGTTGATAAAATTATGGAAATTAAAGATGCTGGAATTCAGTATCATCGATCAGGAATAGGTTTAAAAAATAAAGGTGGGAACGATTTATTTGAAAGGTTAGTTAGTAGTGAACCAAATGATTTTGTTAAATCGATACAAATTTGGTACGGAAAATTGATAAATAGTTACTTAATATCACCAACCACCAATGAGTATTTTAATTTGGAATATAAAAGCATATTAAAGAAAAATGAATCTGTCAGTTATTCTAAGGATGCTTTTGAAGTCGATCGTAAAATTATATGGAGACAAACAGCTTCACATATTAAAGCTACAATCGATAGTCAAAAGCGATGGTTTAGAAATACAATCCAATGCGGATGGATTAAAGATGAATATAAGGATGTTGTCAAATTAGAATATCTTTTAGCACTTCTTAACTCTAAATATCTTAAATATCTATATCAGAAAATCGTCAATGAATCAGCTGGTAGGGCATTTCCACAAGTTAAAATAACACATGTTAAGAAATTACCAATTAAATTATGTACTTTAAACAAACAAAAAGACTTTATTGATATTGTGGCTAAAATAATGCTAATTACTCAATCAAGTGATTATCTAGATAATTTAGAAAAGCAGTCAGAGGTTAAGGAATATGAAAAGCTAATTGATCAAATGGTTTATAAATTATATGGATTGACTGAGGATGAAATAAAAATTGTAGAGGGAAATTAATATGCAAAAATCATTGTTTGAATTTTTATTAGAAAAACAAAAACTGAAAATTATAACTCCCACTGAAAAAAAGGTTATGGATTTTTATTTACAAACCTACCTTTTGATGCAATATTTTGATATTTCGGTGGGTTATTGTCAGGCAAAAAAGATTCAAACTGAAGTTGTCGAAAGATACCCTTCATGGACTGGTTATGAAAATTATGCCTGGTACACGTACCACTACGAATCTTTTGGTAACTCACTTTATTCATATACGCAAGCTTGTGAAAGCCTTCTTAATTTCCTCAAGAAAAAAGTTCCTAATTTTCCAAAAGATGGCAGTGATTACTTAAAGGATTTTATGGAAAACACTACTATAAATAAAATCTTAATAGATAGGAATGACTCTGTACACCAGTTTGGACAATGGCGTTTTGAAATTGCTGGTGAACTCTCACTTCAAGACTGGAAAATCACTGAAGCTAAAATTATTCCTGTGATTATTGATGCTCGGGATAAGGCAAAAATTTTTGAAGCCAAAATAATTGATTTTATTAACAAACAAATACAGCCATAAAATAAATGAAAATATTAAAAAAGATAGCCCAAAGAGAAGTTTTTAGCCATTGGGAAACTGTGGAAAAAATAAGTATTTGGAATAGACAAGACATAGTCTTTCCTCTATTAGCTTATAATGATTTAACATGGAGTTTGTGTCAGGTAGAAGACATAGATTTTGATAAAATTTATATCTGTTCCTCTGATGACTGGTTGGATGAAAGTCTTTGTGTTCCAGATTTTAGGTTGGCTTCTGTAATTGAGAATTATAAAAAATCTGATTTTAGTCAAGGGAAATATCAAAATATTAAAGCTAAGGAGGATATTTTTATAAAAGATACTAAAGGATTAGACACTAAACTTATTTTGGTCGCTGATAATCCGGAGGGTCCGTATACCCTGATCGAGGGGTGTAAAAGATCTGTAGCTTTAGGCAAATTAGGTAAATTGGTTAGCTCTAAAGTATACGTAGGTATTTCTGCAGGTATAAAAACGTATTTTTGGGCGAGACATATGTATGAACGATAAATTTTAATAAGGAGTTTTTTAAATGCCTATAAATTGTAGATCTGTATCAGTTGAAGATGTAATCAAATTCTTGTTGCATTATTTTGGGTTATCAAAGAAAAATATTTAAGTTAATTATCAAAAATGAAGAAATACAAATATTCAAACCTCTTATTCTACGAAGGAAAAATCAAAGATTTGTATAGTAGACTTGGGTTAACCTTTAGTGATTCTAATCGAATTAGTAAATACTTCGAATATCTAAAAAAAATTGAAAAATCGAGAAAGCTTGGTAAAGATAAATTTAATGCGCTTATCAAGAAAGATAGGGCAAAATACTATTATAGTCAATTTTACGTTCTCGAGATATGCAAGATCATCGATGCTCTTTTAAATACCAAACTAGCTGAAAACATCCTAAAAGAGAAACTCACATATTTGGCTAAGGGAACATATCTACTTTCAGAAGAGAATATTAATAACACGCAAGCCAGGGATACAACTTTTGAACTTAGTTTGTTCTCTTTTTTACATGCCAAAAACCTACAAGTTAAACTTGATAATCCCAATCCAGATTTGCAGCTATCAACAACTAACTTTACTTATAACATCGAGTGTAAACGACCATATTCACTCAAGTCAATGGAAAAGAATATTAAAAAGGCTCTAAAGCAACTAAGAAAAACGCGAAATAATGTTGACGTACCCACGATTGCTCTATCGCTTGAGCAAGTCATATTGGGAGACGATTTGATATTAGACACAAAGGATGAACAATCAGCCTTAGCTTTTCTAGAGGCTCTGCTTATAGAATTTTATCAAGATAACTTACCAATGATTAAAAAATTATGCAAGAATGAACCCTGTTTAGTGCTTTATTATCTGTCCTGTCTTACTGGTTTTAAAAATAATCTACCAATGGCACATACAACTTTTATTGTAGGTAACATTTACGATTTTGATTCAAATTTATCAGAAAAAATATATCAAGATTTACAGATTATTTCACCATCAATAAAATAAAAATGATAAAAAGTATAGAAGTTCAAATTGATAAATTACTAAAAAAGATTAAGGATGGGGTGATTATACTCTTGAAGCGTCTTGGGGGTTATTTCAGACGACTTCTTTTCCCCATGTGGCTGTTTCCAATTAAACTTCTAACCTATTCAACTTATTATTTTTTGAAATTAGTTTGGAAACTTATATCTTGGCCGTTTAGGAAGTGGTCGAACTTTTTTAAAACTATTCTTTGGACTTTTATAACAACTTATATTTTACTTTCCTTTTTAGTAATTGTTGATTATTTAAGTAGAGAATATGGAAATTTTGACAAGATATTTTGTGGAGCAGGAGTTAAGGATAAACTGC
>ERZ1292623.3392-Hain-H51-01um-R1-3392-length-13617-cov-10_pt1 | contig 13617 bp, 14 predicted proteins | sample MGYA00564398_ERZ1292623 | MGnify/ENA primary metagenome ERZ1292623 (study PRJEB36523, sample SAMEA6512633) | groundwater metagenome | collected 2019-01-07 | study: AquaDiva: Metagenomics assemblies of 32 groundwater samples
TTTCGGAAAATTTTGTCGTAAATGTTTTCGGAAAAATTAAAGGCGTGGTATATAGTATAGGAATTACCTTATTGGCAATTAATATCTTCAAGCAATTAAAGTCGCTTGAAGTAATTTACAGCGCTATGTTTATTTCTGGTTTTTTCTTTTGCGGAATTGCGTTTATTGACTACTACAAAAAATTCCAGAAATGGCAGGAAAAATTTTTCAAATAAAAAAACAAGGCGGTTTTATACAACCGTCTTTTTGTTTTGAATATGCAAGAAAATCTGCTAAAATAAAATTATGTATTCCATAAAACTCAACCAGTTTGAAGGGCCATTGGACTTGCTTTTGGACCTGATAGAAAAGAAAAAACTTTCTATAAATGAGTTGTCTTTGGCTACAATTTCCGACCAATATCTGGAATATCTAAAGCAATTAGAGAATTTTCCCTTGGAAGAAGTGGCTGGATTTGTGGTTATTGCCTCAACTCTGATTCTTATAAAATCAAAATCGCTCATCCCTTCCTTAGAACTTACAGAGGAAGAAGAGGAGAGCATTGGTGAATTGGAAGAGAGATTAAAACAATACCAACGTATAAAAGAACTTTCCTTAAACATTAAAAAATTTTTTGGTAAAAACCTACAATTTAGCAGAGAATCTTTCAAGGGAATGGAAATGGGATTTATAGAACCCAAAAAACTTACCTTGAATTCTGTTGTCTCAATAATAAAAGAGATATTAAATAATTTCCCCAAAATAGAAAAACTTCCAGAGATTACGGTAAAAAAAATAATAAGCATGGAAGAAAAAATAAATGAACTCACGGAAAGGATAAAAACAAAAATGGAACTGTCTTTTGCAGAATTTTCTAAATCAAAAAAGAACGACAATAAAGAATTGAAGATGGAGATTATCGTCAGTTTTCTTGCCATGCTAGAATTAGTAAAGAGAGGAATTATAATAGTAAGCCAAAGCAAAGCGTTTGATAATATAAGAATTAAAAATAAAGAATGATAAACTTAGAAAATAATATAGAGGCGCTTTTGTTTTTAAAGGGTGAGCCAATGACAATAAAACAACTTTCAAAAATCTTGAAAGAGACGGAGAGCAATATAGAATCCGCAATAAATTCTTTGCAAACCAATCTTTCAGGTAGGGGAATAAGATTGATAAAAAAAGAAGATTCTGTAATGCTTACAACATCTCCGGAATCATCAGGATTTACAAAAGAATTGATGAAGGAAGAATTTGATTCAGAATTAACCAAGTCCTCGCTTGAGACGCTCTCCATCATTGCTTACAAAAGCCCAATCAGCAGGTCTAAGATAGATTATATAAGGGGAGTAAACTCGGCATTTACCGTGAGAAATCTCCTTATCAGGGGATTGGTGGAAAGAATAGTTAATCCCAAAGACAACCGAGGATATCTTTATAAGCCGTCTTTCCATCTCCTGCAGTATTTGGGAATACAAGATATCAAGGATCTGCCGGAATATGGAGAATTTGATAAAAAATCAGAGGAATTTATAGAAAATGTTAAAAGCGATGAAGAAAATATTAATAGCAGCGACAGTGCTTAGTCTGATGATTATCTCTCCTAGAATCATCAATAAGATAATAGGGGGAGCAGATGAGCAATCCGATTTATTGGCGAGTATGGAAAACAGTGATAAGTCGCCAGTGTTTGACAAAATAGAAATAGAGGCAAAGGCCGCTTATGTTTTTGATATTTTGAGCGAAAAACCGATTTTTGAATTAAATTCTGACGCTCAATTGCCGCTTGCCAGTTTTATTAAAATAATGAACTCAATCATAGCCAAAGAAAATATTCCCAGTGAAACAATAATAACCATATTAAAAGAGGATTTGGACAGAGACGGAGACGATGGGCTATTTTTGAATGAGAGATGGGCGCTGTCTAAATTAATTGATTTGGAAATGGCAAAATCATCAAATGACGCCAGCCATGCCATAGCTAGAAGCGTTGAGCAGACCTTTTCAGAATCAAATTTTAAAGATATTCCTGATTTTTCCGGTGAATTTCCAAAATTTCTGTATCTTATGAACAAGAAAGCAAAAGAAATCGGGATGGAGCAAACGTATTTTTTAAATGAGACCGGTCTGGATATATCTAAAGACGTGAGTGGCGCATACGGTTCTACCTCTGATGTAGCAAAGATGGCAAGGTATGCAATGGAGCATTATCCAGAAATTTTTGAATCCACGGTTTATGATAAAATAATAATAGATTCTCTTGATTACAAGCACGAAGTATTGAACACAAATCAATATGTTGGCAAAATGATAAGAATTTTAGGGTCAAAAACTGGCTATACTGAATTGGCAGGAGGAAATCTAATAACTATTTTTGACGCAGGATACGGCCGGCCGTTTATTGCAGTGGTCATGGGCTCTTCCTTTGAGGGAAGATTCTCTGATATGCAAAAATTAATAATTACCACTTACGAATACTTGCAAAGATAAATATCATCCAGTATAATAAAACTATGGACAAAGAAACAAAAAAAGAATTTGGGAATTTGGCCATCATGGTAAAGTCAGGTTTTGAAGAAGTTCACAATAAACTTAAAGAACACGATAAAACATTTGATAATGTTGGCAGGAAATTGACGAGTATTGATGGAAGAATGGAGCATATGGATGCGCTATTATCGTCTATCGAGAAAGACATTTCTGAGATCAAAGGGAATTTTATTTATCGTTATGAGTTTGATGATTTAATGACGCGCGTAAAATATCTGGAAAAAAGATTAAAAATCAAAAGCGGAAAATAATTTTCCTTTTTGTTTTTATCAATAAAATAAACTATAATATAAGCAATGATACTCAATATTTTAAAGGTTTTTGGGTTGTCGGCTTTTTCTTTCTTTGTGGCCTTGTTTTTGACCCCGATTTTTACCCATTATTTTTACAAATATAAAATGTGGAAAAGGGAATCCAGAAGCGGGGAGAATAATACGATTTCCGAGGCTTTTAAGAAAATACATAATTTTGATTCAGAAATAAAGACCCCAAGAATCGGCGGGGTATTGATATGGGTTTCTGTTTTTGTAGTTACTATGGTAATGTGGCTTATTTCTGTTATATTTCCATCAGACCTCACGCTAAAATTGAATTTTTTAAGCAAGAATCAGACATGGCTGATTCTTTTTACACTCATGGCCGCTTCTTTGGTCGGATTGCTAGATGATATCCTTCAGATTTTAGGAAGAAGTAAATCCCTTTCCTTGGGCCTTTCCCTTAAAAAAAGGATTTTTCTGGTTTTGATAATAGGCGCTGTTGGCGCGTGGTGGTTTTTCTTTAAATTGGGAATGTCAGGCATTCATATCCCGTTTTTTGGAGAAATTGACTTAGGATATTTTTTCATTCCTTTTTTTATGTTGGTGATGGTCGGTATTTTTTCTGGAGGCGTTATTGATGGCATAGATGGACTGGCTGGAGGAATAATGGCCTCAATTTTTTCAGCTTATGCTGGCATAGCTTTTTTCCAGAACCAGATAGACGTGGCTGCTTTTTGCGCTGTTATGGTCGGAGGGATTCTGGCTTTTCTTTGGTTTAATATTCCACCTGCCAGATTTTATATGGGAGAAACCGGTATGCTGGGGCTGACCACTACAATTACTGTTATTGCCTTTCTTACTCATGCTGTGGTTGTTTTGCCGATAATCGCCTTTCCCCTTATTGCGGCAACAATTTCCGCTATGATTCAGGTTTTTTCCAAAAAATATTTTAAAAAGAAAATATTTTTAGTAGCACCTATACATCATCATTTTCAAGCCAAAGGCTGGCCGCCATACAAAGTAACCATGAGATTCTGGATTATTAGCATTATTATGGCTATTATCGGCATGGTAATAGCTTTAATTTAATATGAATCTTAAATTTATTACTACAATTTTGATTCTTGCATTTTTCTTTTTTCTTTTCGATGTTAGCTCTGCTTCAAAAGTAGATGAATTAAAAGAAAAAATAGAACAGAGGAAAAGCCAGGCCGCCCAGATAGAAGAGGAAATAAAAAAATATCAGGAGGAAATAAATAAAACATTAGAGGATACTAAGACCCTAAAAAATAATATAAAAAGACTAGATACAGAAAGGAAAAAAATTTTAGCAGATATCAAATTAACAGAAAAAGAGGTAGAGATAACAAACTTAAATATTGAAGAACTAGGGAATCAGATAGGGGACAAAAATAATGAAATAGAAAAAAAACGTTATTATCTGGCAGAACTTCTCAGGAAGATGAATGAACTTGATTCTCAAAATATAGTTGAAATTATTCTTTCCAAAGATAATTTTTCTGATTTTTTTGATGACATTGAGGTGGTGGAAAATCTCCAGGCCGAAATGAATGTAAATTTGGAAAACCTAAAAATTCTCAAATTATCTCTGGAAACAGAGAAAAAGGACCAAGAGGAAGAAAGAGATAATTTAAAAAAACTCAACGTTAAACTAGGCGACCAGAAGAAACTTAATGAGATTAACAAATCAAATAAAAATAAATTATTGACGGAAACAAAAAATAAGGAGTCCAATTACAGAAAAATTCTGGAAGAAAAACTGAAATTAAAAGATGCAACAGAAAAAGAACTATTCAATTATGAATCCCAATTAAAATATGAATTGGACCCGACAAAAATCCCGCCAGCCGGTTCCGGCGTATTAAAATGGCCGTTAAACAGCATATATATAACGCAAAAATTCGGCGTTACAGCCGATTCCAGACGTCTTTACGTTTCCGGCAGTCATAACGGCGTGGATTTTAGAGCTAGCATAGGAACGGAAATTTTTTCGGCTGGCGAGGGGATAATTGAAGGCACAGGAGATACAGACACGACTTGCCCGGGCGCTTCTTTTGGTAGATGGATTCTCATAAAATACGATAATGGTTTAGCTACCACTTATGGTCATCTTTCTTTAGTAAAAGTTTCCATAGGGAATAGGGTGACAACAGGACAATTAGTTGGATACAGTGGCGATACCGGATATAGCACGGGACCGCATCTGCATGTAAGCGTCTATCCTAAAGACGCAGTGAATGTTATAACAAGGCCAAGTGTGGCTTGCTTAGGAAAGGCCTATACTCTGCCGGTTGCGGCAATTAATGCCTATCTTGATCCCTTGCTTTATTTCTAATTTTTAAAAAGATATAATGTATATAATATATGTCATACGATATTATAATTAAAAATGGAACAGTTTTTGATGGTGTAGGTAATGTTCCCAAAAAAGAAAGTATTGGCATCAAAGGTGATGAAATAAAAAAAGTTGGTGATCTGCAAAATGATAATGCCGATACAATAATTGATGCCTCCGGCCATTATGTATCGCCCGGTTTTATTGACATGACTACTCATTCAGATACTCATTGGACAATTTTTACTCAGCCCAGCCAAGAAAGTTTTATTAGACAAGGAATAACAACTATTTTAGGAGGAAATTGTGGCGTTTCTCTCGCTCCCTTGGTTAATTCCGGAAATATTGAGGGAATAGAGCAATGGGTTGATACTTCCAAAACAAATATAAACTGGCAAACAATGAAAGAATTTCTTTCAGAATTACAGAAAAGAAGTTTGCCTTTGAACTTCGGGACTTTTGTTGGATTTAATACTATTCATTGGGGAGTAATAGGAAGAGAATCAGTAACACCGACAAATGATCAGATAAACCAATTGAAATTTCTGCTCAATGATTCAATAAAAAACGGAGCTTTTGGTCTTACAACAAGTTTTGGCGCATTAAACAGAAGTTCATCAATGGATAAAGAGATTATAGAGATTTTTAAAATTGCAGCAGATAATGGAGTTATAACAAAACACCATCTTGAGGATGAAGGGAAAAATATTCTTCCTTCATTGTCACAATTGCTGAGTTTTGCGAGGGAATCAGGCGCAAAAATTCATTTATCGCACTTAAAAGCCCTTGGCAAAACCGGATGGAGTTATTTCAAAAGTTTATTTGCAATGATAGAAAATGCCAAAAACGAAGGAGTGGAAATAACTTGTGATTTTTTTCCATATACAAGCACGGGATCAAATTTATATATGCTATTCCCTTCCTGGATAAAAAACAGAAAGCCAAATCAAATTCTTGAAATTCTTCGTTCTCCTGAAAGCAAAGAAAGAAAAGGTCTCCTTGATTATTTTAAAGAACTGACTCTTCATTACGACAGAATGACAATATCTTCTGCGTTTCAAAGCTGGGAGCATGTAGGCAAGACTATTGAAGAAATAAGCAACATATCCGGTCTTCCTTCAGAAGAAATAGTTTTAAATCTATTATCAGCAAATAATTTAAAAGTTTCGATTTTTAATGAAGTCATTTTAGAAAAAAATATTGATCTCCTGGCAGAAAAAAATTATTCAGCTATTGCCTCAGACGGCGTGGGATACGAAATGGATTCTAAAGTCTTAGGCCTTGATCTGCCTCATCCAAGATCGTTCGGCACCTTTCCTAGAGCGTTAAGAATGCTCGCCAGAGAAAAAAAAATTCTGGCCTGGGAAAAAATAATCTATAAAATGACGGGGTTACCTGCTAAAATATTAAATTTAAAGAAAAGAGGAAAAATAGAAAAAAATAACTACGCAGATATTGTTATCTTCGACCCAAAAGAATTAATGGATCTATCCAATTACAAGAATCCGTTCAATTTCTCTGAAGGCGTAAAATATGTCCTGATAAACGGTAAAATAGTATTAAAAGATGAGAAAATTCTTGAGAAATCAGCTGGAAAATTATTAAGAAAGGAATAATACTTATGTTATGCGCCGAGGAAATTTTGATAGATTGTTTTTTGGAATCATATGCGCTCTGATAATAATCGGGGTTTTTGTTTTTTTTTCCGCTTCGATGGGTTTTTTAAACAGAGAAGGTCCGAATTTTTATACTGTTGTCATAAAACAGATATCTTTTGGTTTGATATTGGGTCTTATAATGATGTTTGTATTCAGCAAGATAGATTATAAGAATTGGAAAAAACTTGCTCTTCCTCTTTTTATTTTTTCAATAATACTTTCTTTTCTTGTTTTTGAACCCCATATAGGTTTTAGCCATGGAGGCGCAAGTCGTTGGCTAAAACTAGGATTCCTTTCTTTCCAGCCGTCTGAGTTATTAAAATTAAGCTTTATTATATATCTTGCCTCATGGCTTACTTTACAGAAAAACGAGATAAAATCTTTCGGATTCGGCTTGTTACCATTTTTAATTATTGTTGCTTTTGCTGGAATTCCTATAATTTTTCAAAACGATATGGGAACACTCGGGATAATTTCTCTTACGGCTTTATTTTTATTTATGATTGGAGGCGGACGTTTCCAGCAGATAGCCATAATTGTATTATTAGGATTATTATTATTGATTCTAGTGTCTCAATTTAGGCCGCATTTAAAAGACAGACTCAATATTTTTTTAAATAAATCAACAGAAGTAGAACAGTTAGACAAAGGTTATCAGATCAATCAATCTTTAATAGCCATAGGTTCAGGTGGTATTAAAGGAAGAGGATTTGGAATGAGCCTGCAAAAATTCAAATATCTTCCGGAACCTATGGGAGACTCTATTTTCGCTGTTTATGCAGAAGAATTCGGCTTTTTTGGCAGTATTGTGCTTATAGGACTTTTTTTGGCCTTTTTATGTAGAGGATTATATATATCATTGCAAGCCCCGGATATTTTTGCTCGACTTTTAGGCTCCGGAATTGTTATACTTATTATAGTGCAATCATTTATAAATATTGGCGCAATGACAGGGATAATACCATTAACAGGATTACCGCTTTTGTTCATTAGTCAAGGAGGGTCAGCTTTATTTATGACATTAGTAGAAGTAGGAATTTTGTTAAATATTTCAAAACATACATAAAATATGAAAATTTTAATTACAGGCGGAGGAAGCGGAGGGCATTTTTATCCGGCCCTTGCTGTAATAGACGCCTTAAATTCTATCGTAGACCAAGAGAAAATTATAAAAATCGAGATTGTTTTTATGTCTGATTCATCTTTTGATTTTGGTAAAGATATTTTATACGAGAGGGGAGTAAGATTTAAAAAAATCTATGCTGGCAAAATAAGGCGTTATTTCTCACTCTTGAATATAACTGATACTATAAAAACTTTTTTAGGAACAATAAAAGCTATTTGGAATATTTATCTTGATTTTCCTGATGTAATATTCAGTAAGGGCGGTTACTCAAGTTTGCCTGCAGTACTGGCAGCGCGCTTTTTAGGTATTCCTCTTATTATGCACGAATCAGACGTTGTTCTTGGAAAAGTTAACAAAATATCAAGTTCATTTGCGAAAAGAATCGGCGTATCTTTTTCTAAAACAATAAATTACATACCCCAAAAAAATAAAGAATTTGTTGCCTTAGTTGGCAATCCTATTAGAAAAGAATTAATTATAGCAGATAAAGATAAAGCACAAGAAGATGGTAAGGATTATTTTAACATAAAAGAAAATGTTCCTATCATTTTGATTACCGGCGGTTCTCAGGGGGCGCAAAAAATAAATGACAACATTATAGATATGATAGGAAATCTTGTTAAAAATTATCATGTTATACATATAAGCGGAAAAAATAATTATGATGACACAAAAAGTAGGTCTGGGGTGATGCTTGAAGAATCGTCTTATAGATACAGATATCATATATATCCATATCTTAATGTTATAGAAATGAAAATGGCTTATAGCGCCGCTGATTTGATAATTGCTAGGGCTGGTTCAGGGTCTATTTTTGAAATTGCTGCTTCTGGCTTACCAAGTATATTAATTCCTCTTGGCAATGCCGCCCAAGACCATCAAAAAGAAAATGCTTATGAATACGCAAGAACCGGAGCCGCGGACGTGATTGAAGAAACGAATTTGACCCCGCATTTATTGCTTTCTGAAATGCAAAGATTGATAGAAAACAAAGAAAAACTTAAAAAAATGGGAGGATCTGCATTTAAATTTGCCAAGCCGAATGCTGCGGAAAAAATCGCAAGAGAAATCATAAACCTCGCATTAGAACACGCATAATCCTCTTGACCCAAGCAAGGTTTAGGTCATAAAATATAAACAATGAGTATACGACCACATAATTTTGTTGAAGGAGAATTTTATCATATTTATACTCATAGTATAGCAAATCTTAATATTTTTAATAATACAAGAGATTATCAACGTTTTTTAACTTTACTTTTTTCGGCCAATGGAACAAAAACAATCCCTCGCCTTGATCGCAGTATTGACCTAAACCTGGTTTGGGACATTATTGAAAATAAAATAAATATTGGTGAAGTACTTGTAGATATTATTTGTTTTTCTTTAATGCCTACTCATTTTCATCTTTTATTAAAAGAACGAAAAGATGGTAATATTTCAAAATATATGCATAGAATTTTAGTTAGTCATTCTAAATATTTTAATCTTAAATATGAAAGAAGGGGACATCTTTTTGAAAATAAATTTAATTCAAAACATATCGATAATAATGAATATGCTTTAATTCTATCGTGTTATATTCATAAAAACAGCAAAGATCTTTCGGGTTGGAAGAATAAAGAAGACAAATATCCGTGGTCAAGTTATCAAGATTATGTTTCAGAAAATAGATGGGGACATTTATTAAAAACAGATATTATTGAAGATCAGTTTAAAAATCCTCAAGAATATAAAAATTTTGTGGAAGAACATTACGAGAATTTTACTCTGGCCTAAGCAAGGTTTAGGACAAAAATAATTTTAAAAATAAAAAAGGCCTACTCAGTATTTATAAAAATACCTTTCGGCTTATGTTTATTATTTTTTGATATTCATTTTATGAAAAGTAACATCAAAAAATGTAACCTCCTTCTTTTCTGAATCATAATAAAAATATACATTTGCTTCTCTTAAATAATCATTCATTATATCTTTCATTAAAACATCATCTTCTATATTTTCCGGCTTAACTATCAACGAAATCTGACTTAATTTTTTATGTACAATTGCCTCTACTTTCATTTTATTTCTCCTTTCTTATTTTTTACAAAATATGTTAAAATATATCTAAATAGAGAATAGCATGAGTAATAATAAAAATCAACAAATTATAACAAGATTTGCGCCGAGTCCGACTGGAACGCTCCATGTGGGCGGAGCAAGAACTGCGCTTTTTAATTATCTTTTTGCAAGACAAAACAACGGCAAATTTATTTTAAGAATAGAGGATACGGACAAAGAACGTTCAAAAAAAGAATTTGAGGAAGATATCATAAATAGTCTGAAATGGCTTGGCATTAATTGGGATGAATTTTATAAACAGAGCGAACGCACAGAAATTTATAAAAAATATCTGGAAAAACTTTTAAAGGAAAATATGGCCTATGTTTCTGAGGAGCCAAAAGGGAATAGCAAGTCAGTGATCAGATTAAGGAATAAAAACAAAAAAATTTCTTTTGATGATTTAATACGCGGCAAAATAGAATTTGACACAACAGAACTCGGTGATTTTGTCATTGCCAAAGATAAAGAAACTCCCTTATATCATTTTGCTGTTGTTGTAGATGATAGTGAAATGGGAGTGACTCATGTAATAAGGGGAGAAGACCATATTTCCAATACGCCAAGACAAATACTCATTCAAGAGGCTCTCGGCTTTCCTAGACCCATTTACAGCCATATACCGCTTATTTTAGGTCCAGACAGGTCTAAACTGTCAAAAAGACATGGGGAATCATCCGTTATAGAATATAAAGATTTAGGATACTTGCCAGAGGCTCTGAATAATTTTATTGCTTTTTTAGGATGGAATCCTGGCACAGAAAAAGAAATTTACAGCATGGAAGAATTAATAAAAGATTTCTCTTTAAAAAAGATACAAAAGAGCGGAGCCATCTTTAATATTGTGCGACTTGATTGGATAAATAAAGAATATATAAAAAATATAGATATTAGTAAAATAAAAAAATGGATCACATCTTATATACCAGAAGAAAAAATTAATAATCTCATCGTGAATTTACTCAAAGAAAGAATAAATAAATTATCTGACATAAAAAATTTATATGAGGCCGGCGAATTAAATTATTTTTTCAAACAGCCAGAATATGAGAAAGAAAAATTATTATGGCGTGAGGAAAAAGATTTGAATAACACGAAAAGTATATTAGAAAAAGCTATTGATATTATAAAAGACGTTAATGAAGAAAATTTTACTCAGGAGAACATAAAATCAGCAATCTGGCCTTATGCAGAGGAAAAAGGCCGTGGAAACGTTTTATGGCCCATTAGAATGGCTTTAACAGGCCTAAATAAGTCTCCGGATCCATTTGTGGTCTCAGAAATAATCGGGAAAAAAGAGGTTTTAAAAAGGTTAGAATATGCTAAGATAAAGATATGAGAGGAAACAAGGGTTTAATACATCTCATTCTGCTTATAATCATAGTGGTAATCATTTTAAGTTATCTAGGTATTAATATAAAATCTGTTATAGAAAGGGAAACATTCAAGGAAAATTTTGATTATGTGTGGGATAAAGTAAAATATGTTTGGAATAATTATCTGGAAAGGCCGGTAGAATACTTATGGGATGTTTTTATCAATATATTGGAGAAATTAAAGAATAGCGGATAAGGACGTCGTAAAAGCAAGATTGGGCGACGTGCTATATATTTAATCTCACTACTCCCTATCAAATGAGCATGTTATAATCTATGACATGCGAACATCATATTCTGCCTTAGATACATATAAAAAATGCCCTCTGAAATTCAAGTATCAGCAACTGGACAAGATTAAAGTTCCAAAGATTCCAGAGGCGATTTATGGCGCCATTATTCATGATGCGCTTAAATATATGTTTGAGAAGAACCCTATCTACCCTACTATTGATGAAGTTATGGATTTTTTCAGGAATAAATGGGAAGAAAAAAAGGTTTTGTTTAAAAATCCTGAGGAAGAAAAAATTTATTTTGAAGACGGAATATCTATCTTAAAAAAATTCTATAAAACAAATCCGCCATGGAATTTTAACACAGTGGATATTGAATCCCGTTTTGAAGTTGAGTTGGAAGACCCGAAAAATAAGGAAAAACACATTTTGGTCGGCATAATAGACCGCATAGACAAAAATCCAGAGGATGAATCATACGAAATAATAGATTATAAAACAGCCAGAAAAATGCCTTCTCAGGATATTCTGGATAATAACTTGCAGATGTCTATTTATCATCTCGGCCTTATCAAAAAATGGCCCCATTTGTCTTCCAGAAATATAAAGATAACCCTTTATTTTTTAAAGCATGGCGAAAAAATATCCACCTTCCGCTCTGAAGAAAAATTAGAAGGTACAAAAAAGTTCGTGCTGGATACGATAAATGAGATAGAAAAAAAGATAAAAGATAATTATGAATTTCCTCCTACCCCCTCTCCCTTATGCGATTGGTGCGGTTATAAAAAGATGTGCCCGATGTGGAAGCATCTTTATCAAGATCAAAAATTAAAGATTAAAGATCAAAAAGATATTGAGCCGATTATAAAAGAGTATTTTGAATTAAAAGCGCAGAATGAGAAAAATAGCGACAGATTAGACGAATTAAAAACTGTAATATATGGTTTTATGGATAATGAAAAAGTGGACAGGGTTTTTGGCTCTGAAGGCTATCTCACCCGCAAAATACAAGAGCGAGTTTCATATGATATGAAAAAAATAAAAGATATTTTAAAAGAAAAAATATCTGATTTCATAACTAAAAAGCAATTTACTACTCTCGTCGCCTCAAAGAAAAAGATGAAAAAAGAAAAATAGCGGCATATTTCAACCGCTATTTATTTTTAATCTTTCCCTGTGAGTTCTTTCCAATGTGTCTTAGGACGCAAGCGTTTAGATCCTTGCTTGCAAAGAGTGCATTCTTCCGGCGGAAATGCCCAGATTTGCTTTTCTATTAAGGCAATTACTTTCCTTTTTCCATAAAAATCAACTGGAAGATGTGGCGGACGATGAACAAGGATTCCAACATAAGGAACAAAATTAACTTCATTGCCGTTCCCGTCTTTTATAGCCATTTCTACTTCATTAAGAGTTTTAGCAGTAGTGGTTAATTCTTCAATCTGCAACACAGGAACATTTGGCGGAATATTCATCCTATTCCATAACATTTTTTTACCTTTAGAATCAGATGGATCTTTCTCAACGCACATATTAAGAGGCGCTCCTATAGCTCTTGCCAAATCATGTGCAAAAGTAATGCCTGCCATCGGCGATCCGATTACCCATTCCACCCACTGGCTTCCCATAATGCTTCTAATCTTTTTGCCAAGCTGATTAGCAAGGATATCGGAGAGATTGATATACTTTAATACTCGCAAACAATCAAAGAATCCATTACTACACCAACCAGAAGTAAGCTCGGCATGAGGATCTTTAGGATCACCGCTGTGTATCCAGTAAGCGTCCAGTATCTTGAACCATTCCAATATAACTTCCTCTGAAAATACTTCGTCTTCGTATGTTGAAGGATTAAGTACAAACTTTAAATCATCCGCTTTTTTAAATCTATTTATGGCGCATATTCGACGCCATTCATTTAAATCTATAACTCCCATTTTCTTTCCTCCCAAAAATTTTGATGGCTTTGTTGTCAGCATTCC
>ERZ1292623.2138-Hain-H51-01um-R1-2138-length-18123-cov-14_pt1 | contig 13614 bp, 13 predicted proteins | sample MGYA00564398_ERZ1292623 | MGnify/ENA primary metagenome ERZ1292623 (study PRJEB36523, sample SAMEA6512633) | groundwater metagenome | collected 2019-01-07 | study: AquaDiva: Metagenomics assemblies of 32 groundwater samples
AGGTATCAATATTGGCATATTTTTAGCCCTTACCAACACTATCCAAAGCATTGCCGGGAACCTCATTGACTGGGGCATCGGACTTGAGACAATCCTGCTTGACCCAGAGACGATACCGGTTATAAGGACAATTTGGACCACATTCCGTGACTTCATAAACATATTCTTCATCCTGACCCTCCTAGTCATCGCCTTCTCGACCATCTTCAACATCAAAGACTATAAAGCCAGCGACCTGCTTCCAAAGCTCATCATATCGGCCTTGCTCATCAACTTCAGTCTGGTGATAGCCGTTGAAATAATAAAGCTGTTTCATGTGCCGGCCCAGATATTCTTGACTCCCTTGACTCAAGGAGGCACCGCCTCTGAAAAATTGGCCAATGCCCTCAGGATCCAAGAACTTTTCAGTCCCCTTCTCAATGAGGTCTTGCTGATACCTCAGTTCATAACCGAAGCCGGAATAAGGCTGGCCCTTTTTGCGGTAAAGACATTCTTGATAGTTTGGGTCGCCTTCATCATCTGGGCAAGGATTGTGATACTCATCGGATTGATGATAGTCTCGCCTATTGCCTGGTTGGGCTATGCGATACCGGCCATCAGGGAAAAAAGCTGGGGGGCCTGGTGGGAACAATTGTTCACCTGGGGCACCATCACCATCCCTCTTTTCGGGCTTATCTATTTTGTCATTCTTTTCAGCCAAACCCTTCCCCAACAAGTGCTTCAGGCGGCTCCAGCCCTTCAGGGTGCCAATGTTCCTTCTTTGGGGTTCTCGGCTCTTCAATTCATAATCGGCCGTCTTATCATCGGTATCTTTGTCGGCGGTCTGATGTTCATAAAGAGCCTTTCTGAAAAGACATACGGATTGAGCAGAAAAGGTTTTGATAGAGTGCTTAAACCAGGCGGAGCCTTAGGCAAATGGACCGGTCAACAAATCCCCAGACCTACTAAGCCTTAAATTATCGAGAGCATGAAATTCCAGATCCCCCAGTTCATCGAGACCGAGACCAAGATAGTCGGGCCGCTCACCTGGAAGCAGTTCATCTGGGTGGCCATGGGCGTAGGCCTGCTTTTGGTGTTCATTCGGTTCATGACCGGTTTTGTCCTCGTCTTCTCGTCGGTCATCGTCATCACGGTTTTCGGGGCCATGGCCTTTCTTAGAATGGAGGGGATGAGTCTGATAGAATATCTTATGAAAGCGCTTTCATATGCGCTTGGGCCAAAAAAATATTTCTTTAAAAAAGAAAATGGCAGAAACCAATACTAAACAATTTGTCGAGATCAGGGAGATCAGAGACGACAGCCTCATCCTCAAGGACGGCTCTTTGCGACAGATAATCAGAGTCAGCTCGACCAATTTCGAGCTGAAATCACAGGATGAGCAGCTGGCCATTCTGGCCGGGTTCCGGGAGTTCTTGAACACCCTTGATTTCTCTCTCGAGATAATGGTCATGTCCCGGAAACTGAACATCGATAAATATCTGGCCGTCATAGACGAGATAATCGAGAACCAAACTCACGACCTCTTGCGGATCCAGGCCGTCGATTACGCCAAGTTCGTCAAAGAACTGACGAGCCTGGCCAACATCATGGCCAAGGATTTCTTTGTCGTCGTCCCTTTCTACATCGGGCCGAGGACTGAAGGCGGCATCCTGGAAACGGCCAAGAGCATCTTCAAGCCGGCCGAGACGGTCAAATCGCTTACAGATTCGGAGTTCAATTCTTACAAAAACCAGCTGCGCCAGAGGGTCAATCTGGTCTTCGAGAACATCGCCGGATTGAACCTTGCCGCAAAGATATTGGAAAAAGATGAATTAATCGACATCTATTACCGTTTTTACAATCCAGAGGTGATAAAAGGAATATCAAAGATCAATAATCAATAATCATCATGGCTTTATTCGACAGGGCAAAAAAGGAAAGTCTGCCGGGCGAGCAAAAACCAGCCAGTATTGACGACATCTTGGCTCCTTCGGCGGTCAACATCTCTTCCAACTATATCCAGGTCGGCGGCAAGTACGCCCGGACCCTTTTCGTCTCGACCTATCCGCGCTATCTCAATTCTAACTGGCTCTCGCCGGTGATAAATCTGGACCAGGAGCTCAACATGTCGATGTTTGTCCACCCGGAGGACACCTACGCCGTCTTGAGAAAACTGCGTGACCGGCTGGCCAAACTTCAAGCCCAGGCCATCGAGGAACAAGAAAAAGGGAAGGTCCGCGACCCGATCCTGGAAACGGCCATTGCCGACATCGAAAGCTTGAGGGACCGGCTCCAGCTTGGGACCGACCGTTTCTTCAGGTTTGGTCTCTACATAACCATCTTGGGCAACGACCTCAAGGAGCTTGACGAGATAGAGAAGAAGATAAGGAACTCCCTCGAATCCCAGCTGGTCATCGTCAAACCGGCCACCTTCAGGATGAAAGAGGGCTATACGGCGACCCTACCTCTTGGTAAAGATGATTTGAGCATAAACTCGCCCTTGAACACGGAACCTGTCTCCTCGGCTTTCCCATTCGTCTCTTACGACCTTACCCAGGAACAAGGCATACTTTACGGCATAAACCTGCATAATAACTCTTTGATTCTATTCGACCGTTTCAGTCTTGAGAACGCCAATGAGGTGGTCTTCGGCACTTCGGGCGGAGGAAAGTCATACGCCGTGAAACTGGAGATACTGCGTTCTATCCTTTTCGGCACCCAGGTCTTTGTCATTGACCCGGAACACGAGTACAAGCACCTGGCCGAGACTCTGGGCGGTTCCTTCATCAAGGTCTCCATCGCTTCCGACAGTTCCATCAATCCTTTCGACCTGCCCACACCCCTGGAAGACGAGGAGCCTGAGGACGTCTTCAGAAGCCACATCCTCGACCTGACCGGACTGATGAAGGTGATGCTTGGATCCCTCACCCCGGAAGAGGAATCAATCCTTGACGAGGCTTTGATCCAAACTTACGCCATCAAAGACATATATCCCGAGAGGGGCTTTGCAGACAAAGAGCCTCCGATCCTGTCAGACCTGCAAAATGTCCTGGAAAACATGACCGGGGCAGAATCATTGTTAATCCGTCTTAAAAAATACACCGAAGGGACTTTTGCCGGATTCCTGAACAGGCCAACCAATGTCCAGTTGGACAACCAGTTGGTCGTTTTCTCTATCCGGGACATGGAAGACGGGCTAAAGCCGATAGCGATGTACCTGGTCTTGAACTATATCTGGACAAAGATAAGAAAAGAATTGAGAAAGAGGATTCTGGTGGTTGATGAGGCCTGGTGGCTTTTGAAGAACGAGGCTGGCGCCAATTTCCTTCTCAACACAGCCAAAAGGGCAAGAAAATACTTTCTCGGCTTGACCACCATTTCCCAGGATATCCCGGATTTTATGAACTCACCCTACGGGAAACCGATAGTGACCAATGCGGCCACTCAGTTGTTGATGCGCCAGAGCCCGGCCTCGATCGAGACGGTCAGGGATACCTTCAACCTGACCGAGGCGGAAAAGCTCAATCTCCTTAATTCCCGGGTGGGCCACGGTCTTTTCTTTGCCGGACCGAACCATGTCGCCATCCGGGTGGTGGCTTCTTACACCGAGGACCAGATAATCACTTCTGACCCCAAGCAGATCTTGGAGATCCAAGAAGCCAAAAGGGAGTGGTTGAAACAAAATAACAAATAAGCGCCTATGAATCCAAGAAAAAACCTTATTTTTTTGATATTTGTTTTGGCTGGAATGGTCTTTGTACTTCTCATCCTTAACTTTCTGGGAGTCGACCGGAACAGCCAAAAGGCGGAGATATATGACGTCTTTCCGGTAAAAATAAGCAGGTCAGGGGTCATTTTTTTCAACATCATGAAAAACTCCAATAGAATCATATTTTACGAGGAACTGGATTCTATCATATATGAGGCTGGTTTGGACGGAAGAAACAAGAAAGAGCTTTCCCGGATACCGGGCGTCAAAGACATTGATTTTTCCCCTGACAGACATGAGCTAGCGGCTTTTATCTCAGAGCGCGGGGATTTGAAAGGTTATCATTTCGATCTCGTCGAAAACAGAAGGACTGTCCTTGACCCCAGGACAAGGTCTGCGGCCTTTTCGCCTGACGGTTCCAGGGTCGCCTACTATCTCTATGACGACGAATCCGGAGAAGGCAGTATCCAGGTGGTCGCTCAGGACAATCAAAGGCAAAATGTCATTTTCAAAACCAGGCTCAAAGACCTGGACTTGAGCTGGCCGGAAGCTGATTTGATAGCGTTCTCTGATTTCGGGATTAGGCCGGATGGGAGTGGTTTCCGGACCATCAAAAAAACAAACCCTGATTCAGAGGCGGTGATAATATTGGAAGAGGCCGGAATCAAAGCGGCGGCGTCCCAAGTGAGCGCTCTTGGAGATTATCTCGTCTACCTCAACGCCAAAGACAGAAAGCTCTATTCCTTGAAAATCAGATAGTCTTCTCTCTGAAAAGGATGCCGAACATCCAAACAGTCACGATGACCTCGGTGACCAGAGTGGTCAATGAAGCTCCTATGTAGCTGTATTTTGGAATGAAAATAAAGTTGAGGACGATGTTCAGGACCGCCCCGGAAAGATAGACAATCACTCCCTTTTTCTGAAGGTCCAGGGTGATGAGGACTTTTCCGTTCAAGTTGTTGAGAAAAACCAGGCCGATGACCAGAGAAAGTATCCTCAATGGCCCGGCCGAGGCGGCAAACTCGCTCCCTCCGAGGATGACCACGACCTCTTCTGCAAAAAAGTAAAGCAACGCGACCACCGGAACAGCGATTGCCAGGAGGAAATTGAAGATCTTCCAATAGGCGGCGTAAAACTGATCTTTGGCCCTGAAGGCCAGATAGGAGAACGAAGGCATCGCCAATTCGACCAGGAGGGCCGGAAAGAAGACCAAAGTCTCGAGAAGCTTGGCCGGTAAACGGTATATCCCGACATCGGCCGCCGGTTTCATCAAAGAAAGCATCAAGGCATCGGTTCTTATGTAAATGGCGGTGAAGAGGATGGAGAGGGCTATCGGCAAAGAACTTTTAAGGATCCTCTTGGCATAATCCCAGTCGATGCCAAGGCGGAAGTCAACCAGTCTTCTGGAAAGCGAAAGGATAATCCCGAACTGCAGCCCGGCGCTTAGAGACAGGATTGCCAGAAAAGAGACCATTCCGTGATTGTTTTTGGCCGCCCAGATGACCAAGGCCATCTGGACCAGCCTCGAAACCAGGTCAGAGGCGGAGACAAAATAGAAATTCTCGTGCTTCTGGAAGATCCCGGCCAGGATCTGGCTCAATGAAGAAAAAACCACAAAAGCCGAGGCGATGATTATTCCGTTTTTGACCTCAGCCGGGTAAGGGAGGAAGGCTGCGACCAGGGCGGCGGCCAGGACCGTCAGAAGGACAAGGACGAGGCGGAGAGTGAAAATATTGCCGGATATGAACCTCTCCTCCGGGCCGTGACCCGCCTGCGCGCCTACTCCGCCGAAGCAGCTTCGGCTGCGAAGGCCGGGCAAGGCTTCGGCGGGCAGGCGGGATATCTCCCGGACATGGACGACGTGAAGACCGAAATCGGCCAAGACCGTGAAAACGAAAAGATAGGAAAGGACCGTCTCATAGGCCCCGTATCCGGTCTGGCCCAGTTCGCGGGTCAGAACACCGATTATCACCAGCCCGATCAAAGCGGTCAAAAGGCGCGATAAAGCGGCGATGAAGAAATTTTGATAGATCCTCCTGAAGTTCAATTAACGAGGTTTTATTATCACTCTCCGACGGGGCTCTTCGCCGAAGCTTTCAGTCGCAATCTTATCCCAGCTGGCCAATTCCATGTGAATCAGGCGCCTCTCATAAGCGGACATGGGCCTTAAAGCGTAGGCCTTCCCGGAAGTTTCTACTTTCTGGGCCACCAGCCTGGCCAGCTCAGAGATGTGACTGTTTCTTTTTTCCAAAAAATCGTTCAGGTCTATGACCAGACTGAACCTCTGGTCGGTCTTTCTGGAAACAGCCAATTTGACCAGGTGTTCCAGAGCTTTGAGATTCCTGCCTTTTTGGTCGAGCAACTCCCCGCAGTCGTCCTGGGAGCTTATCTTTATAAAAAAGATATTCTGGCTTTCCGGACTTTCGCTTTCCTCTATCGTCAGGCTTTCAAAACCAAAACCGATCTTGTCAAAAAAATCTTTAACCGTGCCCGAAATCAATTCTTTTATCCCGTTCTCCATTTCTGTTCACGTAAAGCTGTTCCAAGATCGAAAAGGCCGTGGTCGCCATCAGGTATAAAGGCAGACCGGCCGGAAAACTTAACGAGATTATTATAATCATTAATGGCATGAAATACAACATTTGCCGGTTCAGTCCGGCCAGGCCGGCGCCTTGGACATTTCCTTGTTTTGAAAAACTCAATTTCATCTGAAGGAATTGAAGGGCTCCGGCAAATACAGAAAGGATGATGCTCCTTTTAGTCAGTTCGAAAAAACCGATAAAGAGCCTGTTCAGCGACTCGGGTCTGTCGACGAAAGAGTAAAGCGCCACCAGAGACTCTTCGCCGAATCCGGCGACCGATATCCGGTACAAGGCGAAAAGGACCGGCAACTGGATTAAAAGGAGAAAACAGCCGGAAAAGGGGTTGGTCTTGTTCTCCTTGTATATATTCATGACCTCTCGGGTCTGCTTTTGGGGATCGTCTTTGAACCTTTTTTGGATCTCCTGGATCCGGGGCTGGAGGGCGCTTAACTTTTTTTGCGATTCCAGGGCCCTGATCGAAAGGGGACTCAAAATAAGCCTTATGACGACTGTCAGTAAGATTATCGCCACCCCAAAATCGCCAAAAGCGGCGGTGTTGTAGAAAAAAACAAGGAGGTTGAAAAGAGGGGTGTATAAAAACGTCTCGAAAATGCCGGTCATGGCAGATCAAGGCCGCCCTTTGACCAGGGGCCGCATCTTAAAACCCTTAAAACCGCTCTGGCCAATCCGTTCAATAGCCCGTTTTTCTCTATGGCCATGACCGAATAATCAGAACAGGTGGGCGAGAAGCGGCAGCCGCCGTAAAAACCTAAAAGGCTTGGAAAACAAAAGACCGGTCTGGTCTTCTGGTAAATCCTTATGATGCCTATCAAAATACTTTTCATCTTATTTCCTGGTTTCGGTCCTGGTTCCGGCAAGACCCTCAAGAAGGTCTTTTTCGATTTTCCGGCTTTCTTCGGCCAGAATGTCCTTTTTGACCACAATCACGGCCCGGAGACCTGGTCTTATCCGGGAGAGGTTCTTTCTGATGATCTCACCCAAGCGCCGCCGGACCAGGTTTCTTTTGACTGCCTTCTTGAAAAACCTCGAGCTGGCGGATATGCCGAACTTTTTTGAACCGCTTTCGCCAAAGACGTATCTTATCGCGAAAAACTCCGAATTCAGGGTCTTCCCCTTTTTGAAAACTTCTTTGATGCCGTTTTTGGCCCCCAAACGATTGTTCTTAGCCAAGACCATACTCAAACAGTCAACCTCTTCCTTCCCTTTCTCCTTCTTCTCGAAACAACTTTTCTCCCGGTCTTTTTCTGCTTCCTTTTGAGGAAACCGTGAGATCTCTTTCTCTTTCTGTTCGAAGGTCGATAGGTTAAAGCTTTCGATTTCATTGCTTATTAGATTACCTTTTTTCTTTGGTTGGGTCAATTGATTTAATCCGAGGCGCGTGATTGAATGTTTTTCGTAATCAACGGGCTGTCAACAAATTGTCAACTTGGGCCACCTGTTGTAAAAAGGGTAATCTCAAATAGAATAAGAAACATCGGCCAACAAATCATGACTAACGACGAGATCTGGAAAAACGTGCTCAATGAGATGGAAATGTCTTTGAGCAAGGCCAGCTTTATGACTTGGTTTAAGGACACCAAGATAGTCTCCAAGGACAATGGCCAGGTTCTCATAAGCGTCCCCAACGGTTTCGTCAAAGAATGGATCCAAAACAAGTTCAACAAAAGGATATTCCAGTGCCTCAAGGACCTGGACCGGGAGATAAGGGAGATAAATTACGTGGTCGGCAATCCCCTGATCAAAAGATCTGACTCACAGACCCTGGCCAAAGATATCCAGCTAGAACAGATCCAGGAATCAGCCCCTGACCTCGACATCGACCCCAAGACAAACCTCAACCGGCGCTACACTCTCGAAAACTTTGTCGTCGGTTCCAACAACGAACTGGCCTATGCGGCCAGCCTGGCCGTATCCAAAAACCTGGGCCGGGTCTATAATCCCCTTTTCATCTACGGCGGGGTCGGGCTCGGAAAGACCCACCTTCTCCAGGGGATTGCCAATAAGATATCAATGGAAAATCCGGACAAGAAGATCCTCTATCTTCCGGCTGAGAAAATGGTCTCTGAGCTCATCGAGGGGATAAAGAACAAAACCATCGAGGAGGTCAAGAACAAGTATTTCCAGAAAGACATCCTGCTAGTCGACGATATCCAGTTCCTGGCCGCCAAGGAAACGACCCAGGACATATTTTTCGCCACCTTCAACAGCCTTTACAACCGGAACAAGCAGATCGTGCTTTCCTCGGACCGGCCGCCGAAAGCCCTTTCTGCCATCGAAGAAAGGCTCAAATCCAGGTTTGAGGGCGGAATGATCGCCGACATCAACATCCCGGACTATGAGACCAGGCTGGCCATTCTCAAATTGAAGCTTAAGGGTAAGCCCATCAGTCTGCCGGACGAAGTCCTTGAATATATCGCTGTAAACATCCAAAAGAACATCCGCGAGCTGGAGGGAGCGTTGAACAGGGTCATCGCGGTCATTGACCTGACTGGCCACGAACCGAACCTAAAAGAAGTTGAAAGGCTCCTCAAGGCCTATATCCAGGCAAGCTACCGCAAGACCAGCGCCCAGACGATAATAAAGACGGTCTGTGAGTTCTATGGCCTAACCTCGAACGAGCTCCTTAAAAAAAGCAGGAAGACATTTTTGGTCAGGCCGCGTCAGATAACGATGTATCTTTTAAGAGAGGATACAAAGGCCTCCTTCCCGGACATCGGCTCAAGACTGGGTGGAAAAGACCATTCGACCGTCATTCATGCCTACCGGAAAATCAGTGAAGAAACTGAGAACAACGAGAGCTTGAAACAGGAGATAAATCTTATAAGGGAAAGGATCTACAGTAAGATTCAATAGATTACCAATACCTTATCCATAATATTTAACACCGTGAATTTATTTCTATATCTATTTAAACTGACTTTAATTGATACTTTTCAACACATCTTATTATTGAGATTATTAATTAATTTATGAAGTTTACAATAATAACAAAGAATCTTCAGCAGGGATTGAACACGGTAAAAAACATTGTCGGCAAGAACTTGAACCTGCCGATTTTAAGTACTATTCTTTTGACGGCCAAAAACAACCAGATAAACCTTTCCACGACCAACTTGGAACTCGGGATAAATTATTATATCCCCGCCTCGGTCCAGGAACAGGAAGGAGACAAGGTGGCCGTGCCGGCAAGGATATTCTCAGATTTTATCTCCGGGATCAGGGACGAAAAGATAGATTTCAATCTCAAGGAAAACATCCTGAACATCCAGAGCCACAGTTTCAAGACCAAGATAGTCTGTTTCAACACCAGTGATTTCCCTCTGATCCCGAAATTGAAAAACGGAAAAGTTATGACCATTCCCAGTCAGGTCTTGAAAACAGCCCTTAGTTCCGTATTTGACTCAGTTTCGCTTTCTCAGACCAGGCCCGAGCTTGGTGGGATCTTCATTAGTTTTAATAAGGGTAAAATTTATTTCGCCTCCACTGACAGTTTCCGCCTGACCGAGAAAGTCATCAGTTATAACTCCGAGAAACAGGCATCGGTCATCATCCCCAGAAACACGGCTGCCGAGATGATCAGGATTCTGTCGGACTACGACAAAGACGTATCGATCAACGTGGAAGAGAACCAGATCCAGCTCTCTTCGGAGGATTTTGAGATCATTTCAAGACTGATCGAGGGAAGATATCCTGATTACCAAAAAGTCATACCAGCCAGGTCCCTGAGCCAGATAGTGTTCAATAAGGATGACCTGCAAAACAACATCAGACTGGCTGGTTTTTTCGCAAGCAACATCAACGACATAGGATTGAGAGTCGATAACAAGGAGGTCGTGATTTTCGCCAAGAACTCTGACCGGGGCGAGTTCAACTCAAGGATAAAAAACCAATCGGGCTTCCAGATCGAAGAGCCCTTCGAGGTCCTTTTGAACTTCAGCTATCTGGCTGACGGTCTCAAGAACATCCCTTCTGAGGAGATAATCTTCGAATATACGGGTGAAGGCGCTCCAGTCGTCTTAAGGCCCAAAGACAAGGATTTGAACCTCATCTATCTGATCATGCCTCTTAAGACCTGAAATTCCAGATGATCAGTTCAAGGGAAATCATACTTCTGGATGAGAGAGACAGGGCGGATTACGAAGATTTTCTGGAAAAATCCGATTTTAAGGATATTCTCCAATCGTGGGAGTGGGGAGAGATAAAATCTGGTTTTGGCTGGAAGCCGCAAAGATTGGCGATGGTGAACGGCCTTAAGAAAGAGGGGATTGTCCAGGTTCTTGAAAAGAGGTTTTTTTCCGGCCTCTCGATACTTTACATCCCGCGCGGACCGGTGATTGACTGGATCGACCCGGAAGCAGTCAGTGATTTCTTGCGGCTGATAAATGGTTTCGTCCGAAAACAAAGAGGTACCAGGCCGATTTTTTTGAGAATAGAGTCGCCGGCCGGAGCCGGAGAGGGCTTGAAAAGGATTTTTGAGAACAGCGGTTTCAGGGAATATTTCAAGACAGTCCAGCCGCCCACCACTTTGCTTATAGACCTGGACAGACCCCAAAGCGAGCTTTTCAAAAAATTAAGAAGAACGGCCAGGAACCTCATTAACCGTTCCGAGAGAGAAGGATTAGTTGTGGAGTCAAAAAGCGGTAAAGACGTCACTCAGACGGACTTGAAGGCCTTTTACAATCTTTACAAGATCACCGGCCGGAGATTCTCGTTTCCCTTAAGGACCTTCAGTCAGTTCGAGCTGATAATCGAAAAGATGGGCCGCTCGGGCAAGATCAGGTTTTACACCGCCAGGATCAAAGGCCTGGTCCTGGCTCACGGGATTGTGGCCGTCTTGGGCGACAGGGCGTTTTACATTTGGGGCGGGACCGGCAGAAACAAGGAATACAGCAAGTTTTTCAATTACGGCTATATCTGGGGAATGCTCAAGGACCTCCAGGCCTCCAGGATTAAGACGTTTGATTTCTGGGGTCTTGGTCCGACAGACGACAAGAATCATCCCTGGTACGGTTTCTCCCTTTTCAAAACTGCTTTTGACGGGCAGAGGTTCGAATATGTTCCGGCCTTTGACCTGCCTTTGTCTGGTCTTTATCCTATTTTTAAAACTTTGGATTGGATCATGACCCCGAAGTACCGGGCCACAAGCAGCTAGTTATCATTTATCAATAATCAATAATTACTCTTCACTCCCCATTCCCAGTTGTTGTACTGGATGTCTTTTCCTGGATCTTCCGGGACTGGCCCCCGGGGGTCTTCTTTTGAGATGTAATGCAGGATCGTATGGATTTCGCCGTTCTCGCTTAGGTAGTTTCCGTTAAGCATTATTTTGTCGACAAAGACCGGTTCCGGTTTCTGGAACTCTTCGGCCGGCGTGTCTTTCAAGGCTTCGATCACGAACTCTCGCCAGATCGGCGCTCCGGCCGAGACCCCTCCCCCTTCCCTGGTCATTTCCGTGTTGTCGTTGTTGCCGACCCAAACTCCGACGACCAGAGAAGGGGTGTAGCCGATGGTCCAGGCGTCGCGGAACTTCTGGGTGGTCCCGGTCTTCGCCGCGATTGTACGGTCAGCGATGTAAAGAGGGCTCGAGAGGCCGAAAAGGAGGGCCCGGGCCGAGTTGTCGGACAGAATGTCGTTCATCATTCTGGCGGTTTCGGCGGACAGCTTCCTTTCCGGCTCTGTCTCTGACCCCTCGATTATGTTCCCATCGGCATCCTCGATTTTCAGGATGAAGTTTGGCCGATTGTAGATCCCATCATTGGCAAAGATTCCGTAAGCTGAGACAAGGTCGAGCGGCCGGACGTCGCCTCCGCCCAAAACCAGGGAAAGTCCGAAATCATCGGTGTTGCCAAGAAACTCTATCCCGAAATCTTGGGCCCGTTCTATTGATTCGCTGACCCCGGCCAGATAAAGGACTTTGACCGAAGGTATGTTGAGAGAGCTGCCCAGAGCCTGTCTCAAGGTCACCGGACCCCTATACTTCTCGTCGGAGTTCTGGGGGTGGTAGCACTTGAGCTCGTATTGGTCCTTTTCCTGGCTTCCGTCAGGTGGACAGAACGGATTGAACTCGGTTTTGACGTCAAAGATAACGGCCTTGTCGGTCAGTCCCTTGTCCAGGGCCAGGGAGTAGACAATCGGTTTAAAGGCCGAACCAGGCTGGCGGAAGGCGGTGATGACGTTGAAGTTCCCCTCTTTTTCTATGTCAAAATAGTTTTTTGACCCGACCAGGGCCAGGATTTCGCCGTTCCTCGGGTCGAGCGAGACCAAAGCCGCGTTCCCGGCCCGGAAAAGCTTTTCGTTGCGTTCGGCGTACTTGGCCACAATTTCCTCAGCTTTTTTTTGAAGATTGAAATCCAGGGTCGTATAAACCCTCAAGCCGCCGTTTTGAATCAGGTCTTCGCCATACCTCTCAACCAGATATTCTCTGACCATCATCACGAAATGAGGGGCCAATATCCCGCCTTCCTGAATCGAAGCCAGTTTCAACTCTTCGTTTCCGGCTTCTGCGGCTTCCTCTTCGCTTGTGTATCCCAGTTCGACCATTCTTTCGAGGACGAAGTTTTTCCTTTCGATCAACTCGTCTTTATGGGAACCATAAGGGGAGAAATAGCTTGGGGCCTTTATCATTGCCGCCAAGGTGGCCGATTCGGCCAGAGTCAGGTCTTTGGCCGGCTTGCCAAAGTAGTATTGCCCCGCTTCCTCGATCCCGAAGACATTGGAACCGAAGGGTATCTGGTTCAGATACATCCAGAGGATCTGGTCTTTGTCGAACTTCCTTTCCACCTGCAAAGCCAAAATCGCCTCTTTGAACTTCCTGGAATAGGTCTTTTGCACTCCCAAAAGACTGTTCCTGACCAGCTGTTGGGTTATGGTCGAACCGCCCTGACCGAAGGGGTCGCGGCTCGTGATGTTAACGAGGAAAGCCCGGCCGATGCCCTTGAGGTCGATGCCCGAGTGGGAGTAGAAGTTCGAGTCCTCGGCGGCGATGACCGCGTTCTTCATGTGATTCGAGATCTCTTCCGTCGGGACAATGGTCCTTTTCTCGTCGCCATGGACGCTGAAAAGCACGGTCTTGCCTTCCCGGTCCAGGATCTTGGTGGATTCGCTGACCCGCCGGGTGATGATGGTTTGCGGGTCCGGGATCTGGGGAGAGAAGTAGGCGAAGGCAGCCAGGAACCCGATCAGTCCCAGGACGACCAGCCATAAAAATAAGATGACGGCGATTTTGATTTTGTTGTCAGGTTTCTTTGTCTTTCTTGTCATTTTCTGGGATATTTTGGCATATTTTTTTCTGATTGTCCATCGTATTTTTTTCTGATACGATTG
>ERZ1292623.3393-Hain-H51-01um-R1-3393-length-13612-cov-13_pt1 | contig 13612 bp, 16 predicted proteins | sample MGYA00564398_ERZ1292623 | MGnify/ENA primary metagenome ERZ1292623 (study PRJEB36523, sample SAMEA6512633) | groundwater metagenome | collected 2019-01-07 | study: AquaDiva: Metagenomics assemblies of 32 groundwater samples
ATGAGTTAGAATGTGAACGTTCTTTGGATTACAAGAGAGGAGGCGCCTGTGGAATCTATGTTCGGATTTGAACTCACAAAAAAGGATGATGAAGCAAGCGGCAGTCTTAGCAAAGAAACTTGCGCCGTTCTATGGGCTATTCTGGATATCAAAGAGGTTTTTAATCCAAAAATTGAGATCATACTCCCTTCATATTGCATGGCCCAACAGTGCCGCACGATGGTTCACAATCACGGATCGGAAGCGATCTTTCTGGAAGATATCCTTATCGTGTTCTGCGGCATTCATAAGCCAATCGCGATCAGACACGCGCAAAAATTGGGGCTTGAAATTATCAAAGCTCCGATCCTTCAATTTGCGCCTCGTACCCCGTCTAAGTAGACGAGGGTATTTTTTTGTTGTATAATTTGTTGATTATGAAATCCAGCTTTAAAAAATTACCCGGCTCTAAAATAGAATTAGAAATAATTTTGGACGATAAAGAATTCAAAAGCTATTGGCAGGAGGTCTATGATCAGGCAATCGCCAATGTAAATCTGAAAGGGTTCCGGCCCGGCGCCGCTCCGAAAGAATTAGCGGAACAAGCCATAAATCAAGATAAAATTTTTGAAGAAGCCGCCAAAAAAGCGACTCGTTTAAGTTTGGATCAAGTTACTGAAGAAAATAAATGGACCCTCATAGATATGCCGCAAATAACATTAGGGGAAGCGGCGAGCGGATTAAAGTATAAGTGCGTAATTACGATTTTTCCGGAAATAAATCTGGGCAATTATAAAAAAATCGCCGGCAGAGTTTTAAAAGAGAAAAAAGAAGCGGCGGTTGATTCTTCAGAAATAGAAAAATCTTTAGAATGGCTAAGAAATTCCCGAGCTAAGTTAACGAGAGCGAATAGAGAAGCGCGCAGGGGAGACGTGGTGGAGGCGGATATAGAAAGTTTTGTTGACGGCAAACCGATAGAGAACGCGCGATTGAAAAAAGATCGTTTTGCTCTCGGAGAAAGCCGGTTGATGCCAGGTTTTGATGAAAATTTGGAAAATCGCAAAGAGGGGGAAGCGTTGAATTTTATTATTACGGCTCCTCAAGATTATTGGCAAAAAGATTTGCGCGGAAAAAATGTTGAATTCAAAGTGAAAATAAACGCGGTTTTTGATAAACAACTGCCGGAACTAAATGATGATTTCGCGAAAGGACTAGGAGAATTTGCTTCTATTGAAGAATTAAAGAAGAGCTTAAATGACGGAATAATGACGGAAAAAAATCAAAAAGAAACGGATCGATTGCGTTTGAAAATGCTGGATGAGATCGCCAAAGATTCTTCAATGGAAATACCGGAAATTATGATAGAAAAAACTTTAGACAGCATGGCTGCGGAATTCAAGCCAACGGAAGAGTTGCGAAATCAATTGCGGGATAAAGCGCGGCAAAATGTCGCGAATAACTTAATTATTTATAAGATTGCCGAAATGGAAAAAATCCAGCCAACCGAAGACGAGGTAAAAACTTTTGGCGGCTCTGTTGACGATCCTAAGAAATATCAGTATTATTATGGTGTAATTCTAAACCAAAAAGTATTTAAACTATTAGAGGATGGAAAATAAAAATATTACAAATGAATATTTGATTCCAACAGTTCTGGAAAAAACGCAAAATGGCGAGCGGGCTTTTGATATTTATTCCCGCTTATTGAAAGAAAGAATCATCTTTCTTGCCGGCCCAATCAATGATATAATCGCTAATCTGGTAATCGCCCAGCTTTTATTTTTGGAGCATGAGGATCCGAAAAAAGATATCAAGATTTATATTAACAGTCCGGGCGGTTCGGTAACGGCTGGCATGGCTATCTATGACACTATGCAGTATGTCAAACCGGATGTCTCTACCATGTGCGTCGGCATAGCCGCTTCAATGGCCGCGGTTCTGCTTGCCGCCGGCACAAAGAGGAAACGGATCGCTCTGCCAAATTCGGAAATCTTGCTCCATCAGGTAATGGGCGGCGCCGAAGGGCAAGCGACGGAAGTGGAAATCACCGCTCGCCAGATTTTGAAAATGAAGGAGCGATTGAATCAAATTTTGGCTAAACACACCGGCCAAACTATGGCTAAAATAGAAAAAGATACCGATAGGGATTTCTATCTAACCGCCAACGAAGCAAAAGATTACGGCTTGATAGACGAAATTATAAAAACTAAAAAATAACAGCGGACTTGACGAGGCGCTGTTATTTTTTTATAGTGCCACAGGTCCTTCAATCTGGGAGGAGCCGGAGGTGAGAACTGTATTTCACGTTTTTACCGGAAATATTGCCATTACAAAGCACGCCTGGGAAAGATTCCGCGAACGATATCTGATGGCGGTCGGTCTGCCTAAAACTCATGTTTTATCCGATGAGGAATACATGGAGTTGATAACCAGGTCGTTTGAAAGAGCCGATTTTGACGAAAAAAGTTCCAAGAGAAAGCTCGTCGGCCTCCTCAACAACCGCCAAAAACCGGTTGACTACTATATAGATCAAGTCCTGAATCTGCGGTACGTAGTATCAAAAGGAGAAGACCCGGTTCTGGTGACAGTGGAAATTCCAAGAGTCCGATAAATCGGGCTTTTTTATTTTCGTAGTCCATTTTAATTGACTGTGCTAGAATAAAAAAAATATGGATGCTAATAATAAACTGCTCTCGCGGGGAGTTGAAGAAATTATTATAAAAGAACATTTGGGCCGCCGGCTGGCTCAAGGGGAAAAATTGCGGATAAAGTTCGGCGTTGATCCGACCGCGCCCGATCTTCATTTGGGACATACCGTCGCTCTCCGCAAATTAAAACAATTTCAAGACGCCGGACATAAAGCCGTTTTAATTATTGGAGATTTCACGGCGATGATCGGTGACCCGTCCGGCCGATCGGAATCCAGAAAGCCGCTTACCGAAAAAGAAATTAAACAAAATCTTAAGAAATATCTTAAACAAGCCGGAAAAATTATTGATATCAGAAAAACCGAGGTTTGTTACAACGGCAAGTGGTTCAAAAAAAATGAGAAATTGATCTTGGAACTGCTGGGCAGAGAAAGCGCTCAGCGGATTTTGGAGCGAGACGATTTCCAAAAAAGATTTAAGGAGGGCAGGGAAGTCATGCTGTTGGAAATGCTTTATCCGCTCTTGCAAGGATATGATTCCGTAATGGTAAAAGCCGATGTGGAAATTGGAGGAACAGATCAAAAATTCAATTTGCTGATGGGACGGCGGTTACAGCGGGCCTACGGATTGTCCGAACAAGATGTGATTACTTTGCCGCTGCTTGAAGGCACTGACGGCGTAAAAAAGATGTCTAAATCAGCGGGAAATTATATCGCTTTAGACGCCGAACCGGATGATATGTTCGGAAAAATCATGAGCATTCCCGATAATTTGATTGATAAATACAGAGAACTTTTGACAGACTTGCCCGTTGAATCCTTGGCGAAGGAAAATCCCAGAGAAGCGAAATTGGAATTGGCAAAAACCATAGTTGGAATATATCATGGCGAGAAATTCGCCGAAAAAGCAAAAGAGGAATTCTTGCGCGTCTTTTCAGAACATAGAGCGCCAAAGGAAATTCCGGTTCAGAAGCTAGAATCTAAAAATTGGAATCTAATGGATTTATTAATGGCTGCGAAAATGGCGGTTAGTAAAGGCGAGGCGAGGCGGCTGATTGAACAAGGCGCGGTTCGCATTAACGATGAGAAAAAAACCGATCCTAACGAAATCATAAAAATTGAGGGCGAAGTTTTGCTTCAAGTCGGCCCGCGTAAGTTCTTAAAATTGCGCCCTAACTAGAACCCATCTCAAATATACCTCCGCTCGCGATATGAGCCAATTTCCGCAAGACCAAGGAGGCGACGAGGGTGTGCTTCTTGCACTCCAAGAAGGAGCCGACGCCGGTATTGTGGAAATTGGCCATATCCCGTATGGGTTGCGGCGATTTTCTCGTCCCGCTGTGTTGCGGCTGCGTCTCTGTAGCTAAAGCTACAGCTTTCCTTGCCGCGCCTTGCGGATACAAGAAAATCGTCCGCAACGCGGGCAGGAGGTATTTTTGAGATGGGTTCCAACATTTGCTAACAAAAAATAAGTCAGTATAATGAATCCGACCTTTATAGGTCGGTTTTTAAGTTAAAAATGAGAAACGAAAAAGTAAAAACTAAAATTAAAAGTTCAAAATTTACGAAAGTTTTGAAATTCGGCGGTTCATCGGTCGGTTCAGCCGAACGAATTAAAAATGTCTGCAAAATAATCTTTGACGCGTCAAAGAAGGATAGAATAGCGGCGGTAGTTTCCGCCATGCAAGGAGTCACCGATAAGCTTTTAGCTCTGGATTTTATGGCGGTCAGGGAAAAACATCTTACGGCGGCAAAAGAATTGAAAGTTCCCGCGCCAGAAGAATTGTTGAATGGACTGGAAAAGATCATTGAGGGAGTCAAACTTCTCGGCGACGCTTCGCCGATGGCGATGGATCTCATTGCCAGTTTCGGCGAACGGCTTTCCGCTAATTTGGTTTCTTCTTATTTAAATGAAGCTCCCCGAGCTTACGTTCGGGGTATCGAAGCGGAATTCTCCAAAGCCCCAACCCTCCTTCGCCAAGGCTTCGGAGGGTTCTCCGCGCCTTCATCTTCGGGCTTACGCCCGGAGTATTCGGCGACGGAGAATAAAAAAAATCCGTCAATTTCGGTAGATTCTCGGGAACTGATCAAAACTGATAATAATTTCCAAAATGCCGATGTTAATTTTAAAAAAACTAATCCTAAAATCCGTTCCTATTTTAATAAATTACCCAATAACTCAATTCCTGTAATAACTGGATTTATTGGTTCAACTGATGAAAATAAAACCACGACTTTGGGTCGGGGCGGTTCGGATTATTCCGCCTCAATCTTTGGCGCCGCTCTTGGAGTAAATGTGATAGAAATTTGGACGGACGCCAACGGCGTGATGAGCGCTGACCCAAGAATAGCCGCCGAAGCGATTACTTTGCCTAAGATCAGCTACGAAGAGGCGTTTGAGATGGCTTATTTTGGCGCGAAAGTTATTCATCCGGAGACAATGGTTCCGGCTATTAAGAAAAATATCCCGATTTTAGTAAAAAATACGTTCAATCCGGAACATCCGGGAACTTTAATCTCAAAAATCAGCGGCGACGCGCGAACGGTAAAAAATATCTCGGCCATTGACGGCATTAGTCTCATTAATATCGGCGGAACTAATCTTGCGGGCGTTCCGGGAACCGCGGGAAGAGTCTTCAAAGCGGTGGCTTCTCATAAAGTTAATGTAATATTAATCGCCCAGGCCTCTTCAGAACATACGATTTGTTTGGCGGTAAACAAAAATGAAGCGGAGAAAGCGATGTCCGCGCTAAGAAATGAGTTTAGCCGAGACATTGGCGAAGATCGCGCGGCAATAACTAAAAAAGATGGGCAAAGCATACTGGCTATAGTCGGAGAAAAAATGCGGGGCACGCCGGGCATAGCCGGAAAAATCTTTAGCTCTCTGGGAAACAATGGAATTAACGTCTCCGCCATCGCCCAAGGAGGGTCAGAACGCAATGTTTCGTTCGTGGTGGATCAAAACAACAAAAATGCGGCGATCAATTGTCTGCACAAAACTTTTTTTGCTCCGCAGCAGAATCGTTTAGGCGTGTTTTTGCTTGGAACCGGCAATGTGGGAGGAGAAACATTGAAGCAAATGACAAATGATAAATTACAAATGGCAAATTTGAAGGTGTACGGAATCGCGGACATAGATAAAATGGTTTTTGATAAAGCGGGGATTGATTTGAATAATTGGAGGAAAATCCTTAGACAATCGCCGGATAAAATGAATCTGGAAAAGTTTTTAGAAGCCGCGTTACAAATGCCAGTGGCAGAAAAAATTTTTGTAGACTGCACCGCTAGCGAGAAAATTGCAAAAAGCTACGCTCAATTCATAAAAGCCGGATTTCATATTGTCACTCCGAACAAGAAAGCCAATGTTTTGCCTTTAAAAAATTATCAGTTGATCCGGAAAGCTTTGGCAGAAAACCAAAAGCAGTTTCATTATGACGCCAATGTGGGCGCGGGTTTGCCGATTATTGAGACGGTTAAAAAACTAGTGGCAACGGGCGATAAAATTAAAAAAATTGAGGGAATTTTTTCCGGAACTTTGAGTTATCTATTCAATAATTATGATGGAAAAAGAAAATTCAGCGATTTAGTTCAAGAGGCGAAAGAAAAAGGTTACACTGAACCGGATCCTCGCGAAGATTTAAGCGGCCAGGATGTCGGGCGAAAACTGCTGATTTTAGCAAGAGAAATGGGTTTACCGGCAGAATTTGCTGATGTAAAATTAGAAAATCTGGTAAAGCCGGATGGTTATTTTGAAGCGCGCGTCAAGAAAGCCAAAAGTAAAAAATGCGTTCTGCGATATGTGGGCGCTGTGAATAATGGGAAGCTCTCGGCGTCGCTGAAAGATATTCCCATTGATAATCCTTTGGCTGGCGTCACGGGGGCGGATAACGTGGTGGCTATCTACAGCCAATATTATAAAAATCCAGTTGTTATCAAGGGAGCGGGCGCTGGCGCCGCGGTCACAGCCGCTACTGTATTAAATGGAATATTAAAAATTCATGGAACAATTTAAATCACCAGAATCCGAACCGGAATTTCCGAAATACGAAAATCTTTCCGAAATACTAAAAGAATTACTGGCAAGCCAGTGTGGAATTGAAGATGCTGAAACCTATGAAATAGTAACCAACGCCGAAGAAGTGGATGGCGGGGACATGAACGCCGAAGAAATCAAGGAAACGCTAAGGCGAATCTTGGAATCAGAAAAATAAAAATATGGAAATAAAAAAACTTAAAGTTGGCATACTGGGCGCGACCGGAACAGTTGGCCAAAAGTTTATTGTTTTACTGAAAAATCATCCGTGGTTTGAAATCACGGCGCTGGCGGCTTCGCCGCAATCAAGGGGGAAATTCTATTCTGAGGCCATTGAGGGGCGCTGGAAAATGAACCAGCCGATTCCGGATAATATCTGCGGCAAAAAAGTGAAAGCCATTGAGGAGGATTTTGACGGAATAATAAATGAAGTTGATTTGGTATTTTCCGCGATTGATTTAGACAAAGAAAAAATAAGGCAAATTGAAGAAAAATACGCGTCTGCGGGCGCAGCGGTGGTATCAAACAATTCCGCGCATCGCTGGACTGAAGACGTGCCGATGATAATGCCGGAAATCAACGCTCATCATCTATCCCTGATTGATATTCAAAGGAAAAATCGCGGCTGGAAAACAGGTTTGATAGTTGTTAAGCCAAATTGCTCTTTGCAATCATACCTGCCCGTTGTTCACGCGCTTGGCAAATTCAATCCCCGATATGTTTCAGTTACAACTCTTCAGGCGATTTCCGGAGCAGGTAAAACTTTTGATTCTTGGCCGGAAATGATTGACAACTGCATACCGTTTATAAGCGGCGAGGAAGAAAAAACCGAAAAAGAGCCGTTAAAAATTTTAGGTCCGTCCTGTCCCGTTATTTCCGCGACCTGCGTTCGCGTTCCGGTTTCTGACGGCCATATGGCCAGTGTCTCCATAAAATTTGAAAAGAAACCGTCACTGAAGGAGATCTATGAAGCCATTGATAATTACCCCAACCCGCTTAGTGGTTTGAAATTGCCTTCCGCGCCGGATAAATTTATTACATATTTTACGGAAAATGACCGGCCGCAAACGAAATTGGATAGGGATTACGGTAATGGGATGGGCGTTACCTGCGGAAGATTCCGTGAAGATTCCGGCGACGGCTGGAAATTCATTTCACTTTCCCACAACACCACCCGCGGCGCCGCCGGCGGAGCAATACTGAATGCGGAGCTATTGCACAAGAAAGGATACCTTAAAACTAGAATTCAGAATTTAGGATATAGAATTTAGGATTATGGAGAAAAAAACATTAAAATCGTTTAAAGATTTGCTTGTTTGGCAGAAAGTCGCAAATTTAGCAATTCGTATTTATAAGACAACTGATAACTTTCCTAGATCCGAAATTTACGGACTTAGTAATCAAATGAGAAGGGCGGTAATTTCTATTAGCTCAAATATTGCCGAGGGGTTCAAGAGAATTCATCAGAAAGAGAAATCGCAATTTTACAACACCGCCTATAGTTCAGTAGCAGAATTAGAAAGCCAGACAGAAATTTCTCGAGAACTTGGTTTTTTGTTATATAAAGATTATCAAGAATTATATCCTTTACTAGTTGAAGTTTCAAAAATGATGGATGGTTTGATACAATCCCTAAATTCTAAATCCTATATTCTATATCCTCGCAAATAATGAAAGGCATAACTTTAATCGGCATGCCGGGGGCGGGGAAGTCTACGATTGGCAAGGCGCTTGCCGGAAAATTGGGATTTAGATTTGTTGATTTGGATTTTGTTATCAAAGAGAAAGAGGGCAAGAGCCACAGTGTTCTCTTAGAAAAATTGGGACCGGAAAAATTTATTGAACTGGAGGGCAGTCACGCGCTTGGGATTGATTTATCAAAAACTGTTTTTTCCCCCGGCGGCAGTATTGTTTATTCACCGGAAGCGATGAAGAAATTGCGCTCAGAAACTCTAATAATCTATTTAGAACTGCCGCTTCAAGAAATCCGCCGGCGCTTAGGGAGAAGCGCCGAAACCCGAGGCATAGTTGGCTTAGCGGAAAAAGGACTTGCGGAATTATTTAAAGAACGTACACCGCTTTATCAATCTTTCGCCAGTCATACGGTCGCCTGCCTAAATTTAAAAGACAGAGAGGTTGTAAATAAAATAACAGAATTCCTATCGTGATATATAATCTCTATTCTAATGTTCTTGAGAACATTAGAATAGAGATTGAAAGAATTAATTTTGTTTTAATATGAAACACTTTAAAGATTTAGAGAAAATTGTTAAGGGATTTGCCAATCATCGGCGGATTGAGATTTTAACTTTATTAGAAAAACATCCTAATCTTTCTGTTTGGGAGATTGCCGATAAGCTTCATGTTAATTTTAAAACCATTTCCGAACACACTCGCCGTTTAGCTAATGCTGGTTTAGTTTGGAAAGCTAATAAAGGCAGTGCGGTACGTCACGTCTTATCTGACCAAGGCAAAACTATTCTCAAATTCTTGAGAACATTGGAGTAAGATTCTAAAATTTATGCAAAATCCCATGTTATTCTATAGCACCAATAAACGATCCAGAGCTGTGGATTTTAAGACCGCTCTTTTGCGGGGACTGGCGGAGGATGGAGGACTATATATGCCCAGCGAGCTGAACAATTTTCAATTTTCCCATGCCTACCGGCAGGCAGGAATTTTCAATTTTCAATTTTGGAAAATTTTAAGAAAATTTATAGATATTCCGGAAAAGGATTTGGAGAAAATAACCAGAGAATCGTTTAATTTTGCGGCACCGTTGGTAAAACTGGATAAAAATCTTTATGTCCTGGAACTTTTTCATGGGCCGACGCTGTCTTTCAAAGATTTTGGAGCGCGATTTATGGCGCGAGCAATGAATTACTATTTAACCAAGAGCAAGCAAAAATTAAATATCATCGTTGCTACCTCCGGTGATACTGGCAGCGCGGTGGCGGCCGGATTTTACGGACTGCCGAATATCAGAGTCTTTATTCTTTATCCGAGTAAAAGAATCAGTAAATTACAGGAACAGCAAATCGCGACTTGGGGAAAAAATATCGTTGCCCTGGAAGTAAAAGGGGATTTTGACGATTGCCAGAGATTGGCGAAACAAGCGCTAAGCGATCCGAAGCTTCGGAAAAAAATAAATTTGTCATCCGCAAACTCCATTAACATCGGCCGATTGCTTCCTCAAATGTACTATTATTTTGCCGGATATTATCGATTGAAAACCCTATACCCTTCCGCCGAAGGCGGATCCGCCTCGGACGGAAAATCCTATACCCTAAATCCTATTTTTGTTGTTCCGAGCGGAAACTTTGGCAATCTTACTGCGGGACTTTTCGCCAAAAGACTGGGTTTGCCGGTAAACAAATTCGTTGCGGCGGTAAACATTAACAGCCAGATTCCGGAATATCTTAGGACGGGTAAATTGAAACAAAGTAAAACGCGTTTAACGTTTTCTAACGCGATGGATGTCGGCAATCCGAGCAACTGGGCGAGAATTATGGACTTATATCATGGCAGTCCATCGGCAATTAAAAAAGATTTGGAGGCAAGTACCGTAACCGAATCGGAGACAGAGAAAACTATCAAAGAAGTTTATAAGAAATACGGCTATATCGCTGACCCTCACACCGCAGTGGGTCTTAGCGCTGCTATCACGCGTGATAGCAGCGGACCGACCATCGTTTTGGCAACCGCGCATCCGGCGAAATTTCCGGAAATAGTGGAAAAAGCGATTGGCAAAAAATTTCCTTTGCCGCCGGCTCTCCGCAACGTCCTTGATAAGAAGAAGTTAAGTTTGACGATAACAACTAAAGAAGAGTTTTTTGAGAGAATAAAAAAATAACCCGAGTTTGGGTTATTTATAGAGATTCGGGTCCGGGGCGAATAATCTGATTATCCTTAACATGCTGTCTGGTATCCAGGCCGAGTTCTCTGATTGCGTCATAAATCTGCTGTCGGGCGAAGTCAATATTTCTTGCGAACAGCAAAGAATAGTGTCCGCCATCCGCTTGTCCGGCGGAACGATCCATCGCCGCCATTAGAATCGCGGTTAGCGTTCTCTTGAACAATCTCATCCGCCCCTCGGTACGCAAGGACAGCATGATCTTTAACGCGTCAGAAAAGCGGTCAAGCGTAATCGTCTCCTCGTTGAGAAATTCTTTTTCGCTAGCAACGGGAATTGACCACCCGATATGCACGCCGGACTTATTGAACAAAATGAAAGATGTGTGGCCAATGAGGTTGCCCATCCGTCCCTTTCAAGGTGCGCTGATATGGTACGCTTTTGCTGAAGAGATGTCAAGATGGCGTTTACGCGCCGGTTGAGCCGAATCCGCCGCGATTTTTTTCCTGTAATTTTTCAACTTCTTCCCATTCCACCCGCTCGTAGGGCTTGAAAATCATTTGAACAACGCGATCGCCTTTCTCCACGGTTACCGGATGGCCGGTGTAATTATAGACCAGCGCTTTGTATTCGTCCTGATCGCCGCAATAATCTTCGTCGGCAATGCCGACGCCGTTGGCTAGAAACAGGCCGCGTTTTGGCAAAGAACTTCTGGCCGCCAGCAAAACAAAATGATTTTTCGGAGGCTGAACCGCAATATTGAGGGGAATAAAAGCAGTTTGATTTGGAGCGATTGTGGTAGTTTCGCGGACATAACAATCCAGACCGGCAGAACCGGCGGTGGAATAACGAGGCAGGGGCAAAGATTTATCAAATCTTTTAATTCTGGCTTTCATAATTTGTGTTCCTCCTACCACTAGTATAAAATGTTTAGAAGCTCATTTACAATGAAAGAGTCGCCATGAACAAACGAGGAAAACTAATAGTAATAGAGGGCACGGATGGATCGGGCAAGAAAACTCAAACTCAACTTTTAATTAAAAAGCTCAAAGAAGAAGGCCGCGGAATTTTTACTTTCTCTTTTCCGCAATATGGCAAAAAATCGGCTGGCCCGATTGAAGAATATCTAGCTGGCAGATATGGAAAATCGGATTCAGTTGATCCTTATGTGGCTTCAGTTCTCTATGCTGTTGATAGGTTTGATGTTTCCCAAAAAATACAAGCGTCCCTGAACAAAGGAGAAACCGGAATCTTAGACCGCTACACCGATTCTAATATCGGACACCAAGGCGGAAAGATTAGCGATCCTCAAGAAAGAGCAAAATTCGCCGAATGGGATTATAACCTTGAATATGCCATTCTGAAAATCCCCAAGCCCGATCTGGTCATCATACTTAGAGTTCCCGCCGAACTTGCCCAAAAATTAGCTCTCCAAAGAGGCGCTGGCGATGGTCATGAAGTTGATTTGAACCATTTGAAAAACGCGGAGGCGGCTTACCTTTGGCTGGCGAACCGAAATCCAGAAAATCATAAAGTGATTGATTGCGTAAAAAATAACAAGTTGCTATCCCCGGAAGAGATCGGACTAAAAGTATACGAAATGGTTAAAGACGTGCTAAATTGACCCCAAAAATGGGGTCTTTTTTGACCCCTTGACAAATCTAATAGGTTTGCTATAATAGGAGCAGTTCATCATCAATGGCAAACTCGCTCTTTACCCATTTTTTACTTCTTGGTCATTTTGACCGAGGGGGTGGGATAAGGGGCGCTATTCACGGAGGTGTCTGATGGGTCGGAAGGAAAAGCTCCAGCCGGAGCCGGCGACGCCGGAAGTGGCCAAGCCCGTCGAAGCGACGGTTGCGGCCGCGAGTCCGGCCACGCCGCCCGTTGTCGCGGCGCCCGCCAAGGAGCGGAGCGACAAGCCGAGGACGGTGGAGGAGCTGGCGAAGGAAGGGAAGGACATCGAGTCGTTCCCGGTGACGCCGATCGGACACGACTGGTTGAAGGAGCACGACCTCGCCTACAACAGGCGGTTCTGGTCGATGCTCGGCGCCCGCTCTCGCAACAAGGGCGTCCAGCGCACGCTGGCGGAAACCCAGGCGGTCTACACGGACTACCTGGAAGTCAGCGCCAAGGACAAGGCCGAGCGCGAAGAGCTGAACGACGAACGTCCGGACGCCTCGGCGCCGACCAAGACGGTCACGTGCAAGTACGACGGCGTCATCCGCAACGGCCAGTCGGCCATCTGCGGATTCGAGTTTGATCGGCGGACGCGGGTCGTCACCCGCTTCGACAAGGAACTCGGCAGCCGAGTTCCGGTCGTCCACGGAGAGGGGCCCCTCAAGGGCAACCCGATCCGCGAGGGCGACCACACGGTCATCTTCGACCCGGAAACGGGCGAGGCGACCAGCTTCGAGCCGATCTGCCCGAAGCACCGCAGGGAGCTTCGGCAGGCCAACCCCGGCATGCGCTTCTACGCGCATGATCGGGCGAGAGAGATGGTCGATCGGTCCCGGGCGCGCCAGAAGGCGAATGACCGGTACCGTCCGGCCGATCGCAACCGCCGTCCGCGCGTCTTCGGCGGCTCGGGCACTCCCCGCGAGCCGGGACAGCGCCGCCACTAGACTGAACACGCCGGTCCGATAAACCATCGGGCCACAATCCCCGGGAGAGTCAGCAATGACTCTCCCGGGGATCACATCTTTTTCTGCAAAGATTTCAACTTTGTTGACTAGCATCTAGAAAATAAAGTTGAGTTCTTTGAAACCCAAACACCCTTTTTAGGGTAAAGGAGGACGAATGAGTGATCTGAAGAGAGCGCTCAACGCATTGGCCCTGTCGGCCATGGTTGATCGCAGAGGCAGAGCGGATCGGGAAGTGGAAGTGTCGTTTGCCGAGAAGTTTGAACATCAGCGGCGAGACATCGGACAGCTGGGTTTCCAGCTGTCCAACAAGATCGTCGAGACCTCGAAAGTCATGATCGCCGCCATTAAGGCCGGCGATCACGGCAAGATTGAGGACTGCAAGGACCAGCTTCGGGACCTGTGGGACCAGATGGGCGCGGCCGATCTTCCGGCTGATATCGCCTGGCAATTTGACA
>ERZ1292623.2876-Hain-H51-01um-R1-2876-length-15060-cov-7_pt1 | contig 13603 bp, 13 predicted proteins | sample MGYA00564398_ERZ1292623 | MGnify/ENA primary metagenome ERZ1292623 (study PRJEB36523, sample SAMEA6512633) | groundwater metagenome | collected 2019-01-07 | study: AquaDiva: Metagenomics assemblies of 32 groundwater samples
AACTTGCCAATGTAAATCAAGGAAAGAACAGATGGATATTCTAGTATTTTGCAAAATACTAGAAGAGAGACAGTAGACACAATTTATGGGAATATTTATTCCATAATTCCTAGCGCCTAATTCCTACCCCCTTACCCTTTGGCGTATCGCGAAATATTAAGAAGTATTCCGACTTCGGTTAGGGCGAACAAAAGGGCCGTACCGCCGTGGCTGATAAAGGCCACAGGAACGCCGGTAAGGGGCACCAGGCCTATCATTGAGCCGATGTTGATGAAAGACTGGATGAATATAAGCATTACCAAGCCCACGGCTAAAAGCTTGCCGAACCCGTCGTTTGCGGTATTGGCGATTTTTAATCCCCGCAAAGTGAAGGCAAGAAAAAGGGTGATTAGAATGACGGCTCCGATGAGGCCGAATTCCTCCGAATACACGGCAAAGATGGAGTCGCCGACCGGCTCCGGAAGAAAATTAAATTTCTGTATACTTTGTCCAAAGCCGCGTCCAAAAATTCCACCGGAACCTATGGCGATTAACGATTGCTGGAGTTGATATGAAGCGCCTAGCGGGTCAATTGCCGGATTTAAAAAAGTCAAAATTCTCGCCTTAAGATATGGTTTTACAAACGAAAGGACGATTACTCCCACAACGGTTAAAACCCCAAAGAACGTAATCATCCTAAGCCGCGCCCCCGCAACAAAAAGCATTATAATTCCCGTTACGAAAAGCACAATCAATGTCCCGATATCGGGTTCCTTAATAAGAATGACGGCGCAAATACCGGCGATGATGATAAAAGGCAAAAAACTGTAAAGCGGTTTTGTTATTTTGTCTTTTATAGAGGAGAGCCAGGCGGCAAAGTAAATAACAAAAGCGATTTTTAAAAGCTCTGACGGCTGAAAAGAAAATGAACCCAATAAAATCCATCGTTTGGCGCCATTATGCTCTAATCCGATACCGGGAACGAAGACGAGAGTGCTTACAATAATTGCAAAAAGAAAAATAAAAAAGGCGTATTTGCGCCAGACACGATAATTGATTCTGGAAAACAAGGTCAGAGCCAAAAGACCGCCCGTAAGTCCCAATATTATCTGATTGAAAATAATACTGTAAAACTTGGCCTCGTTTTTAACCAAAATTCCGAGAGAGGCGGAACTGAATACAAAAACTCCCAAAACGACAAGCGAGATGACAATGGCCAGAAATACTTTGTCAATTTTTCCGCGGGTCATACTATTTGAAGTTTAAAATTTGAAACTATTCCAGATTAACCCCTAGCCCACTAGGGCGATGACCATGCCGATAAGGGCGAAAATAACGGAAATAATCCAAAATCGCATGGTCACTTTATATGAAGGCCAGCCCAGGGCTTCAAAATGATGATGGACTGGCGCCACTAAAAATACCTTTTTGCCCCCGCGAAATTTTTTGGACAACATCTGAATTATGTCTGAACCCGATGCTAAAAAAAGCGGAAAAGCGATGATGGGCAAGACTATTACGGAATCGGTAAGAAAAGCCACCACCGCAAGCGAGGTGGTAAGTCCGAGCATGCCCGTTTCAGACATATAAAACCGCGCCGGCGGTATGTTAAACCACAGAAATGCCAAAATACCCCCAACCACGACTGCGCAAAATGCGGCCAAGTCAATTTGGTTCTGAAAAAAAGCAATGCCGGCATAAGCCGAGAAAATGGTCGCCATAATACCTCCCGAGAGACCGTCAATGCCGTCAATTACTCCGCCGGAAAAAAGAGCCAGCATGACCAGCATAAAAAAAGGAAGAAAAAGAAGGCCGAGTTCAAATTGACCCCAAAACGGCAAGTCAACACTAGAAACGCCAAGTTTAAAATAGAACCACCAGGCCCCAATAAGGCCGATTAAAAGAACAATAAAAATCCTTGCGGTAAGGGGAAGTCCTTTGCCGATATATCCGCCCCTCCCGGAAACGACCAAAATGTCATCAACCAAGCCGATTAATGATGCGGCAAGAAGCGTAAAAAACGGCAGCCAAGTCTGGTTTCGCGAAAGAAAATTTATTTTTTCGGTGGTGTCGTAGGGATAAATAATTGAAATTAAATATGCCCCAAGAATAGTAATGGTAACACTAGCCCAAATTACTACCCCACCCATTCTGGGCGTCTTTTTTATTTCGTCCCTATGAAGTGAGGCGGAAATTGTCGCTTCTCTGCCGTCAAGAGTTCTTTGGACACTTTGCTTTTTCCAGGCTTTATATTTATACAGATAATGCGTCAGTATCGGAGTTATGGCGATTCCGATAAAAAAAGCAAAAGCCGTGGGCACGAACACTTTAACGATATCTATAATAATCATAACCGTAGTATACTCGCGATTTTTATCTTTTCAAAATACCCCGGGTAACTCCAAAATAATTTACTGACGAACATGCGACGCCAGGCGGATGTCCGCCAAAGATTATTGGGCAAAGTCTTCTTTTTTAACCGCTTCAATAGAAAGTGATACTAATTTTTGCGCGTCAGCGAACCTACCCTCAAGCGTTGAGCCGAGTACGGTAATAAATATGGGGCGGCCAATCCCAGCGTCAAAAGCAACAGTCAGATTGCCTCCGGCGATATCGGTAAAGCCTGTTTTTGACAGCAAGATGCCAGGAATTTTGTCCACTTCCCTATTGGAGTTTAAGATTTTATGGATTCCGCTAAACGAGAACACTTCAGGCGCGATATAGGAAGTAGTTTCCATAAGCGCCGGGTAGCGCTCCCAAATATGTCTTACAAGCACAGTCACGTCTTTGGCAGAACCATATCCACCCGCGGATAATATATTTAAATCTAGACCGGTTTCGTTGAAAAAATGAATTGATTCCAGGTTAAGCAAGCGGGCCTTTAAATTCATGGCCTTTATGAAACCTTGGTCTCCGCTCTCATCTGTAGCCAAAAGCGGCGCAATAGCCGAAGCGATTGCGCTAGCGCCATCATTGGACGAGGTAGTAAGCGTAAATTGAGCCAAGTTCCAAAGTGTCCATTTCTCGCCGGCAAGCAAGCCGGAATCCCCCTCTTCTTCAAGCGCGCGAGCAGCTATAGAAATAACTGAACTTGTGGGCATTGAGTCAAGAGCCACAAGCACGGTCATCAGCTTGGAAAGCGAGGCAAGAGGTAGGGGCACGTTTTCGTTTTGGGCGTAAAGCACGGCGCCTGTCCGCGCGTCAAATACATAGGCCGCTTTGGCCTCAAGCGAGATATTTTTAAATACATCGCCTGAAACGTTTATTGTCGCTCTGTTTTTTTTAAGATTATATGCCAAAGGGCGCGATTCTGTTTTTTCAAAAACCGTAACTAAAAGAATCAAGAGTACAACAATCGCAAGCGTTCTGAATCTTTTCATGGGCGATTAACTAGAAACTGCCATACTGTCTTTTTCGTTTTGGCTTTCCTCACGCGACAGCAAGTCAAGCTCCTTCATTAGTTTTTCATAATCCGGCAATTCCTCCTTTTTTGTAATACCTAGAAAATTATAAAGTTCTATTGTCGGTTTATAAATGAACGCCCGCCCATCTTTCGGATTTTGCGTTCTTTCAACCAATCCCCGAATTTGGAGGGCGCGCAAAATAAAGCTCGCGTTAACTCCTCTTATGTAATCAATCTCACTTTTTGTCACGCTACCCCGATAAAGCACGATGGAGAGAGTTTCTACGCTTGCCCTTGACAACTCGCCTTCCAGCTCGTCCTTTGCCAGTTTTTCAATAAGAAGCGAGGCCTCTTTCGCGCAGGTAAGCATCACTTCGTCGCCGTGGCAGGTGAGAGACACTCCCCTGCCCTCTAGTTTCACCTTGAGTTGCGTTAGGGCTTCTTCAACTAATTCTTTATTAACATTCAATAATTCAGAAAGCTTGCGGATAGACATCGCGTCCGTTTTAAAAAAAAGTATTGCTTCAATTTGAGCATCCAGTGGTAACATCATATTTTTTGTTCCGCAAGCCCCTCAATATCTATATCGCCGAATTTGTTTTCTTGGCGAACGGCGATAATCCCCTGTTTGACCAGTTCAAGGAGGGCCAAAAAACTGACGATGATAAATATTTTTCCATCTTTTTTGGGGTTGGCATGGTGATTGGAAAATTGTTTAAAAGACATTCTCATTGTTTCTTTAATACGCAGTGTCAAATTTTCCATCATTTCCTCCATTGAAATGGCTTTTTGAACCGTTGTTTCCGTCAGGGCTTCTTTCTTTGGGGCGCTTGCAAGCATATCAATGACTGATTGTTGAATGTTCGCCAGATTAAGAGATTTGTCCGGAACAAACACGGGCATTATGGCGCGGTATTGTCTTTTGAACATAATATGCTTTCCAAAAGTTGATGATATTTTTTCTCCGGCGTTTTTGAAAAGCCTATACAGTTCCAACCTGCGCCGTAAATCGGAAATATCCCCTTCTTCTTCCTCTGTTAAAAGCAAATTCGGCAACAACGACCTTGATTTGATGAGGACGAGAGTTGCCGCCGTTATGATGAAATTCGCGGTATAGCCGATTGGCAGAGTCCCCAGCCGTTTCAAATATGACATAAAATCGTCCGTTACTTGAGCCAGTGAAATCTCATTGATAAAAAGTTTGCGCTTCTCAATAAGCGACAATAATAGCTCCATCGGTCCTTCAAAAGCGCTTGTTTTGACCTTGTATTCCGTATGCATTATTTCCCTTATTGTATATATTTTTACGGCATTTTTCAAGGGCTGAACTCGTATTTTGGTCGCCGGGTTTTTCAAATTAAAGTTTAAGACCAAGTTCTTTGAGTTGCTCTTTTGATATTTCAGACGGAGCGTTCATCATTAAATCTTTACCCTCTCCTGTTTTTGGGAAGGCAATGACTTCGCGGATATTCAGTTCGTTTTGGAGAATCATAACAATTCGGTCAATACCCGGGGCGAACCCCCCGTGTGGTGGAGCGCCGTAGTTAAAGGCCTCAAGCATGTGCCCGAACTTTTTTTTCTGCTCCTCTTCGGAAATATTAAGAAGTTTAAAGACCTGTTTTTGCATTTCAGGTTTATGAATACGAATACTGCCAGACGAAAGTTCGTTTCCGTTTAACACCAGATCATAGGCATTAGCCCTGATTGAAAGAAGGTCTTCTCCTCTCATAAATTTTTCCCTATCTTCTTCTTTTATGGAACAGAACGGATGGTGTGTTGGTTGTATATTTCCGTCTTTTCCTTTTTCAAACATAGGAAAATCAATAATCCACGCGAAAGCCAGTTCGTTGACGTTATTTTTATCCTTACGTAAATCCGGCTTATCGCTCTCGTATTTTTCCATTGATTCTCGGTAGGTAAGGCGCGGGAAAGGCGCAGTTGAAATTTCTTTTTCCGGATAAAGATTCTTTATCAGTTCAATAAACATATCCTCCGTGTATTTCATAATATCTTCTTGGGTTACGAAAGACATTTCAAAATCAAGCTGGGTGAATTCAGGTTGCCGATCCCCGCGCGTATCTTCGTCCCGCATACAACGGGCAACCTGGAAGTATCGTTCAAATCCGGCAATCATGGCAAGTTGTTTAAATTGCTGGGGAGATTGCGGCAGAGCGTAGAACTTCCCTTTTTCAAGGCGCGAGGGGACCATGTATTCCCGCGACCCCTCGGGAGTTCCTTTCATTAAAATAGGCGTTTCAATTTCAACGAAGTCGTGCTTATGCATATAGTTCCGAAAAAACGAGATTATTTTATCACGCATCAGAATATTTTTTTGGAGACGCGGCCGCCTAAGGTCAAGGTAGCGATATCGAAGTCGTACTTCTTCATTTACTTCTTTGCCGTCGGTGAGTACGTCAAATGGTGGTGTTTCAGCTTCATTCAAAATCTTAATTTTTGTCGCTTCAAGTTCAATGTCCCCATTCTCGGAATCCTTATTTATCATTTTATCAGGTCTCTTGTTGACAACTCCGGCAACCTCAATCACCCATTCGCTTCGCAGTGCACCGGCGATATCATGCGCTTCTTTATGGTTGGGCAATACCACAACCTGCACTGTTCCGCTTGCGTCCCTCACGTCAACGAAAATAAGCTTGCCGTGGTCGCGCCTAATGGATACCCATCCGGAAATCATTACTTTCTCGCCGGCATGGTTGTGTAAATCTTTTATGTATGTTCGTTCCATTATGATTTTATTAATGCAGTAAAATATTTCTTTTGAGGTCTTCAAAAGCCTCGTCGTCTTTTTCTACAAAGAGCCTATCTTCCATGTCCGGGTGTTCATACATATAATCCCCGAAACGTTTTGCATATCCCTCGGCTACCCATCTATTTAGTATTTCGTCTTCATTAAGTCCGCTTTCGCCATAAAGCTCATTGGCAAGGGCCATCTGGACATCGTTTCGTCCGTGATCTTCAAAATTCTCTAAATTCACGTTTATAATTATTATTATTTATGCTTGCAGTCCGACCTTGTTTCTAACCGCCCGCATCTTTTCTATTGCCCGGCCGCGAGCTTTCTTCCCGCCGGCGGAAAGGACGGAACGCACGGACTCAATGTCTCCGGCGATTTTTTCCCTTTTGGCCCGGAGTGGGGCGATAAATCTCTCCATGTTTTTAATCAGGATTTCTTTTGACTCGTGATAGCCGATGGCTCCGTCCCTGTATCTTGTCTCAAGCGTGCCGACCAAGGGGCCACTGAACAATCTGTGAAGAGCCATTATATTACAGGAGTGCGGATTTTTCGGATCTTTGATTCCTTTTGAATCTGTCGGCAAAGACATTACCCCTTTTTTAATTTCGTCGCTTGTGGCGAAAAGTGGAATCGTATTACCGTAGCTTTTGCTCATTTTTCTTCCGTCGGTGCCCGGGATTATGGCCACTTCTTCCAAAATTAACGGCTCCGGCATTTTAAAAGTATCGCCGAATACGCGGTTGAATTTCAGAGCCGTATCGCGGGCGTATTCAATATGCTGTTTTTGGTCCTGACCGACCGGCACCACGTCGGCGTCTTGGATTAGAATATCCGCCGCCATAAGCATGGGGTAATTGAAAAGCCCGGCGTTCACTTCCGCCCCCTTTGCCTCGGCGTCTTTAAAGGCGTGGGCCCGCATTAAATACGGCACGGTCGTAATACACTCAAATATCCAGGCCAGTTCGGCCACTTCCGGTATTTCGGACTGCGCGAAAAGTGTTGTTTTTCTGGGGTCAAGACCGCAAGCAAGATAATCAACGGCCACTTCAAAGGTGTTGCGCTCAAGGGTTTTTTTGTCGGAAACGGTGGTTAGGGCGTGATAATTAGCAATGAAAACATAGCTGTCATATTTATCTTGCATATCAACAAACTGCTTGATGGCTCCGAAATAATTGCCAACATGGATTTTCCCGGACGGCTGAACGCCCGATAATAGTATTTTATTCATAAAATCAATGATATCAAAAAACCATAGAATTAAAAAGTCTCTGTATCCTGCCATAACATTAGACTTTCGGACATTAAATTGACTGATAATGTATTGCATTGGCGACAACCCCCACGATGACGGCAGCCTGACTGCCGTCATGGTGGGGGTTCTCTTTCATACACGCAGACAGGTACGTCGTCAATAAATAAAGGACCCCGTTTGGCAGGGTCCTTTGAGGGGGCAGATTCTACACTACAAAAAATAGTACCTTACGATTGATGGAATGGATATCATTACTAAGGCGACAAGCATTCCAACGAAGTATTTTTTGTAGGTTGTTGTTTTAGTCTGGCCTTCCTTGGCGCTTAAATCAAAATAAAGAACGTTCGGTTCGCCGGCGCTTTCTTTTGGCGGCAAGGCCCCGAAAACCACGATCAGAAACGATACAACAAGCACAAAAATCAGGGTTGTCCACTTGCCGTAGGATAGCCATGCAACCAAAATGCCGGTACAGATAAGAAAAATAGTACTGCTAAACGGTCTGCTTTCGGATGACATCGTGTCCTTCCTTTTATTTGGCTTTCGTTAACCTACGCGTTAAAGTATCAAGTTAATTATTTAAAGTCAATACAGAGTTTGTCTTCTTTAATTGAAACGTGTTTATGCGCGGGCCAGACCTATGTATGAGACCGCAAAGCATCTTTCAGCCTGGAAAGCTGTTTGTCTATTTGTTCGTCCTCTATTTTTTTGAAGAGAGGACTGGCCGAAATAATCTTTTGCAACTTGTTCGGCTCGGGATATGCCCACTTCAATTCCTTCGTACCAAGACCGAGAAAGCCGTGTATTTTTTCAGAGGTTCGCGGAAGAAACGGATTGATCAGCACCGCCAACACGCGAATTAAATGGACCATCACGGCCAGTTCGTCTTCAACTTCGCCTTTTTTTGTCTCGTCTTTGATTTTATGCCACGGCTCGCTTTTGTTTACAAAACGATTTCCGTTTTCCGCAATATTCAATACGGCGCGAAAGGCCGCGCGAAATTTTCCGTCTTCAATGAGACGCCCCGCCGAGGAAAAGGTTTCTCCGGCAAGGAGAAGAAGCTCTTTTGACTCTTTGTTTAGGGCGGTTGGGAAATTGAGGCCGTCTGGAAATTTATCTTTGCCGAATGTCAGTACCCTATTTACGAGATTCCCGAATGTTCCGATAAGTTCTCCGTTTACGAGATTGGAGTATTCACTCCATACGAAATTGGCATCGCTTGATTCAGGGCCATTCATCACCAAAAAGTACCGAAGTGTTTCCGCCTCAAAATTAGCCAAAAAATCAGGCAGCCACACCGCCCACGCCCTGCTCTTAGAAAATTGCTTCCCCTCCAGATTCAGATACTCCGAAGAAATAATTCGGTCTGGTGTGTGCAATTTGCCTTCTGCCAAAAGAATAGCTGGCCAGATTATTGTATGAAAAGGGATATTGTCTTTCCCGTGCACATAATAGTGGATTGCTTCATCATTATGCCAAAAGTCTTTCCACTCTTCGCTTTGACCTTTCTCTTCGGCCCATAGTTTACTTGCCGACAGATACCCCGTCAGGGCTTCAAACCAAACATAAATTTTTTTGTCTTCATATCCGGCTATCGGAATCGGTACGCCCCAATCTGTGTCGCGAGTAATAGCTCGGTCATTAAGTCCTTGCTTTAAAAATCCCTTGGCAAAACTTGACGCATTAACCCGCCACAGGTCGCTCTTTGTGCTAACGAAATTTTCTAAGTCTCTTTCTAGGGCCGAGAGTTTTAAGTAAAATTGTTCCGACTGGCGCGTTTCAAGCTGAACATCGGCGTCTGTCAGTTTTCCCCTGTGCGTTAGAATTTTAGGGTTAATACGAGGATTTTTTAACTCAAGCGGGTCAAGTAGCGAACCGCACTGGTCGCATTGGTCACCCCTGGCTTCCCCAAAGCCGCATTTTGGACAGGTTCCTTCAACAAATCTGTCCGGCAGGAAACGTTTCAAAAATGGCGAATACAAGGCTTTCTCTTTTTTTGTATAGAGAAATCCTTTCTTATGCAATTCAAGGAAAAGTCCCTGTACTACCCTGGCGTGATGTTCGGTTGTGGTCCGGGTGTAAATATCGCAAGAAAATCCCATTCCATTGATTAATGTTTCTTTGAATTCCGCGTGATATTTATCAGCAATCTCGGCCGGGCTGATTCCCCTCTCATCGGCCTCAACCGCAATAGGCGTCCCGTAGCAATCACTGCCTGAAACAAAGAGCACATTATCCCCCTTTAGGCGGTAATAGCGGGCAATTATATCCGCGCCCATAAACGCCGACACATGCCCCAAGTGCAGTGAGCCGTTAGCGTATGGCCAAGCCAGGCCGATGAAAATGTTTTTAGCTGAAGACGGTTTCATTACTTTATCATTTATTGTACATTATTTATTATAAATTGCCGTCCTCAAACTATTTGCTTATTCGCGCGAATAAGACCATGAAGAAACATGAAGAAAAAACCCCGGTACCTGCCCCCCATTACCGACCTCCAGTATTCTCCTCTTATTTACTAAACGCTAATCTCTGAAAGCTAACACCTGGTTCTCAAATCCCCTCTTTTTTTAGCTCCTCCACAATTTGTTTTACTTTTTTAGACAAACGGCGGGGTAGGGTAATTTCTACTTTAATAAGCAGGTCTCCGCGGGGTCCTTTGCCCGTGGGCACGCCCTTGCCCCGGACTCTCAATATTTCATTAGGCGAGACGCCTTCTGGAATTTTAACAGTGATGTCGCCGTCAAGAGTATGCAGATTATAATCACTGCCTAAAATTGCGTCGGTAAGTTTGATATTAAGACTGGTGGTTAAATTATTTCCCTCTCGTTTAAATATGGGGTCGGACATAACTTCAATCTTGGCGTAAAGATCCCCGCTCATCCCGCGCGATACGGCTTCCCCCATTTCTGAAAGTCGGATGACTTCTCCGTTTTTAATGCCGGCGGGAATCTTAATTGATAACTCCTCCTGCGAGCGAACTATACCGTGTCCTTTGCACCCAGTACAAGCCTCCGCGGGAATTGTCCCGCTTCCAAAACAAGTAGCGCAAACACGCACGCTTGTAAACGCGCCCAGAAAAGACCTTCTTGTCTCATGGATTTTGCCTTTTCCATTGCAGGTGGCGCACCTTTTCTGCGCCGTTCCCGGCTTTCCTCCCGTACCGGAGCATGTTTTGCAGGTGGACGTTTTGTTGACCAAGATTTTACGCTCCACCCCGAAAACAGACTCCTTAAAAGATATGGCAAGTTCAATAGACATATCTCTACCGCGCCGCGTATCGCCTTGACCGCCCATATCCGCGCCAAAAAAATCACTGAAAATATCACCCATATTGCCGAAATCAAAGTTCTGAAAACCACTTGTATCAAACCCCTCCCCGCCATAGGCGGGTCCGCCTCCGGCGGAAAAGACCCTGCCGTACGAGTCATACTCGGCGCGTTTCTTTTCGTCGGAGAGCACCTGATAGGCTTCGTTAATCTCCTTAAATTTCGCTTCATCCCCGCCCGTTTTGTCGGGATGAAATTTATGAGCCAGCTTATGAAAAGCTTTTTTTACCTCTTCCTTTGAAGCCCCGCGCTCAATTCCTAAAAGTTTGTAATAATCAGAGGCCATATATGTTATAGGTTATTTGCTATCAGTTTCCTGGTCGCCCTTTTTTTCTTCGTAGGTGGTGTCGTGTATTTTCTCTTCTGGGTTTTTGGCGGTCTTTCCGTTGTCAGTTGTTTGTTTGGCCATGGCTTCCCCTATTTTTGACATTTCACGAGAAAGTTCTTCGGAGGCTGTCTTAATCGCTCCTTCGTCCGTCCCATCTTTTATTTTTTTAAGGGCCTCAATCTTTTCATTGACCCCTTTCTTAACATCATCCGGGATTTTCCCCTCCGCGTCACGAATTGATTTTTCCGCCGTATAGATAAGCATTTCCGCGCTGTTTTTGACGTCAATTAATTCTTTCTTTTTCTTGTCTTCATCGGCGTGGGTCTCGGCATCCTTCTGCATTTTTTTAATGTCCTCGTCGGTAAGCCCTGAACGAGCCTCAATTCTGATTGATTGCGTCTTCCCGCTTGATTTGTCTTTAGCGGTTACCCCCAAGATACCATTGGCGTCAACATCAAACGTAACTTCAATCTGGGGCATACCGCGCGGAGAGGGAGGAATACCGTCCAAGATAAACCTTCCGAGGCTTTTATTGTCGGCGGCAAGCGGTCTCTCTCCTTGGACAATATGAATTTCAACTGATGTCTGATTGTCTGCCGCTGTTGAGAATACCTGCGAGCGCGAGGTTGGTATGGTCGTATTACGCTCAATCAGTTTTGTGGCCACTCCGCCCATTGTTTCAATCCCAAGCGACAGGGGTATAACGTCAAGCAAAAGGATGTCCTTGACGTCGCCTTGAAGCACCCCGGCTTGTACGGCGGCCCCAAGCGCCACCACTTCGTCGGGATTGATTGTTCGGTTCGGGTCCCTGCCGAAATAACTCTTTACGGCTTCTATGATGGCCGGCATTCTGGTCTGGCCGCCAACCATAACTATTTCGTTGATTTCTTCTTTTTTGAACGGAGAATTTTCAATGGCCCGCTTTAAAATTTCCATTGAACGGTCAATGTATTCTTTGGCCAAAGATTCAAGCGTGGCCCGGGACATTTTCATCAAGAGGTGGATGGGGCCGTTTGCGTCCGATGATATGAATGGAATATTTATTTCTGATTCAAGGGTGGTAGAAAGTTCATGCTTTGCCTTTTCAGCCGATTCCCTCAAGCGCTGAAGGGCCAAGGGGTCCCGCCTAACGTCAAGACCCGATTCTTTTTTGAATTCGTCGGCAATCCATCGCACTATTTTCTGGTCAATGTCTTCGCCCCCCATGTGCGAGTCGCCGTCGGTTGACTTCACCTCAATGACATCATTTCCCACCTCAAGAACAGACACATCAAATGTCCCGCCACCGAAGTCATAGACGACAATTTTTTCGTTTTTCTTTTTATTAAATCCGTAAGCAAGAGCCGCCGCAGTCGGTTCATTTATGATTCTCTTTACGTCAAGTCCGGCGATTTGTCCGGCATCTTTGGTGGCTTTGCGTTGAGCGTCGTTGAAATAAGCCGGTACCGTAATAATGGCTTCTGTTATTTTCTCGCCCAGACGGGACTCAACGTCAGATTTAATTTTCTGAAGTATCATGGCGGAAATTTCTTCAGGACGGTATAACTTATCGCCCATCTTAACTTTTACCCCGCCGTCTTCGCTTTTTTCTATCTTGAAGGATACGGCTTTTCGGTCGCGACCGACCTCGTCATCGTCAAAACGGTGCCCCATCAGCCGCTTGATTCCATATATGGTATTTTCCGGATTAGTGACCGCTTGACGCTTTGCCAAAAGTCCCACTAGACGCTCGCCGTTTTTTGCCTGCGCTACAACCGACGGCGTTATCCTCGCGCCCTCTACATTTTCAATAATCTTAGGCTCGCCGCTCTCAATAATGGCGACAGCTGAGTTGGTTGTTCCAAGGTCAATGCCTATTATTTTTGACATAATGAATTAATTAAACTTTTCCGCCAAAGGCGGCTCCGCCTTTGGCGGGAGAAGTTACTTGTTAATTGTCAATTATACTCTGTTTACTATACTTATACACATTTACCTTTGCCGGGCGGATTATTTTACCGTTTAAGATATAACCCTGCTGCAGGACATTTTCTATCAATCCGTCTTTATCCAAGTCATCCGTTTCAATCGTTTCAAGGGCGGTATGTTTTGACGGGTCAAATATTTCGCTCTTTGCGCCAAACATCACAAGCCCGTGCTCTCCTAAGGCCGCAGAAAGCTGTGAATAAATGTACTCCACCCCGATTCGCCAGTTTTTATCGGTTTTCTCCCAAGCCTCTTTGTTGCTGAAAGCAAGAGCGAAACTATCCATAACCGGCAAGAGTTCGCCGATAAGCCCTTCGTTGGCAAAGAGCATGTATTCTTTCTTCCAGACCCCGTCCTCTCGCCTAGAGTTTATAAAATCAGCTTTTGCCCTTTGCCACCCGCTTAAATACTCCATGCGTTCTTTTTCACACTCTTTGAGTTTGTCCCTTAATTTTTTTATTTTCAAGGATAACTCGTCGTCTCTCTCTGCCGCAACATCGTCATCATATGCCACCGCCGCAACATCGTCAAGAATTATTTCATCGTGCGGGTTTTTCTTTTCTTTGTCCATAGGATATTATAGTAAAAAAGCGAATAG
>ERZ1292623.1246-Hain-H51-01um-R1-1246-length-24937-cov-9_pt1 | contig 13596 bp, 8 predicted proteins | sample MGYA00564398_ERZ1292623 | MGnify/ENA primary metagenome ERZ1292623 (study PRJEB36523, sample SAMEA6512633) | groundwater metagenome | collected 2019-01-07 | study: AquaDiva: Metagenomics assemblies of 32 groundwater samples
AATCCCCAGCCAAGTAAAAATAAAACGCCGCCAATTGGAGTGATTGCGCCAAGCCATTTTATATTTGTCAGCGCAAGAAGATAAAGTGAGCCAGAAAAAATTATAATTCCTGCAAAAAATAAATATGCTGGGAGTGGTGATATGTTCCAGTTTTGTACAGCAAGAGCAACAATAAAAATTGCAATCGCATGGTAAAAATGATAACGCACTCCAACCTCAAAAACAGCAAGCATGTTTGGTTCGATTTTATTTTTTAATCCGTGCGCGCCGAACGCGCCAAACGCAATTGCTAAAAAAGCTAAAACCGATGCGAGAGCAAATAATTTTTGTGCCATAAATTTCTTTTATAAATATATTTTAGTGATTAATGTTTTCAACTTCGTTCAAAGTATGTTTGTGTTTGAAAAAAACAGCAAATGTTATGGCGATTACTAAAGCATAAATTGCAAATGAAAGCCAAATGTTATGCCAATCTTTTCCGTTTGAATGTGTAAAATATTTATCAATAACATAACCGCTTATGGAGCTTCCTAAAATAGCGCCAAATCCATTTGACATCATCATAAACATTCCTTGCGCGCTTGAACGAATTTTAGAATCGGTTGATGTTTCAATAAATAAAGAACCTGAAATATTAAAAAAATCAAACGCCATTCCGTAAACAATGCATGAAAGAATTATCATCCACAATCCATCGGAAGGATTTCCGTATGCAAATAATCCGAATCGTAAAACCCAAGCCAGCATACTAATTAACATTACTTGTTTGATGCCAAATCGTTTTAAGAAAAATGGAATTGCTAAAATAAATACCGTTTCAGAAATTTGCGAAATAGACATTATAATAGTTGAGTATTTTACAACAAATGAATCTTTGAATTCAGAAATATTTGCAAAGTCGGAAAGGAAAGTGTCGCCATACATATTTGTTAATTGAAGCGCTCCTCCCAAGAACATCGAAAAAATAAAAAACAGAGCCATTTTGTAAGTGCCAAATAATTTGAAAGCATTCAATCCCAACGATTCAATGAGTGATGCATTTTTAGAAGTTAATTTTTCTGGCGAACATTTTGGCAAACTAAACGAATAGACTCCAAGTGCAATGGCGGCAGATGTGGAAATATAAAACTGGTTTGCGGAAGCTTTGTTGCCTGTTAAGTTTGTAACCCACATTGCTACGATAAAACCAATTGTGCCCCAAACTCTAATCGGTGGAAAAGTTTTTATCACATCAAAATTATTTTTTTTCAAAATTGTGTAAGCAATCGAGTTAGATAACGAAATGGTTGGCATATAACAAAGCATCGCAACAAATATTATCCAAAAAAAACTTGTGGGGTTTGTTGCTTGAGGAATAAATGCAATTGCCAAGCCGCCAAAAATATGTAAGGCGCCATATAATTTTTCAGCGTTCACCCATTTGTCTGCAATAATTCCAATCATTGCTGGCATTAAAATAGATGAAAGCCCCAATGTTGAAAATATTGCACCAAACTCCGCGCCGCTCCATCCTTTTGTGGCGAACCAATAATTACCGATTGTTATTAACCATGCGCCCCAAACATAAAATTGTAGGAAGCTCATTAAAATTAATCTGTTTTTTATTTTCATAGTATTGTTTTTTATTTGTCCGTCAGAGGTCGCAGACTCGACTCGGTGAGCGGATAAATTGATAAATGTTAAATGATAATTGTCCCGAGGGGATGCCTTCGGCATTAATTGTTACAACATACCGATTTGTTTTCGCCAAAACCATTCCGAAGCAAAAAGTAAAATAATTAGAATACCTATTTTAAAATTCAAAAATGTAATTTCTTTTTTGTGAATTATTGTTTCGGTTTTCGATTTAAATTCTTCTTTTAGTTTTGGTAGAATCGCTTCAAAGTTTTTTGCGTCAACATATTCGCCCCCCGAAAATTTTGCGATTTGTTTAAGTAACGAAATATTTTGTTTCGTTTCTAAAAATTCAATCGAACTTTCACCCACCGAAAATTTTCCAACCGAAGTGCCAATTATTTTATTGTTTGATTTTGCAGTTGCAAAATAATTATATTCGCCCTCTTCAAGTTGTGGCGCGGTAGATTCATATCTGCCGCTACCAATTCCATCAAAAAATATATTGGTTTCGTTTTTGTCTTTTACGATTTTCATTTGTAACTCTGCATCATCAAATGGCTGATTGCTTTCGCTATAAACTTCTCCCAGAAATTCAACTTTTTCTCCCGCAGAAAAATATTTTTTTGTTGTTTTAACTGTTACTCTTTCGTTTTGTTTTGTCGAAAGCCAACTGATTAAATTCTGAATCCAAATATCAAAATTTTTATTTTCATTTTGCAATCGCCAACGCCATATTCCATAACCGAAAAATGCAATCGAGCGAGAGTTTAAAATATTTCTCGATGCAATCATTGGCGTACCGAGTTCGATGTTTTGCATCACCATTTCTCCAAGCGAACTGGCTTCTGGTTTTATTTTAAAATTATTTGTTGATGAAAAAAGTGGCGGAAGAGATTTCCAAAAATTGGCATCTGTATTTATAAATATTTCATTTTCTAAATTTGGCTCGAAGAATATTTCTTGCTCGCTACCTGTTTCGTTTGAGATTGTAAATGGGAGAAATTGTTCGAGTTTTTTTAATTGCGCCAAGTCGATTGTGCGTGAGGGAATAAATAAAATTGGTAGGTTTCTTAATTTTAATTCGGTTGCTAATTTTTCAACTGCTTCTGTTTGGTTTTGCGCTGGGAAGCCAATTAAAAACAGAACATCGGTTTCTAAAAAATATTTTTCAAAATTTGTGTTTGGCGAAATTCCTTTTACTTCGCCATTTGGTAGCGAAATAAAAACTTCGCAGTGGGTGTTTTCGTAATTTTTTATTGATTGGCTAATCGCTGAAACATCCGCGCTAACCGATGAGGTTAAAATTAATATCTGTTTTTTCTTTTTTAAAATATTTATCGAAGTAGAAACTGAATTATTTTTTTCAGTCAACTCGCCTCTAATTGGTTTTGTTTTTATTGTTAAAAATTTTTCTCCTTCGCTCTTCGGCTGATAAATAAATTTTATGTTGTGGTTTTCGTTTAAACCAAAATTAATTTTTTTTGTTTCAATAAGTCTTTCGTTTTCATAAAAATTTATTTCGGTCTCTTTGTTTTGCGCCCCTTCGGCAAATATATTCGCTTCAATTTCAGTTTTGTTTCCAACAAAAATAGTGCTGTTGGATTTAATTTTTTTTAAAACCACATCGGTCGTTTTATTTGTGTCGCCAAAACCAATTGCAATAATTGGCAGATTGCTATTTTCGGCTTGATTTAACGGCTCTTCTCCGCTGTTGTGGTTTCCATCGCTCAAAAGGATTACTGCGTGCGGTGTTTCGTCGTTTGAGTTTAAAATATTTTTCAGTCCACTATTTAAATCGGTAACACCATAATTAAAAATTATCGAGTCGGGAGAAATATTTTGATTTGAAAGTGTTGAAAAAAATATTTCATCATCATCAAATCCGTTTTGTAGTTTTGAAATTATTTGATTTATTTCTTCGATTTTATTTTTTGCGTTGTTGCCAATCGCCATACTCGTTGAATTGTCAACTAAAACACCAATTTTGGTTTTTCTTTCTTCTGTTTGATTTAAAGTTACGGTTGGCTCAAAAAATAAAACTAAAATCAAAACAAGCGCTGTTGCGCGGGGTGTGGCTAAAAGATATTTTTTCCATCTCGGAATTTCTGGGATTGTATATTTGTAGGAATAAATCGAAAATAAAATTGCGGCTACGGCTAAAAATAAAAAAATCCAAATCGATGATGAGAATTGAATTGACACTTTTGTTAAATTTTATCTCAACAACATCATTTTTTTTGTTTGGGTAAAACTTTCCGTTTCGATTTTGTCCGAATGGATCGCTATGCGATAAAAATAAATTCCCGAGCTATGCAGTCCCGATAAATCATCTGATGAAAAATTTACCGCTTTACTTCCTGCAAATTGAAATTCATCAACAACGGTTTTTATTTTTTCTCCCAATAAATTATAAACAACAATTTTTACTTTTCCATCTTTTGGTAAATCATATTTTATTGTGGTTGAGGGATTAAACGGATTCGGATAGTTTTGATACAACATAAAATCTTTTGGTAAAATCGGATTAACTATATTTGTAAGTTTTGATTGAAATGAAAATAATTTTGTCGGTGCGTTGTATGGCGCTTTTCTTTCCGAAGGAGAAAGGTCTTTTGCTGAAATATAAAATTCAATAGTTGCATCGTTTGCTTCTCGTGGAATAACCGCAATATATTTTCCACTATTTAAATTCGGATCAATAACCGTACCCATTAACATTTTTATCTGCGTAAAATTTTGATTAACGGTTTTTCTGTAATTCAAAAAAACAGAATCTTTTTTTATCGTGCTACTTGATGAAATAAAAAATCCTATTTGGTAATTGCTATCGTTTGTGTAATTAATTTCGGGGTCACTACTAATTACAATCCCAGCCAAGTGCAATGCTTTCATCATATCAATCAAACCCCAACCAATAAGTGTGTCGGGCTCGGTAGATTTCGAAGCGCTCGATCGCAAAATATTGCGAACTTGTACGGGAGTTAATTCCGGGAAAGCCGAAAGCAACACGGCGGCGGCTCCTCCAATTAGCGGAGTTGAAAGCGATGTGCCTTGAAAATATCCATAAATATTTGGCTCGCCGGGATAAGAATACGAAGCGTCCGCGGCGTAAGTTCCAGTCCCAAGCGCCACAACATCGGGCTTGATTCTTTTATCGGAAGTTGGACCGACTGAACTAAAACCAGTTTTTAATCCAGAAGAATTTGCGGCACCAACGGAAATTATACTATCGGCGTCGGCGGGCGCTACTAAATATTTCCAAGAATTATTTCCTTCGTTTCCCATTGCGGTGCAAACAACAACTCCTTTTCTGGCGGCAATCGTCGCGGCTTTCGATGTTACCGCAGTTCGTCCATTCATATCTTGATAAGTATAGCTTTGCTGGCCGGCATCGAACAAACTGTAACCGAGCGAACTTGAAACTACATCAACTCCCATTTTTTCCATCCACTCAATTCCTGCCACCCAATTATCTTCTTCGATGTTTGTTTCGGTCGGGACATATTCGGTTTTGCCAAGAATAAATTCTGCATTGTACGCCGGACCGATTAATCTTCCTTCAAAAAATCCACCAAGTGTTGAAAATGTTGTTGTGCCGTGATGATCTTGATCGGGTGAGTCGCCAAGTTGGTTTGATGTAACAGAATCTTTTTGAATAAAATCATATTCGGCGATAACTTTTAATTTTTTTGTGGCTTCGTGAACCCTCCAACGAAATCCCGAGTCGAGCATCCCAACTAAAACTCCGCGTCCGTTAATTCTTAAATTATGTGTATCAACAACTTTAATTTGTTTTAGTTGCGCGTAGCTTGCTCCGTAATTTAATAAATCTATTTTTGTTTTATTTAATTTGAAATTATTTATTGGCGCTACGGTTTTTGATTCATCTCGGCGAATAAATATTTTTACTTTTTCAATTTTTAAAATTTCTTTTTGATTTGATAAAATATTTTTCTGTGTCTCGTTTAATTTTACCGAGACAGCGTTTAGCCAGTTCGATTTATTGATAACTTCAATATTTAAATTTTTTAGGATTTCTAAATTAGATTTTGAAATTTGGTAATCTTCGTGGGTAAAAATTATTTCTGAAACTTTTTTTCTTCTTTCAATCGCTCGGGGAGAAATGTTTGGCTCGGTTTGTTCAATAGATTTATCTTTAAAATAAATCCAATATTTTTCATTTCTTCCTTGCGCAAAAATTGTTGCGGAGGAGAAAATCAAAAACAAAAAGTATTTCATTTTAAATCGCTTCGATTAATTTTTTAATTACTGTTTCGGTAGAAACGCCGTCAGCTTCGGCATTAAAATTTAAAATTAATCTGTGTCGCATCACCGGCAATGCCATTTGGCGAATATCATCAATGTCCGGTGTAAATCGGTTATCAAGTAAAGCGCGTGTTTTTGCGCCTAAAATAAGGTTTTGGGTTGCTCGTGGTCCTGCGCCCCAGTTGAGCCAGTTTTTTATAAACTGTGGCGAGGTGTCAATTTTTGGTCTTGAAAGCGAAACAAGTTTAACGGCATATTCAACTACGGCATCGGCAACGGGAACTTCTAAAATTAATTTTTGAAAACTGAGTAAATCGTTTTGCGAAACTACCGCTTCAATTTTTTGATTTTTACTTCCAGTGGTTGAGTGAACAATTTTTTTCTCTTCATCAAAACTTGGGTAGCCAAGCCAAAGGTTAAACATAAATCTATCGAGTTGCGCTTCGGGAAGAGGATAAGTCCCTTCTTGTTCGATTGGATTTTGTGTTGCTAAAACAAAAAATGGTTCGGTAAGTGTGTGTGTTGTTCCACCTGCAGTAACGCGATGCTCTTGCATAACTTCTAAAAGTGCGGATTGAGTTTTCGGTGGTGTGCGATTTATTTCGTCAGCTAAAATAATATTTCCAAAAACTGGTCCGCGTACAAATCGGAATGATTTTCCACCAGTAGAAATATTTTCTTCAATCACTTCTGTGCCAATAATATCGCTTGGCATTAAATCTGGTGTGAACTGAATTCGGCTAAATTTTAAATCGAGCGACTGCGCGATTGTTTTAACCAAAAGTGTTTTTGCTAATCCCGGTACGCCAACAAGTAAGCAATGCCCATTTGATAAAAGCGCGATAAAAATTTTTTCAATAATTTCCTCGTGCCCGATTATAATTTTACCAACTTCACTTTTTAATGCGTTATACGAGCTGTGAAGTTTTTTTGCTTGTTTGGTTAAATTGTTTTTTTCGGTCATTGTTTTGGTTAGTCTTTCAATTCCCAATATATTGATTTTTTTAAATTATTAATCCACTCGTTATATTTTTTATCTGCTTTTTGTTGAAGCGCATAATTTTCAAGTCTTCTGTAATCATCTTTTACATTCATTTGGTGTTCTGCTGTTACTGAGCGAACCAAAATAATTTGCGCACCAGTTTGTCCGCCAACGGTAACTTTTTGTGGCTCGCTAATTTCTCCGGCTTTCAAATTTTTAATTGCGCTAAAAAGATTTTCTTCAATTTGGTCTGTAACCATTTTTCCCATATCTCCACCAATGTCCTTTGTTTCTGGGTCTTCCGAGTGATTTTTTGCAAGCGATGCAAAACTTTCTCCACCGATTGCGTTTGTGCGAATCAAATTTAATTTTGCAATTGTTGAATCTTGATTTGCTGGGCTTTGTTCAATCTTAAATAAAATATGTCGCGGATGAACATTGTCCCCTTTTCTTTCGAGAAGTTGAATTATGTGATATCCAAAAACTGTGCGAACTGGTTTAGAGGTTTCGTTTGCGCGCAAAGTAAAAACTGATTCTTCAAATTCTTTTACAAACATTCCTCGCCTTACCATCCCCAAATCTCCATCAAGCGCCGCAGAGCCGGGATCGGATGAGTGCCGTTTTGCAAGTTCGCCAAAATCAGCGCCTTGTTTTAAACTATCGAGAATACTTTGCGCTTTTTTAAATGATGCAAGAATTGAACTTGTGTCTGGTTTTGTTGCGATGTAAATATGGCTGAGTTCATATTCGGTTGGAACGGTTGGAAGCGAATCTTTAAATGCAATGTAAAATTCCTCAACTTCGCGACGAGAAACTGAAATATTTGATTCTCGCATTTGTCGAATTTTTTGAGTCAGTAATTGTTTTTTTATTTCATCTTTAAATTCGCGTTTCATTTTTGTGATGGACATTTTGTAAATTTTTTCAACTTGTTCCTCGGAGCCGTAATTTTGAATTAACATTTTTATTTGTTTATCAAGTCTGTCGGTAACCTCTTCGTCGCTTACAACAACGCTATCTTCTTCTGCTTGCGCAAGAATTAATTTTTCCGAAATCAATCCATCGAGAACTCTTTGGCGTAACTCTGGCAGTGTTGGATCAATTTTATTTTGCGCCGCCAACATTTGAACTGCAAAAAATAAATCGCTCTCGGTTATAATTTCTTTTTCAACAACAGCTATAATTTTATCAGCTACTTGTTGTGAAAATAGTTGCATCGAAAAAAGGGTTGCTACAAATAATATTTTTATTGATTTCATTTTTAAAATTTATTTCTTGTCGGTTAAAAATAGATTTACTTTTGATTTGTTTTTCAGCGATGTCAAAAGTGTTGAATAATTATTGTTTCGTTTGTCTTGAACAATTCTGCCACGGATTTCTTTTTCAACTGCGCCTTGCGGTAAACTGTTGCCTTTATTAAAGTTATTTATTTTCTTTAAAATAAAAAACCTGTCTTGAGTTGGGATTGGAAAAGAAACTTCGTTTGATTTTAGCGCTTGACCAACTTTCCAAATCTGGGGGAAACCGACAGAGCCCTCGGAAAATAAGACCAAATCCTCTGCGAGTAAAACTGTGTTGCTAAATTCGTTTTTAGATTTTTGCCAATTGTTTGAGCGAACTGCGCTAGCGCGAAATTCTTTTGCGCTACCGATGTTGTTAAAAACTACATACGAAATCCACAAATAGTTTTGCGATGCTACAAATTCCTTCGAGTGATTTTTGTAATATATTTTTACAAGCGAGTCGGCAATCATTTCTTCGGTGAAAGAATTTATCTCTTTTTCTAACAACAAATTTATAAGAAGTCTTTTTTTTGTCTCTTCTAATAATTTTTCTGTTGCCTCTTCGTCATCAATATTTTGCCGAAGCGCCTCTTTGTATAATAGTTCATCGTTAACCCATTGAAGTGAGTATGCTTCAATTTCTTTAGTTGATGGTTCGCCCGAAATACCGATTTCGTTTTTAATTTCTTCGGTGGTTAGGGTTTCGCCATCAACCTCAGCAACTATTTTCCCTTTATCACCGCAACCTAAAAAGGAAAGGAGTGCGACAAATAAAAATATTCTTGCTGAAATGTTTTTCATTTAATAATTTAATAAACTTAAAAAATATTATTTTGTATTTAAAAAATATTTTTCGTTCACAATTGGTTTATATTTTTCTTTTAACGATTGATGCCATTCGCTGCTGAGTCGTTGTGTTTCAATTTCCTGATACGCACTGGAAACTTCTGTTATCGCTTCGATAAAAGTTTTTCCTCGCGCTGGATCTTTTTGTAAAATTCGTATAATTGAAATTCCTGATTCAAATGGAACAAGGTTTGGATTTGCGCCAACCTCCATCGTCCAACCAACTTCTGTTAATTTATTTGTATTTGTTTCTTGCAAGCCGTAAACACCATTTTGGTTTTTTGTGTTGAATCGAGAATTATAAATAGATGCCGCGCTATCAAAAGAAATTGCTTCAACTTCGCGCGATGCAAATTTTACTTTCTCTCCTTTTTTTAATTTCTTTGAAGTTTTTACAGTGTCGAATGTTGTGTAACCTTTTAATGCATCCATTACAATTGATGCTACACTATCGTTCGCAACAAATATTTCCTGAATATTAACTCTATCGGGAAAATTATAATTTTGTTTTGTCGATTCATAATAATTAACAAGCGATGCCGAATCCGATTTTACTTTATTCCAAACTTCGTTTTGTTCGGCTTTAAAAAGTAAAATTCCTTCTTCGTATTCTTTTATAATTGTTTGGAACTCGCCATAAAGCGCTGGAATTTTTCTTGCTTCAAATTCCAAAATTAATTTATCGGCAACTGCGTTTGAAATTGTAACAAATGCGGCTGGGTCTTTAAAGGAAATCGCCTGTAATTCTGGAATATATTTTGAAATTGCAATCATTGAGTCAACCGTTACATTTTCGTTTCTAATTGAAAAAATAACTTTTGCACGAGTCTCTTTTGTTATCGATGTGTCCCAATCTTTATTTGCTGTGGTTGCGTTTGAGTCTATCTCGGCGCGAAGTTTGCTAAAAATTTCTACATCGCCAGTTTGCAAATTGTGTTTTGTTTTTAATAATGCAACTTGTTTTGATAAAGCTGCGGGATAAAAATATGTACTGTAAAGTTCTTGTAATTCTTTTTTCTTTTCTTCAAATGATGGCACTGGTGTTTCGCTTGTTACGATTGCAATGTGATAACCGTACGGAGTTGAAAAAACTTTGCTCGGTGTGTTTAGCGGAAGCGAAAATACAACTTGGTCAAATTCCAAAATTGTTTTTCTTCTTTCAATTGGTCCGATGTCTCCAGATTTATCGCGCGAATATGTATCTTCGCTATATTTTGTTGCCATCGAAGCAAATATTTCGTTTTTATTTGTGTTGGGTGATTTATTTATTGTGTCTAAAATTTCTTCTAAAAATTTCCATCCATCAGCGCTATCTTTTGCTGTAGCCTCGGGTGTAAATCTTTTCATAATGTGGCTAACTCTTAAAGCGCCACGGCTTGGTTTTCTATCGGTAAGTTTTATAATGTGATAACCAAATTGTGTGCGAACTGGTTTTTCAGTTAGTCCACCAATTGGCAAATTGTAAATTGCATCTTCAAACTCTTGCACCATTGTGCCCGATGTAAAATACCACAAATCTCCTTTTGTAGTTTGCGCGGTTGGATCTTGTGAATTTCTAAATGCAAGATCTTCAAACGAAACACCTTGTTTCAACGAATCAATAATTTTTTCTGTTTTAATGTAAAATTCAATCGTGTCTTCGGGCGCGTATGTAATTAAAATGTGGCTCGCTCGATTTTCTATCAAACTTCTATCATACATTTTTTTTATCGCTGGCATAATAATTTCTTTATCAACAAGATAAGAAACCGAAAGACTTCGTTTGTATTCGTTAAGTTCTTGAATAACTTCGGCGTCATTCATGTATCCTCTATTATATGCCTCTTTAACTTTCATGCGAAACTTGATGTAGAGATCTAAAAATTCCTTTTGCTTTGCAAGAGAAATTGTGTCGACAGCTTGCAAACCGCCGTTGTGTTTTGCAAGAACTTCTTTAAATTCGGTTTGTGAAAGTTTTTCGCCAGCGATGTCGGCAACAAATTGTTCTTTGTCGCAACCAACAAAAAATAACATCGATAAAATAAGGCTGTATTTTAATTTTGAATTTAGTTTTTTAAAAATCATTTTGTAAACAACTCCTATGTTTTTTGAAAATTGTACTAAGTTTGACTTGTACTGTTAAGATACGGTTTGCTATTTTACTGAAAATTAACTTAATATTCAATAAATGACACGAACGATATTAGTTTTAATTTTGCTTGCTCAGTTTTCTTTTGCACAAATCAAGTTTCCGTTTTACGAGGGGTTTGATTCGCTCATCACTCCACAATTACCAAACGATTGGTCAACCTCCACAAAAAAATCTTTATTGGGAGATTTTGTTTCTACAAATTCTGGCGCGCGCACTTTGCCAAACGCTTTAATTAGTGTCGATTCAAAAATTTCTCAAACATTAACAACTCAGAATTTTAATTTTACAAATAAGTTGGTTGATGTGTTTTCTTTTTTTGAAAAACGAAGTTCAACTCATAACTCTGCTGTGGTGCTTGAATTTTCTTTAAGTGGTGATACGGTGTTTACTGTTTTTGGCGACACGCTTTTTAACGATGGCGCAAATTATATCGAACGAAAAATTATTCTTCCACAAATTATTTCTGGTAATCCATCTGTTCGGTTTCGATGGAGAATTATTGGTAACGGAGCTGGCGCAACGGGAACTTACAGAATTGATGATGTTACAATTAAAATCCAAAAGATTTTCGATTTATCTTTATCCGATTTAAAATTTACTCCGCGTGTGGTCCGTGAAAACGAATCTGTTGTGCTCGAAGTTAAAATAAAAAATTATGGCGTTGCGGGAAGTTTAAATTGCAATTTGATTCTTTCGGATTCAAATAAAATATTTTTAAACGAGGGTTTAAGTTTGAGTCTTTTAAAAAACGATTCCATTGTAAAATATTTTCCTTTAATAAAATTAAAGTCTGGCGAATATTTTTTCAACGCAAAACTTGTTTTCGCTGATGACGAGGATACGCTAAATAATTTTGCTTCGGTAAATTTAATGGTTGGGAATAAATTAAACTCCGTTGCAATAAATGAAATTATGTTTGCCCCGCTTGGCGATGAGCCCGAATGGGTTGAGATTTTTAACTCGAGTGCTGACACAATTAATTTGAAAAATTGGAAAATAAATGACGCCACAAGTTCCGGCGTTGTAATTACAAATCAAAATAATTTTCTTTTCCTCAACGAATTCATTGTCGTTGCAAGCGATTCCAATTTTAAAAATTATTATCCCGAAATTAAAAATTATATCGTTGCAAAAATTCCATCTCTAAATAATTCTACTTCTGATGCCGTTGTTATTAAAGATTTTGCGGGTTTTGTAATTGATTCGGTAAAATACGCGCCGAGTTGGCTCACAACTTCTGGCAACTCAATTGAACGAATAGATTATTTTTCCTCTATTAATGATTCGACAAATTGGGCGACTTCAAAAATAAAATCCACTCCCGGAAAACAAAACTCAGTTGCCCGACGGGATTTTGATATTGAGGTTTCTTCGTTTAATTCTGTTCGTCAAAACGGAGGATTTTTATTGAGTGCGACAATTACTAATCGAGGAAGAAAAACTTTCCCATCTTTTAAAATTTTATTTTTTGGTTTGGATAATGAAATAATTTTCGAGAAAACTTTTGGCGAAATACTTTCTACTAAAACTCTTACCACAAATTTTCTTTTTCAAAACAAATTTTCTGGTGAAATAAAAATCGAATGCAAAATTGAAACACCAATTGACGAAAGATTAGAAAATAATTTTTCCTCTCTTTTGTTAAAAAATAGCTTTGATAAAAATTCTTTGGTAATAAATGAAATTATGTTTGAAACCGATAAAAGCGAATACATTGAGTTTTACAACACAACTGATGATTCAATTAGTTTAAGTGGTTGGAAAATTTCTGATGCGCCAACTCCAAGTGGAAATAGAAACACTCTTTTGCTAAACGGTACAATTGCGCCAAAAAATTATTTTACAGTTGCGGCTGATTCAAATATTTTTGTTTCTTTTTCTTTTTTGGCAAATTCAAAAAATATTTTTATCGTGAATAAAGATCTCTCGCTTGGCAATTCGGGTGACGCAATTGCATTAAAAGATTTAACCGATGAAATTATAGATTCTGTTTATTATTCTTCCGCTTGGGGGTTGAAAAATATTTCGCTAAATAATCGTTCGCTTGAAAAGATTTCTCCGCAATTAAATTCACTCGATGCAAAAAGTTGGTCAACTTCTGTTAGTGGTTTTGGCGGAACCCCCTCGGCAATCAATTCTCTTTTTCTTGAATCGAAAATTCCAAAAACAATTTTGTCGCTCGAGCCAAATCCTTTTTCTCCCGATGGCGACGGCTTTGAGGATAATCTTTTAATTTCATTTCAAATTCCGCAAAATAGTTCAACTATAAAAATAAAAATTTTTGATTCTGTTGGTAGATTAATTCGCACACTTGTTAATAATGAGTTGTCGCAAAACACTGGCGCAGTAATTTGGAACGGATTAAACGATGATGGAATAAGGGCAAAAATTGGTCCACATATAATTTTATTTGAGGCGCTTGATAATTTCGGAAATTCTGTTGCCTCAACAAAAAGTGTTGTGGTGGTTGC
>ERZ1292623.3399-Hain-H51-01um-R1-3399-length-13595-cov-4_pt1 | contig 13595 bp, 17 predicted proteins | sample MGYA00564398_ERZ1292623 | MGnify/ENA primary metagenome ERZ1292623 (study PRJEB36523, sample SAMEA6512633) | groundwater metagenome | collected 2019-01-07 | study: AquaDiva: Metagenomics assemblies of 32 groundwater samples
GTCACCTTTTAAATCAACCACTTATATTAAGAGGGGGTGGGGGGAAAACAGGCTTGGGGGAATATTTGGGGGTACAATGCTCACCGATGCTATATATTTCAAGGACTTAAGGTAGTATTGGGGTGGGGTAGTTCTAAAAAGGCTTAAAACAGCCCTAGAATCGATCTTGAGCGGTCTTAGCTAGGGTGGTAGCCAAGAGGTCTGTAGCGTTGATCCTAGACCATCCTGACTAATCCTTGAGGTATTCTTGGAACTATTTAGATGTGCTCGCTGAGCGGGTGCGGTGAAGCTCTTCAACTGGAAGTACGACAGCTCGCATATGTCCCGTAGGGACTAGTTCTTTATATTAATATATATATATATAATATAATATACTACTACTACTATAATATATATATATATATAATATAAATCTTATTTTAACATACTTTTATATATTTGTCAATAAATATTTATTTTATTATATCTATTGACTTTTGTCTTTATTTATGGTATAATAGATGTAGAAGCTAGAACTGTATCCTCAACTTATACCTCTATGGATGCCCTCAAAATGAAGAACGTAGTTCTGATAGCACTCTCCTCCCTGGCTCTTCTAGCTCTCCCCGTTCAGGCAAAGGAGGTTCAACTTTCCCCTGCCGGGTGTGTAGAAGTAGCCCAGATCGTCGGAAAATACAAAGATACGAAGACGGTCGAGAAATCCACGGATAAATCAGTCAATCAGGTGGCTGGTTATATTATCAAGAATTTTGATCGAATGATTCCAGATTATCTATCGTCTGAAGAAGTTACTCTTGCTTTAGCTGAAACGTGTTACGCCGCTCAAGGACGAGCAGAAGTACCCGAAGAGATTTAAGCGGATGGATTCATATTGGGATGAGTGGTATGAACCCCAAGTATTCTACGGTTCTGTAACTACTCTTCCAGTGAAAGAGGAGTATGATCCAGTAGATGCTTTGCGTCGGACTGTTGAAGAAGTGACTAGAAAAGAACTACCCAAACAGGTGGTTCGAAAAATAGGATTTTACTAGACGTGGCTAAACACAAAGATTACCAGTGGTGGCCCAAACAAAAACGAACTGAGGTTGTAGCAGCTTATCTTGTTGTTGGTAAAGCCCCGATGGTGGAGGTTCTGACGGGTGTTCCGGCTTCTACGATACGTCAATGGAAGACTCAACCTTGGTGGAAGGAATTAGTAGATGAGATTCAGGTTGAGGAAGACCAAGAACTAGATGCCAAGATAGCCAAGACGGTTACAAAAGTACTGGATGTGGTAAATGATCGTCTAGACAATGGGGATTTTCAGTACGACCCAAGAACAGCTAAGTTTGTTCGAAAACCAGTTGGATTCCGGGACGCATGGCGAGGTGGAAAGGAAATGATCGACCTTCGTCAGAATCTTCGTAAGGCCCCAAAGGAACGAGTTAACCAGGAAGCGGTAAAGGACATTCTGGTTAATCTGGCCCGTGAGTTTGCTCAGATGGCCCAAGTTCGAAAACCTGTAACTATTGATGTAACAGATGTGGAGATAATTGATGGACCAGTCACGAGCGAAGAAATAAATGCAATTAGTCCATAAATATAGATCAAATCATTCCCTCTGGTGGTTATACTAGGGATAATATTCAATTGGTCTGCCGGGCACTCAATAGTTGGAGAGGGGACACCAACCTTTCCGAATTTATTGATTGGTGCAAAAAGGTAGCCGAATTTAACGGAGGTAAGGTAGATGGCGCAAAGTCGAGCAAAGCGTAACTACCGTCTTTGAGTACGACAACTACCAGGGACAACCATCTCAGATCAAGAATCGGGCGGCACGCAACCATGCTCGGGCGGTAATGGCTAAAGAAGGATTGGTTCATAAAGGTGATGGCAAAGATGTCGATCATGTTAAACCACTTATTAAAGGTGGCTCTAACAGCCGCGCTAACTTTCGTGTTCGGACTGACAATTCTAACCGCAGCTATCGTCGCACTCGTTCGGCTCGGATGAAATGAGTTCTTAAGAGTTAACGCTGGTTTAGCTCCAATTGGTAGAGCCTTTGTTTTGTAAACAAGTGGATGGTGGTTCGAATCCATCAACCAGCACCAGACAGATTAGGCGGGGTAGTTCAGAATGAAGAAGAACGACTGGCTCATAACCAGTAGGTCGGTGGTGCAATTCCATCCCCCGCAACCAAACATAGGTGTTGCACCGAACTTAAATTATGGAACTGAGTGCGCCATAAGCCTGTGTTCTACGAGAGATTAGTGTAACGGCAGCATGACAATCTCCAAAATTGTCGGTCGAGGTTCAAATCCTTGATTTCTCGCCAAACAGCGGTATGATCGTTTAATGGTAGGACGCTTCCCTGTCAAGGAAGAGAACGAGGGTTCGAACCCCTCTTATACCGCCACTAGGATATAATGAGTAAGATACTCACAAGTAGCATCATCGAAGGGTTCGTAGGATCGGTTCTGTTAAAAGGGTTTGATGCCCCAACACCCATCCCAGAATGTCACCGAGAGTGGTGGACTTACTGTTGTGACTCACATAGATTTGTGGCTCTGGCTGCTCCACGTGGTTTCGCAAAATCTACCGCAATAACGTACAGTTACGTCTTAGCTGCAACTCTGTTTCGTGAACGTGAGTACGTTCTGATTATTAGTGGTACTGAGGCCCAATCCATCTTGTTCCTGAACGACATTAAGGCAACTTTGATGGAGAACGAGAATATCAAGCGGTTATTCGGAGAGATGAGTCTTCTGAAGGATTCTGAAACTGATATAATCGTGGAGATGCAAGATGGGCACCGTTTCCGAATTCAGGCTAAAGGTAGCGAACAGCGTCTCCGTGGTACTAAGTGGGCTAATCGTCGTCCTGATCTTGTTGTGTGTCATAAGAAAGACACATTAGTTTACACACCAGAGACAGGTTGGATAAAGAATCAAGATTATCCCGGAGCACAATTACTGCCCTCGACTGAGAACTACGAGATTGAGTTTGAGAATGGGACTACTGAGATTGTCACAGGACATCACAGATACCTTACAGATAAAGGATGGACATTTGCATGGCAACTGACCGCAGACGACAACTTATGCGAGAATATAACAGACGCTACCGCGAACGACATCCTGAAGCACGAAAAGAATCCCTTCATAAATACAACTCTTCGCCAAAAGCTGCTGAGAATCGTAGACGGTGGGCTGAAGCGAATCCTAATTTGGATGTTGCTTCAAAACAAGCCAGTTATGAGCGGAACAAAGAAAAATACTTTGTGGCTTCTAGAAAGTTTGCTAAGGATCATCCTGCATGGAAGGCAGCTCATTGTGCGAAACGTAGGGCAAGGAAGTTAAATGCAATCCCCCAATGGTTATCGGAAGATGATCTCTGGATGATTGAAGAAATCTACGATTTAGCAAAATTGAGAACAAAGATCACGGGATTTAAATGGGCAGTAGATCATATTATCCCACTTCAAAGTAAAAAGGTATGTGGGATGCACGTTCCTTGGAATCTACAAGTTATTCCAGCTTCTGAGAACTCAAGAAAGAACAATAAGTTTAATGAAGATCAGATCAGTTAAACGGCTCGAAGGGGGAGCCGAAGTCGTCGCATTGCGGACTAAGGGCGGGTGGTATAAAACCGCTGCTGGTATGTCCCACAATTGCGACGACATGTAGTGGAGGATGACGAACAAGTTATGTCTAAAGATCGCCGGGAGAAGTTTCGGCGATGGTTCTTCGGGGCTTTGATTCCATGCATGAGCGACAATGGTATTATTCGAGTTGTTGGTACGATCCTGCATATGGACGCCTTGCTAGAGCGACTTATGCCAGAGTTCCAACTACAGACTCGCCAGAAACGATTATTTTTACACATAGATCCACTGAAGACCTGGACAACTCACCACCTCCCGTGGAAGTCCGTGAAGTACAGAGCGCACTCGGACGACTTTTCCGAACTATTATGGAAAGAGAAGAGAGATGCCAGTAGTCTCAAGGAACTTAGGCAAGCTTATGTGGATCAGGGTCAACCGGATGTCTACAGTCAAGAATACCTTAACATACCACTTGATGAAGGAACGGCGTTCTTTAGGAAGGGTGATTTCAGCGCCAGAACCGAGGAACTACGAAAACGCCAACTCAAGTATTATATCGCTGGAGACTTGGCGATTAGCGAGAAAGATCGGGCCGACTACTCAGCTTTCGTAGTAGCTGGAATGGATGAGCAGGGATTAATCCATATTGTAAATGTTATACGGGAACGAATGAATGCGTTGGAAATCGTCGAAACAATATTTGCGCTGGAGCAGACGTACAAACCAGAAGTCTTCACCTTGGAAGAAGGCCAAATCTCAAAAGCGATCGGACCCTTCCTTTACGAAGAAATGCCAAAACGAGGAATTTTCCCTAACGTTGTCGGAATACGACCAGCAGTTGACAAACTCACACGAGCCAGATCAATTCAGGCCCGAATGAGAGCAAAAGCAGTTAGATTTGAGAAGGACTCCGATTGGTATCAGATGTTTGAGGACGAGTGTGTACGATTCCCAAGGGATAAACACGACGACATGGTAGACGCCTTTGCTTACATTGGTCTGATGCTTGACAAAATGGTTGAAGCTCCTACAAGGATTGAAATGGAACAAGAGGAATACGAACGGGATATGGAAAGCTCAGGATTGTTCGAATTAGGTAGATCACCGATCACTGGGTACTAGATGAATTCGTCCCCTTTACCTGAAACAGGTATGAGTATGATGCCTCAAGGGGTTCCTGCGGGAATGCCAGAGATGTCTATGCCCCAACAAGGGCCTGGCATGGCTCCGATGCCTCAACCTCCTTTTCCCGAAGCGGGCGAACCTGAATATCCACAAGAGGATGAGGCCGAGCAAGGTGAAGAGTTTAACCTAGATTCACTCCTTGAACAAACAAATATCGCTGAGCATCTAAAAGAAGACACTCTTAACGAAATAGGTGAAGCAGTTTGGGATGGTTACAAACTTGATCTTGAATCCAAGACAAACTGGGATCGACAAGTTGACGAATGGGTAAAATTGGCCTCCCAGATTAAAGAAGATAAAACTTTTCCATGGCCCAAGGCAGCTAATGTAAAGTATCCATTACTAGCTACGGCAGCTATGCAGTTTGCAGCAAGAGCATATCCCTCACTGGTACCTGCTGATGGTAAAGTAGTGCAAATGAAGGTGGTTGGTCTTGATCCAACAGGTCAAAAAGCAATTAAAGCAGACAAATTAGCAAAACATATGAACTACCAGCTTCTCCAAGACATGGAGGACTGGGAAGAGGAGATGGATCGGCTGCTTATTATGCTCCCGGTCATTGGATGTCTCTTTAAAAAGACATATTTTGATCCTATTAGACAGACAAATGCCTCAAAATTGATTGGTCCAAAGGATTTGGTAGTAAATTACTGGGCAAGTTCACTTGGAACGGCTCATCGAGTCTCGGAAATCATCCTGATGACCAAAAACCAGATCCAAGTACAAAAGAACGCTAAATTATACCTTGATGTAGACCTTGGTGAGCCTCTGATTACCCCTGAAATTCCGGGCAAGAGCGATGTACATGGAACAAACGCCCCATCAAAGGTTGATCACACTACTCCTTACGTAATTATTGAGCAACACACTTACTGGGACATTGATGAAGACGGATATGCAGAACCTTACATCATCACCATCGATCTTAACACAAAGAAAGTACTTAGAATCGTTGCCAGATGGGATTCGGATGGTACAGTTATTGGAGATGCTGGAAAACTTATCTGCATTACACCAGTACAATACTATACTAAATACTCCTTTATACCAAATCCGGATGGGGGATTCTACGACATTGGATTCGGACATTTGCTGGGACCGCTCAACGATTCGGCAAATACTGTAATTAACCAACTTATCGATGCTGGTACTCTGGCTAATATGCAGGCGGGTTTCATCGGTAAGGGACTGCGAATCAAACTTGGCGAAACGAAATTTACTCCTGGTGAATGGAAAGCAGTTAATGCCACCGGGGATGATATCAAGAAGCAGATTTTCCCTCTTCCTACTCAACAGCCATCAGATGTTTTGTTTAAGTTACTGGGAATGTTGATTGAGTCAGGCAAAGAATTGGCTTCGGTGGCGGAGATTTTTACTGGTAAGATGCCCGGCCAAAATACTCCTGCAACTACCACTCAGGCGTCAATCGAGCAGGGAATGAAAGTCTTTACAGCTATCTATAAAAGAACCTATAGATCACAAGAAAAAGAGTTCAAAAAGTTGTTTAGACTTAACAGTATCTATGAAGAAAACTTTGCTAAGGCAAAATTAGTTCTAGATGAACCAATTGCCAAGGAAGATTATGACAGACATAATTACGATGTTTGTCCAACTGCTGATCCAACAGCAGTAAGCACTACACAGAAGCAATTAAAAGTACAGGGATTGCTAGACATGCTTCCTCTTGGTACTCTTAATTCAATGGAAGTCACTAAGCGTATGTTGGAAGCACAAGAGCAACCTAATATTGGTGCTCTGATGCAACAACCACAACCACAACCTGATCCTAAGATGATGGCAGCACAAGCCAAGATCCAAGGGGATCAGCAGAAAGCCCAGATGGACCAGCAGGCTCAAGCCCAGAAGATGCAGTTGGAAAAAGAAAAAGCTCAGTTGGATCTAATGCAAAAGCAACTTGAGATGCAGATGGAAATGAAGAAACGAGCATTTGATCAGAAGATGGATGCTCTTGATCGTCAGATGGACATGCAACTTAAGCAGATGGAAGCCGCTCTAGAGGCACGAAAAGCACAACAAGTGCATACTCAAGAGATGGCACAAGCAGGAGAAGAACACCAAGTTAACCTTCAAAGGATAAAAGACGAAAGTGCCGCTAAGCAAAGAGCAGTATCACGAGTGGCTGGAAAACCCAGTAACTCTGGAAAGAAATAACGCAATCAGAGAACGAATTGAGGAATGTAAAGACCAAATAGTGTCTTCCACAGATCCAAAATTCGATAGATTCGTGAAAGGTATGATCTGGGCCTTTAATGAGGTCTTAGAGATTAAACCAGATCTAATTGACCAAGAGGAGTCACAAGATGAAGTTCAGGGCTGATACCCTTTGCCACCGAGTTCTTCTCAAACCAAAGATTGAGACAACTACGAAAAGTGGAATTGTTATAGCAACAAGTGAACGAGCACAAGCGGTTAATAGCGATCAAGGTACGGTTTTTATGGTTGGTCCTAGCGCGTGGAAAGACGAGCGGGTATTTGGTCAACTCGACCAACAACCAGTGAAAGAAGGTGACACAGTTTTTTACGCCAAATATGGTGCTAAGATTCTGAAAGATCCAGATAATGGAGAACTCTTTATTATCTGTAATGATGAAGATATCCTAGTGGGGTACACAGAATGACCGAAAAAACAACTGAAGTAGTTGAAGAGAAGAAAGAAGTAGAAGTAAAGGATGACACCGAAACAACTGTTGAACTCTCTCCTGTTGAACAAGAAGCACTAGAACAGGGATGGGTTCCAAAAACTAAATGGGTTGAAGATGGTGGAAACCCAGATGAGTGGCGTAGTGCAAAGGAATTCAAAGATCGTGGGGAATTGTACAAAACAATTCATTCAACAAAACGAGAGCTGAAACAAACCCAAGCAACACTGACTGCTCTTCAAAAACACCATCAATTTGTGTTTGAAAAGGCACATAAACAGGCTGTAGCTGATCTTAAACAAGAAAAGCGGGCTGCGATGGTAAATGAAGATTTTGATCGAGTTGAACAATTGGATACAGCAATTGAAGAAGCTGTTGAAGAGCATCAAAAAGCTAAACAAGAGCTAGTCCAAGTTCAGGTCGAGGAAACAGGACAACATCCTGAATTTACTGCCTGGGTTGATAGAAACCAATGGTATGAAAGGGATGAGGATCTTAGAGATGAGGCGGACTCCGTGGGTATTGTATATGCCAAGAAACATCAGGGAGTTCCTCCAGCCGAGGTTCTAAAAGCAGTTGAAAAAGAAATGAAACGCAGACACCCCGAAAAGCTTGGGGTAAAACGAGCAGCTCCTAATCCTGCTGCCGGAGTTGACCGCTCTAATAAACCCGTAAAAGCTTCTGGAGGTGATGATCTAGATGAAATGGAACGGGATATTATGCGAACTCTTGTTAAATCAGGAGTAATGACGGAAGCGGAATATAAAGCTGAGTTGCGTAAAGCAAAACAACAATAGGGATAATAGATCATCATGGCTAAAGAAACCAAAACCAAAAGAGTTCCAATAGGTGGAAAAAGAGATATTTTGGCAGTTCGTAATCAAGATCCAAACTTCGTCTATAGGTGGGTAAATGATACCCCAGGACGTATTGAACGATTTAAAGAGGCCGGGTACGAAGTTGTACTGCAAGACGTAGAGGTTGGCCACAAAACTGTAGATCGTGGTTCAAAAGTGGGATCAGCAATTATGCGACAAGTCGGGGGTCTTCTTACAGCAGTTTGTATGAGAATCCCAAAAGAATTGTATGACGAGGATCAAGCAGCTAAAGCAGAAGCAATCTTGGAGCAAGAACTGGCCATGCGAGCTGAAGCGGAGTCAAAAGCTGATTATGGGAAATTTACCTTACCGGGTAAAAGACCCTAATTAGTTTCACAACCCTGCTCGGTCCAATTTTCAACAAATTTAAAGAGGTAAAACTATGGCAAACGTTGATCGTCCTAATGGTCTAAAACCAGTAGGATCTCGCGGTGCTGCTAATTGGAACGGCGCAGTTAATATGTATCTTCTAGATTCTGGAGATGCTACAGCCACCTTCGTTGGTGATCTGGTAAAACTTGCCGGTTCGGCTGGAGCCGCAGGAACAGTTGTAAATGGTTATGATGTAGAAGGTATGCCAACCATTGCCCAATCGGCAGCGGGTGATGTGCATATTGGTGTAATTGTCGGTCTGCTTCCCCTTCAAACAAACCTTGAAACAAAGCACCGTGCTGCATCAACAAATAGGATTGCACTTGTGTCCGATGATCCTATGACGGTGTATGAGATTCAAGAGGTCTCAGGTGGTACAGCTCTTGTTGCGGCTGCTGTTGGTCTTAATGCCAACGTTGTTGTAGGTTCGGGTAATACCACTACTGGGGCATCAGGTATGGAATTGGATAACTCTACTGAAGCCACAACGGCGGCACTAGATGTCCACATTCTGGGTCTGGTACGTCGGCCTGATAACGCATTCGGCGAACACGCAAAATATCTAGTTATGATTTCTGATCATAGCTTCAATATTGCGCAAGTCGGTCTATAATAAGGGGGTAATATGGCTGTCATTACAACTGGTAGTTTTGCAAAAGCCCTCTGGCCTGGCGTTAATGCTTGGTATGGTAAAACTTACAAAGAGTTTCCTGTAGAATATACGGATCTTTTTGAGAAGTTTTCAAGCCGTAAAGCTTGGGAAGAGGATGTAAGTACAAGTTCCTTTGGTCTGATGTTGCTCAAAGGTGAAGGGGCTCCGGTCCAGTACGATAGCGAACAACAAGGTTTCGTTACTCGCTATACGCACGCGGAGTATGCTCTTGGTTTCCAAATCACCCGTAACATGGTTGAGGATGATTTGTATGACGTAGTTGGGCAACGTAAGGCGTCAAGTCTTGCTTTCTCAGTTCGCCAGACAAAGGAAACTATTGGGGCAAACGTATATAACCGTGCATTTACATCTGGTTATACTGGCGGTGATGGAAGTATTCTTGCTGTATCCTCACATGCCAATATTGCGGGTGGAACATGGTCTAACGTTCCTTCAGTAGCCGCGGATCTTTCCGAAGCGGCTCTTGAGCAAGCGGTAATTGACCTTGGTGGATATACGAATGACCGTGGTCTGAAGATTGCTGTTCGTCCAGTAAGTCTAATTGTTCCAAAAGAACTAGACTTTGAAGCGAACAAGATTCTAAAGACTGAGTACGAGGTTGGGACTGCTAACAACACGGTGAACGTTGTTCGTAGTCGTTTCCCCGGTGCTGTGAAGATCAACCACTATCTCACTGACGTTGATGCTTGGTTCATCCGGACGGATGTTCCTCATGGCATGAAGTACTATGAGCGTAGGGCTGATGTTTTCGGCATGGACAACGACTTTGACACCGACAACGCCAAGTTTAAGGCTGTATGGCGTGGTGTTTTTGGTTGGTCCGATCCACGGCAGATTTATGCTAGCGCGGGCGCTTGACCTAAATGGGAAAAAAGAAAACTATTGAGGAGAAAGCAACTTGGGCCAAAAGGATGCGAGAATATCGTAAACAAAATCCTGATATCTTTCGATAGATCACAATCATGATAAAGGTGGTATAAGAGGATTGCTGTGTATGGACTGTAATAGGGCATTGGGTATGTTCCAAGATTCTCAAGAATTTCTTTTAAGTGCTGTTTCTTATTTACAAAAGTATTCCTAAGTAACTGTGGGAGGGGTTACTCCATAGCCCCTCCCCTTTTTCCAACTAAATATAAAGGAAGTCAATATGGCTCTTTCAAATTATCCGGGTGGTTTTGCGGCGGGCGTCATGATTCGTGGCGTTCCACTGATTCAAACACATCCCGGTAAAGTCGTTTGGGTAGATAACACAACCGCTAGTTTGCTAACGGGTGTTAAAGGTGGTTCTGATGGCAATAAAGGAACATTTAATGATCCTTTTTCGACATTAGACTATGCTATTGGTCAATGTCGCGCTAACAAAGGCGATATTATTTTTATTAAACCGGATCATGCTGAAACACTTTCTGCTACGTCAGTAGCGGTTGATGTTGCTGGTATTGCCATTGTGGGTCTTGGGCAGGGTAGTAATCGTCCAACTTTCAATGCCACTGCCACTGGCTCGATCTTCCCAATTTCAGCGGCTAATGTTACCGTTCATAACCTTCTCTTCACGGGTGGTGTTGATGCGGTAGTTTCGATGATTACAGTCAGTGCGGCGGACGTAGTTCTGAGTTCACTGGAAGTGCGGGATGTCACTGGTGAAATCGTGGTTGGTGTTTTGACAACTGCGGGTGCCAATCGACTGAAAATTGACGGGTTTGTGTATAATGGTGCGGCAGGAGACGGTGCAACGGCGGCTATTGCTATTGTTGGTGGGGACCGTATTGAGATTCAGAATTTCGACATTGATGGTGACTTTTCGGTTTCCGCGATTGATGTGAGAACGACTGCTACCACGAAATTGTGGGTGCATGACGGTAAGTTCTACAACCGTGATGCGGCAGTTGATACCGTAATTTTGGACACGATTACTGCTTCTACGGGGTTAATGGGTCCAAATCTGATTATCTCACTGGAAGAGCACGCTGCTAACGTTACTGAATCCATTACGGGAGCAACATTCCGTGTGGTAGATAACGTGTATGTGGTTAACTTGAATAATGAAAAGGCCATGTTAATCAACTGGACCGCTACAACTGATGCGTAATTAGGAAATAGGGGGAGAAATCCCCCCTTATCCTCTTTCCCTCTTAGGAAATCATAAATGCGCGCTAAACAATTTTCGTACACTCCGGGGGATGACAATCTCACGGGGTTTGCTTCTAATGTAACTGGAGCTACCTTTACTCTCACGACAACTACGCCGGGAGATGGAATGGGGCACTTGGTTATTGTAACCAATGATTCCGCGACTGATCACTCTGGAAAGACTATTGCTCTTGTTGGCACTGATCCCGATGGTCGTTCCCAGTCTGAAACACTTACTGGTCCCGGATCATCTACTACATCTACATCCACAAAGTATTATCGCACGCTGACAAGTGCTACGCCCTCAGCAACCATTGGTGGGGATACATTTGACATTGGCTGGACAGATGATGTAGTTAGTCCTACGTTTATTCCAGACTATAAACAAGCCCCTTTCAATATGTCAATTGGATGTGATATCTCAGGTACGATTAACTACGATATTCAACATACCTTTGACAATACATTTGATTCAGCTACGGCATATTCAAGTTGGACTTGGTTTGATCACAGTTCAATTGCGGCTAAGACTGCTGATGCTGATGGTAACTATGCTGCTCCAGTTAGAGGTATTCGTATTCTAGTAAATTCGCTTACATCTGGTGCTACTATTAAAGTTACCTACATCCAAGGGAGTAATTCATAATGTATTCAGTAGACCCACGAGATGTAGAATTACTTCGGTCTTTTGCCACGTTCTTCGGGGCTCTTGCTGATCCCAAACAACTTGCCGAAACCCTAAAAGGGGTTAAGGATATTCTTGGAAAGATGGAAGAAGTCTCGAAAAAATATGAGACTGTGCAACAAGCTCAGGAACTTCTAGCTAAGGCCGAAAGTAAAGTAGCCCAAGCAGACAGCATAGCGGTTGATTCTAAATTGATGATTGACAAACAAAAAGAAGCTTTCGCTGCTTGGAAAAAAGAACAAGAAACAGCTTTGTCTGATCGTCAACAAGCCCTCTCCGATCTCTCAGCAAAGATTAAGGAAGATAAAAAAGCTCTGGATGAGATTCAAAAAATGAGTCAAGAAACGATTAGTAAACTTGTAAAACGAGAAGTAGATGTCTACAAACGAGAACAAGAGGTAAAAGAACGGGAAAAAGAACTCAACGCGAAAGCCGCGCAAATCAAAGCTATTGTAGGTTAAGTTATGACTGTCGCAAATGTACGGATTGTTGAAGGTACGGGGACTGTGACTGTTAGCGGGACAGTCAATGCAGCACAATCGGGAACGTGGACTGTTCAACCGGGTAATACAGCTAACACAACTGCATGGAAGGTGGATGGTAGTGCGGTCACGCAACCGATCAGTAATACCCCGTTGACGAACATGGGGGCGGGGGAGTACGAGACCGTTGCTGCCTCACAGCCCGCTCAGGCTCGCGGAGCGACTGGTGCAACGGGAGACTACATCGCCGGCGTGCTGGTGATTCCTGCGACGACTTCGCCTGGTAATGTGATCCTGCTCGACAACGCAACGAGCATCACGATCTTTACCGGCGGCGCTTCGAGCGTTTCAAATCTGGTGCCGTTCTTCATTCCTCTCGGCATGATCTCGGTTTCCGGTGCGTGGAAGTTGACGACTGGGGCTTCCGTGTCGTGCATTGGAATCGGAAACTTTACCTGATGCGCCTGAACTTCAACCAGTTCACGCAGCGCGGCGCGCTGGATGCGGCTGCATCCTCGTTCATCACCGCAACCGGCGGAACGGTAACGACTGACGGCAACTACAAGATCCACACGTTCACGACGAGCGGAACGTTTGAGGTTACGGCGGGTAGCGGAAATGTAGCCTTTTTAGTTGACGCGGGCGGTGCTGGTGCGGGCGGTGTTTCGGCGGCGCAGGCGAGTGGCAGCGGAGGGGGTGCTGGTGGCATGTTAGACCACACAGCCTATGACCACGCCGTGGTGGTTGGTCCGTATACCGTGACGATCGGCGCCGGCGGACCTGGAGGCGTAGCCGGAAATAGCGGGACAGCAGGTAACGATTCGGTGTTTGATACCGTAACTGCGACAGGCGGTGGCGCGGGCAAAAACGGCGGCGGTACAAACGGCGGGAATGGCGGGCGTGGTGGCGGAGGCGGAGCAACAGGAACCGGAGGGCCGGGACCTGCG